>JAABUP010008062.1_pt1 | contig 13650 bp, 11 predicted proteins | sample 5559201 | NCBI WGS metagenome assembly JAABUP01 (sample SAMN10711887, study PRJNA513373) | rock metagenome | isolation source: Antarctica rocks | place: Antarctica | reverse complement strand
TATGTCGTTTGCGGTTCAAAGATTATATTGCATGTAGATGGAACACGTACCTGTTGGGTGCCATTGAATACTACTTGTTCAGTTTTCGTCTTCTTTGAGTATTTCGTGCACTTGTTCTATATTAGTGTCTAATACATAGGAGGTAGAGGGGATAGCTTTTCCGAAAGTGCAATGCTTAATAGCGTTTACTGCCTTCTCGACGGTTATCATCATGGTCATCACAGTCTTTCTTTGGGTTACCTAGTCCATTCTTATCTATCCTAACCACGACTTCTTTCAGTGGGTTTCCATCTACGTAACGTTCGGAGCAATGGCTACCGTGATACGTTCTGGATGAAAGATGGCACTAACAAACTTCTCACCCGAGCCAGAGTATTAGGCCACTCAGTCGCGGGTCATCTGAGCTTGGCAATCGTCAGGGCATACGTCAAAGTGAGTAAAACTGCAGCAAGCTGCAGGCGAAATTGCTATTTGGGGATGAATCTTGTTCTACTTTAAAAGAGGTTGTCTCAACAAATTCGGCATACGAGGGGCTTTGTGAGATTCGTCTTGAGCTACCCGTAGCTTTTAGAAACACATCAAGGGATTCTAAAAAGGGGTGGCCGCTTGATAGAGAGCTCTCGGGGATTGGGGAGCTCTAGTATCCACTGATACGGAATTGTTTTGTCAATCATTGCCCCTGAAATAGTTCAGGTATTCTGGTTTCAGGTTCATGACTATTATTAGATGTACTACTCGGTTGACACATCCAATGATCGTCGGTCTCGGGCATCAAGAAGCTACCTCGAGACCTAAAGCAGTTGCTAAGTGATTGACAGTATGGTATGACAAAGGAAGGCCAAAAGATCGCAACAAGACAGCGCAGTGGCTCGAGACAACCTCAAAAGCGTCAGTCATCGGGACCAGTGCATGAATCCTGAATCCCAATTGATGACAGGACCATCTTCGGTAATTGCCTTAGATACAATCAGGCTTGCCTCGGCATTCTGTAGAAAATAGACACAAAGTCAGCGAGATACGGTATACTGCCATGATGAGGGTTCTCAAGGATTACTTACGGACGTGGCAATGCTTGTATGAATGCTCATTCTCACACCAGTTCTTCCAGTCGTGATCACACTGGCCTTCGTTCTGGTGGGGGTTGTACCATTGCTTGTTTGGAGCGCCCCAACCGTTATGTTCACCATCCTCATCGCAGACGAGATAGAGGTCCTCTTTGTTGCAGCCATGGTCCTTCCAACCGATAAACTCCTCGATCAGACGTTCGAGCTGTCGCGACTTGTTGTTCCCAGCTCCGAGATACAGGCCCGCAATGCCTTGGGCACATTTGTTGCCTTCGTCATAGCGTGGACAGTTCCAGCGCTTGTTGATGAGGTTGTCTGTGGTATCAGGCTGAGGCTATAGCAGTGATACATTAGTGGCTGTCCTTTGGTACGGTACTAAGGGGGGGAGTATGAGGCTTACAGCAGCGACGACGGCGGTGGAGAAAGCTGCTAGGGCAACAATGGTTTTTAAGCTGAACAACATATTGTAGAGAAGCTTGTTGACTGAGGTTGTAAGTGTTTAGATGTGTAGTTACTCGCTTTTGATTGATGTGATCAGAAAATGGCCTTTTCCTCAGGAATTGAGGCGGTTCTTATAGACATTGTCCTTGCTCACTGAGCCAGTCCCGATGCTATAGATAGTGGGAATCCGGATCTGTTCTTGGACTCGAGGTTCGCCAAGTCTGGGCCGAGAACTTCCTTTCTCGTAATTGAAGCCTGAAAGATTCAGCTCCACATTTGGACAGTATTTTCAGCCTACATTATGCCAAGCACAAAGCCGAAAACCCTCCACCTCGTAGAGTAAGCTTTGAGTTGTTCCCATGTTACGTAATGTGATCGTGTAGTGAATTACAGGATCGACGATACCCCCTCATTAACTGATCCGGATTGCTGCAGCTTGGTCAATACGGACCATGGAAGGCGGTCTCCAATAGTATCTCGAATCTTCAGCATCTTAAGCGAACAATGGAGCCACAGGCATCGTATGGAAGTCCCGTATTAATCATAGAAAGAAAGGCGTAAAGCTTGCAGCATCAAGCTCCGTAATAAACCCTCTGTATTCTTGTAGATTGGAGCTTTGATTCGAGGAGTTATGGTTCTCAGGCCCCAAGATATCTAGCAAAGATGGCTTAAGGCTGAGAATTAGTATCAGCGCAATGAGATGTTAACAGTTCACCTCGCTTCGCCATCCTACTTGCAGACGGGTAGAGTTGAACGGTGGAGTCGCATATCTGGAGGGATTGTAGCGTCTGATGACAAAAATAGTACTTGACGACACGTTCTTGAACGCAAGAGTTCCAAACGCACAGTGCTCAAACAGACAATTCTTCATACGGTTAAAACTTCTGTAACGTGGTATGGCTTGTCCAGAGATATTGTTCCTATTACGAGAGAGATATTGGAACCAGTCCTAACTCAGCATGAACTCTCTCCGAATCCATATAGCTGAAAGCCATGTGCTTGGATGCAGCGAAGGAGACACTGGGGTAGAGGGGGCGACATCGCGCTTAATGACGGATGGGTTATGAAAGACAGTTAGCAAAGAGGGGAAGCAGTGAAATGCTTAGCATGCAGTGATTTCGTGTCTGAAAATGAAATATGGAACGACTGTACGAGATGACTTGGCAGGGCGTTTGTCTCAAGGGAAGTTCCTTGGACGTTTACTCAGCTATGGGCTGGGCTGAGAGGTGAAAGGCGTCAGAGGTGGTGGTGGTGGGAGTTGGTTGGAGACAGCAGGACGAAATAAGCGGGCGTTAGTAAGCCAGCCATGATGGAACTCGCCAAAACCTTCCACCTTCCACCAACATGCAGTAACCCCATCGTCGATTAGGCCCAACTATTCTCTACTCGTAAGCACCCCCGCAAGGCTACAACATCACCCCACCCCCAGAGCCTCCAAATACTGACACAGTCTTGTCGCTCTGACCTCTAAACAAGCAGAAGATGTTCTGGAATATGGTTCGGCCGTAGCGCCATTCTCCACCCCTGATGGTACGCTTCGCCTTCTACAGTAGACCAGGGAAGCTCTAGGAGTATGTTTCCTCGAATCAGAACTCCAAACTACAAAGAATACAGGCTCCACCGCTCGCGACCATCTCGCCGCTGAAAGTACCTTCCGCGCCTGGTTGCGTACAGGTTTTGGTTTTATGCGCTAGGCATTGCGGTCGACAGATTCGGCCAGTTTGATCTCGATTCATTACGACCGACTCCAGCAAATGCCTCCCCTCGTATAGCGCAGCCGGGAATAGCAGCGAAGGAATCCTTCAGCGAGAGATCTAAGCGAGATCAGGCACCAATAAGCCTAGTTCTGGGGCTTCTGGGCTCGGGAAGCGGGGTTGTCGTGTATGGTGTGGGGCGATACTTCTCAAACACGAGGATGCTGGAGAAGGGGCTTTTCAAGCTAAGTGTTGGTGGGGTAGGCAGGTTGAACGTTGCTGTCGTGGGTCTAACTGCTATGGCCTACACGGGACTACTGAAGGATGAGCACCCTGAGAATACGGCATGAGAAGTACACTGCAATGTGGCGATGATATAGAACATGGAAAAGCTAATAGCGTGTAGAAGGGTTCTTTCTTCCGGAGGGCATAGGGTCATTGACGCTTCAAGCCGTGGTTGTAAGTGCGAATACCACAAACAAATGATAAATATGAAACAAGTCTTGATCTAAGTGAAAATTTAGAAAATTTGTAAAACGCATACTGCTATGGGATTCCCGGAAATTAGGCGAAGAAATAAGACCTTGAACCACAAATGCATCACCAATACAAACGAAATAAATGGTAAGATATCGTCGCCCTTACACTTTCAGAGATCCATAGGGCTAACTCTACTGTAAGGCTATATCGAACCAGTCGAGCCACCCTAAAGCTACATATAATAGCCAATAAACTTACTACGCACCATAAAACCATGAAATCTACTAGCACCTCAATGCAATTCTTTGATGAAAGATGCAGCATTAACTGAACATCTATAGAGATTCCAATGGACAGTTTCCAAGGTGGTATTGTGAGTAAGAAGAACATTCATTTCAGTGCTTTGACAATGGCTATAGATAATTCAGATTTTCGCAAACAAGCCACCTATCCACCTGCCACAGTTGCAGGAGCCACCGAACCTAGTCGAGACCTCAGACCAGAAACCTGCCTCCTCAGCTCATCCATGTCCGTGTTGTATGGCTCAAAACTCGAAACACCGCTCCAAAGTCTCTTCATGACGTGAGAGGTGTTGAAGTGTGAACCTGACATCTATTGAGATGGAATTATGACGTTTGATCCGTCTGTTACCAACACCTTCATTCAGAACGTGATTTCATAAATGTGACTCAGCATGAGAATGTTAGCGGGTGTTGGACATATTCACCTCATAGGGCCAAACGTTGGGGATTCTCTTGTATTTGTACCCCCTTTCCTTTACACAGCTCTTATATATATTTGGTCATCATGCTATATATACTATAATACCTTCCATGTATATAGATCGTTATGGGTATACGGTAACTCTGATCTGAAATCTCATGGACAGAAAGCCCCCCATTGCTGCTGTGATGGTCCACGTTGCTCCTGAATTAGAGCAAATCGCAGATTGTCTAGCAACCCCTCAAAACCAGCGAGAGGTTGTGAATAGCAGTCTTATTGGGTTGTAGACGCTGATCGCGCCATCAGATGATGTCTAATAAGCATTGTAGTTGTCGGTAACAATTACCATCATTAAGGGGTTCTTTGTGGCTATTGTGGTTGATGTGCCAAATCTTTGTTTTGGCACCGCTGGATGTGAAGAAAGAAAAACTCAACACAATAATTAGCGACGTTGAAATTGATAACACACGGCCGACCAGCACTTTCCTAGGCTTTCTGTGGTATTTATTCGTACAACTTTCTTGATCCACACCGCAACAACCTTCTTGATACAAACCATCAATATCAAATACTTTTGATAATTTTGGCATACCATCGAAGGTTTGAGCTCACACATCATACACTGCACACGGTCAGAAAGCATAAAGTCGAGCTCCTCACTCCAGAAATCAGAAGCTCACCATACTCTTCTCACCGATACCGCTTCACCCTTTTTTGAAAGATCTCTCCGAGAGTCAGCTATTTTTATTTAGTTAGCTCAAATTGAGAGTACAATCTTTGTCTCGTCAGCAAACATCATGGATACTATCATACCATGGCATCTTGCTCTGGCGGTGATCTTTTGCTTGATACTTCGAAAGGCCTTACGAGTCCCGGCTCTCAGTGCCAGTGTCGCCTGCATCTTAGGTACCGCGTACCACTTGTATTATCAAGATGGCTATGAGGTAAGTCTAAACTCCAGAGCTTGGCATAGGAAAAAGCTAACTTGTGGAACTCTAGCCTTTACAATCCTTTATCTCCGACCTCATAACCGTTGTTCTCCTTCTGGCCATGGGGTACTACCTCTTAAAATGCTATTTTTCGGATCACGGAATTTTTGGGACTATCACACAGCCCCAGAAGCCTAGCTCGTCGATAGTCGTTTATGAGCAAGACAACTCACAAGCCGTTGATTCGATCGACCACTCAATGCTTGCTACTGTCGACAACCCACCTAGTGGCTCTGGACCAGTGCTCGTCTTCCGATGCCCTAGCGACTCCGAAGATGATACCGAGGACGACGTGGAGTTGTTTGAACATCCAAACACAGTTGCCAGGGTACAAGCTTGCTCGAGGATCTTTAAGGAGATGAGAGATGAGGACGAGTCGCTTAAAGCCTCAAATGTAGTGTTAAGAATGAAGCAGAGAAGAATGGAGAGGCAGGCAAAGACCTGGGACAGCAAGAATGCGCGGGTGAACATAAAGGTGAGTCTTGTCACTGGTGCATTCCTGGAGATGAAGCAAATACACCATCAAACACGAGCTGAATTATCGGCGGAGGAACAGGCGAGAGAAACGGAAATTCGCTTGCGTGACGCTACCAATGGAACGGAATTGGCGAAGCTGCAATCCCTATACAAAAAAGCATCAGCCGAGCTCAATTCGGCATATAAAAAAGCCGGAGATCTAGAGACGGAGGCCGGTATTAACAAAGGTCTCATACAAACGCTGAGAAGTGAGGTCGACAGAGCTGAATTGGACAAGGCAGAACGTCTTGACAGTGAGCGCAAACTTGAAGATGAGTGCAGTCTGAAGAGGATACAGGAGCTAGGCGATCTTCGAGGAAAACTGACTCTAGAGGCCGACGCTGGGATCTCGAAGAAAAGCGAGATTGTACGTTTAGAGAATGAGCGTGCCTTGAAAGTACGGGATGAAGAGATTGAGAAGCAACGCACCCTACAGGAGGCTTCAAACGAAGAGCTTGAGAGATTACGACAAGAAGTACAAACTTTAAAAAGTGCAGCTGTAATCGAGAAGCAAAAGTTGACCGAAGATTTGGAAAGCACGAACAAGTGCCTAGAAGAAGTAAGTGACGAATATAGCGAAGCGGTCGTTCAAGTGGTCTCTTTGCAATACCAACTAATGTCCTTAAGCAGCTTAGCGACGTGACCGAACAACTAGAGACCACCAGGAACACAGCCGAGTCTCTGCAAAGCCAACTAATTAGCAAGGAGGCTGAGAAGGCCGACCTCTCTCGGGAGCTGAATGAGCTGGCCTTGGAACTGAACGAAGCCAACGGCAAAGCCACGTCATTGCAACGCCAACTATCTCGCAAGGAGGCTGAAGAAACCGATGCCTCTCGGCAGCTGAAAGAGCAAGCCAAGCAGTTGGACGCAGCCAAGAGCACAGCCGAATCCTTACAGCTCCGGCTAAACGAAAAGAACGACAATGACGAAGAAATGGAGGATGTCACAGCGCCCCATGTGTGCGACCATTCGGAATGCAAACGGCAGCTTGATGACGAGAAACAAGTCTCACAAGCATTCAGAGAGAAGGTGCTGGTGCTGGAGCCACGAAATCAGCGTCTGGAGATGCCTTATAATGAGGCACAGGCTCCTCTCAAGAGGCAGTTGCAGGACGTTAAGCAAGCACGAGATGCCGCTTATGCAAACGTGGCAACGCTAAAAGCAGAGAAGAGAGACCTGGAAGAAAAACTGAGGAAAAGGGATGGCACGGTGGAAGCGGGGATTGCAGAGAGCGCTAGGCTAGAACATACGATTCAAGGCCTGAAAGATATTGCCAAAGCAACTCGTGATGTACAGGCGGCTTCACACCCTGGTGGTGACAACCTCTCGACCACAAAAGTAGGTGGAGGTGGGCGAAGAAAGCGAGAGGAGGATGAAGAACAGGGCGAGCGTCTAGGTAGTGAAGCTCACGTTCAGAGAGTGGAGACTACCGGGCCAATAGCCAAACACATCAAAGGCCCAGTGCCTAAAGCGGTGGTCGAGGCCCCCGTCCAAGCTCCAAGCCGAGACCTGCTCAAAGGGAAATTCGGTCATGAGGTTGGGAATCAGATCGAACAGTGGTTTGGGATCATGGGCGAAGCAAAGCGGCCAGGGATATTCTCGACGGCTTTACAGACGTGGATGAAATTCCTGATGGAAGATTTTGACGCCCTTCAAAACGCCTGCCAGACTGTGGCCTTGCACCTAAATATGATCACAGTCGTCAACCTTCAAGACCACGGCTTGATGCTATTTGCGCATCACCTCAAGGACTTGGTGCACTATTGTCTCAAGACGGGCATATGGAGCCCGGAGAAGATCGAGAAGATGAAGAGCGTGGAAAAATATGCGCAGATGATTCTGAAGTACGGTGTCGAGGCCGGAGCAGAATTCAAAGACTGCAAGGACCCGAATACTTTCTACTACCGAAGATGAAATGGTCTCTGCCAGTCAACCCCGGGGCCATGCCTTTCTTTTAACATCCCGTTGAGTTGAGGTTTCGTAGCTCTGTTCTGGTGGGACCACGATGATTCCCTGGATTGGCCGAGGATTTTGCATCGACATCGTGTGTCCGCTAAGCCGCGCTGGTCGCTGGCTTGATAGCTGGCTCGAAAAAGCGTGCGACTATACAGCTGTTGAAGGCTATGTTCTGCGTCGTCTAGGGTGGAGTAAGAAGCGATGTGGATTTCATTTACACGACTGAGCAGCATTCGAAGTCGGTGTCGGCATGCGTTTTCGTGACTTGAGGACCTAGGAGTCGCTGCATGTCTTTCTATCTTGTGATTTTGGGGCGTTCGGCCCAGTCTTTATTTCTGGTGATTTTCAAAGCGATTATGATCTCAATTCTCGGCGTTTTCGTGATTTTTAGACGTGGGCAGGTTTTCCATTTTTGTATCGCGGTAGCATAGCGCAATCAAGTCAGTGCAAGAATGAAAAATCAAATAAAGAGTATGATGGCGGAAATTCGGGTTGCACCTCGCGAGAGCCGGAAAAAATTCTTGGCATCGAGCCGGACTTCATGAGCCTCGCCTATGTAAAGAGGGTTGAAATACCTACTTAGAGTGCTTGTGCAATGCCTATGCTAATTTTTTTTAATAAAATTTGATGTTTTAATATTAACATTTACTTACATTTATAACATTTACATATGATTTGCCCATGCAAAACATATGCTGCAAATATTATTATAATGTCATAAATGTCATCGGCAAAATGTTTGACAGGTCGCTTTTTGGTCGATGGCGAAATAAAAACCGGCTAAAAACATGTACACAGGTAAAAGTCACCTTTATATTTTTGAATGCAATGAGTAAACGCCTACATACATGTTCACTACTCTACTTGCCACCCTACATGCTCGCCACCCTACTCACCAGCCTACTCGCTTCAAAACATGCTTCGTGCGACGTGTTCAAACACGCGTCATTCGCTCTATGGCCTACTTCATGGCCTACTTCATAGTATGCTTCATACATGCTTCATAGCACATGCTAACTGGCTCAATAGAAAGCACCCTTCATGGCTCGATACCAAACTTCCTATCAAACTTCCTATCGAGCTTCTTATCAAGCTTCTTATCGAGCTTTCTATCGAACACCCTACATGCTTCAAAATACGCTTCGGTCGAGCGCATAACAAGCGTCAAACAGTGCTTCCTACATGGCTTCCAACCTACATGGCTTCCTTCATGCCTCCCTCCGTGGCTCCCTACCAAACACCCTTCACGGCTCCCTCCACGGCTCCCTCCGTGGTTCCCTACCAAACACCCTCCATGGCTCCCTTCATGATTCCCTACCAAACACCCTCCATGACTCCCTTTCATGATTCCCTACTAAGCACCCTACATAGTCAAAAATTCGGTTAAATAGATGGTTAGATAACTAGTTAAATAATCAATTCATTGATTTATTTAAAGATTTATTTGATATTAAATTCATTGATTCATTTATTGATTTATCTAACATGATGCAGAAAGTCGAAAAAGTTGCTAATGCTGCTAAGGTTGCTAATGTGGCCCTCAGCAATTAGAGCTGCTCAGCGGATGCTATTGTAGCTCAAGAGCTGGTACATATGCAAAAGTTGCGGCGTCAAGCTGAATCAACTTGACATTTTCAGCGATTTTCATCTTGGAAAGCGCATATGATGATGTTGAATCATCTGCAAGTTGTATCATAATGGTCGTCGGGGTTTTGGCAAGCTCTTCCTCGTCCCGATGGATCGTGGGGAATGCTGGCTCGCCGTCAATTAAGAGACATGCAATGTTTCCCTGTCTTATAATATGACGATTTTCCTTCAATAAGCCTTTCCGCTTGTCTGGCTGGATCTTTTTCACATGTGGTAGTCCCCCCTTGCACTTTAGCACAACGCCCCACGGCAGCCGTTTACGATCAGTCCCCATCTTCACTCCTGCTAGAGAGAGATCATTCACGATAATACTCTTGTGGTGACCAGCCTTTGTACCGGTCAAGATTTTCAATTCGTCTCGTATTTCGTCGAGCATGTCCTCGCGAAGAAGTCGGAACTGGTTATCAAGGGTTTTCGGGTCATCGGTAAAATTAGCAGTTCGGAAGAAGGGACGGTCTTTCGATAGAAGCCCTGCGAAGAGCATGATCAAGATCTCTCTGTGGTCCGCATAATCGTTGTCATGTCTGCCTTCAGATTTCGCTTCTGCATCGTTGTGAAGTTCTGATCCATCCAAAGGTAAGGCGTGATTGATCTTCTGACCCAGATTTCGAGTTTCTCCGTCAATTGATTTCAAGATTGTGTCCAGGATGTTCGACGAATCTGCTATCACTAGGTGAGGTGATGATGCTTTGCCAAGCAAGGAGACAAGCTGTAGCAGTAGCCATGCGAAGGCCTGAGAAGCGTTTGGATCCAAGAGACCGCCTGTGAATGACTTTGTGAGAGCCTCCCAGAAGAACGGCGGTTCCACCATGCTGAGTAGCAGCTGTGCAAGAACGGAACCAGAATCAATGACTTTCAAGAACGAGGTTTGCAGATAGCGAAGCAACGACACAGCATCTTCGTTGAGAAAGGTAATCGAGGTATCCAATCGTACTGATGCTTGAAGGCAAGAGAGCCTAGAAGGGCTTGACAGGATTTTATGAGCGCAGGTTGCTGAGTCAGCTTGAACACACATGGCTTCGATGAATTGCCTCAGGACGTCATTCCCCTCTTGGGCCGGCCCTTGGCGGCCCACTCCTCGACCCTGGTCGTGACACATATGAAACGATAGGGCAGAAGTTCTAAATTGTCCGAATCACACCTATCAAGATCCTTTCCTTCCTTTTCTAAGCACCGCCAAAGACCAAAAGGCTTTCAATATTGATTCTGCCAAACCCACGTTGGCGCAACAGTTCCCGACCACGGTGAACCGGAAATTCGGCCACGACCATGATGCTGACATCTTCGGCGTCGATGCCAGCTTCATCTAATAGCTGTAGCATCGCACAAAGCGTCTCCCCCGCGAAAAGCACATCGTCCACCACCACCACTGACGCGCCCTTGGGGACCATATCCCGCTCCATCTCGATCCGCTTCTCTTTCGAATTGCTGGATGTCAAAGACGAGATATGCGACGGGGGCTTGATAACAGAAACGATGGGTGGAAGGAGCTTGCCAGCTTCGCGAATCAGCACCAAGAGCACATCGACCCGCGAGGCCAACGCCGACGCATAGACAAAGCCGCCGACCTCGCAACACGCCACCGCATCGACTTTGGCCCAGTCACCGATGAAGTGGGTTTGCAGCAGAGACGTGCACAGGGCCAGCCCACCCGGCTGCTGAGAGATGCCGAGCACGTGGCGGAACTCGACGCCCGAGCGTGGGAAGTCAGGTATCGGGCGCACCATATTGGCCAGTCGCTGCAGGTCCTCGTGAAAGAAGGAAAGCAGGCAATGTTCGACAAACCTTTTTGCCGCCTCGTTTCCGATCGTGTCATTGTCGAAGATGAGACTGGGGCGATAGTTCAAGGCCGTCAAATTTGATTTGCTATTGTTGCTGTCCTTGTTGTCGTCACCATCGTCGTCACCGCCGTCGCACCCTCGACGAATCTGCCGCGTCTGTTTACTAGCCTGAACGTGAACCTCGAGTAGCCTGCTGTCGGGCACCAAATGCGACAAGGCTGCGACGGGCGCCTCGTCTCTCATTCCGGTGATTAGCAGCACGTCCACATCTACGGCGTCGTACACCACATTCATAAAATGCTCCTCTGAAAGCCGAGATCGTTGCCGCACTTGTCCCTGGAAAAATGCGGTCAACGCTGGCCGATGATGCTCCTTGTAGGCACGGTCCCAAAGCAGGCGGCTCAGGTCGACATCGGTAGCCGCCGCGTATTCGCGCTCGATCGCATCGCTAATGCTGACCGCACGCGCCGTGAGGCTCTTCTGGGTGCATCTGATGAACACGGAGACCCAGACGTCGGCACAATAGTCCTTGCCGACGCAGCTTTCGCCCGTGACAAGAATAATGAGCTTCGATTCCATTGACGCTTTCGGGAGCGAGCAGGCGAAAGCCAGCACGTTACGCGGGTCCAAGCTGTGTTTGAGACGGTGTTGAAGGCAGGAATAGCCTAACAAAATAGCCCAACAATCGGCCCAACAATAATTAGTCAGCCGAGCGGGGGGATAAATACCCGTTCGGCCAGTTTAGAATTAATCACTTCTTTTCCAATAGAAATCTGAACAGCTAGTTCAGTAGTTTTCAGATGCCTAGAATAGCTGTTGAAGGCAGGAATAGTCTAACAAAATAGCCCAACAATCGACCCAACAATAATTAGTCAGTCGAGCGGGGGGATAAATACCCGTTCGGTCAGTTTAGAATTAATCACTTCTTTTTCAATAGAAATCTGAACAGTCAGTTCAGTAGTTTTCAGATGACGACCATGCCGCGATTGCTTTCTTTCTATAGGAACCAGACGCATCAGACCTATTACGTTCAAAGAACTGAACGTATAGAAGAAGTCACTACGTTCAAAGAATTGAACGTAGATGAAAAGCTCAAGAATCGACCTCACACCCACATCGCCACCAATCCCCTCATATGCTCGATTCACTGCCAGTAGCAGAACTCGTTCAGTAAGATGGTCTGCTAAGCTATCAGTTAGAATCAAATCTTTCACTATCTCTTCAACGCCAGCACTAAATTCTATCTCATCGGCAGAACATTCTATCTCTTCATCATTATCACTATCATCAGCACAAGATTTCACCTTCCCCTCATTAGATTCTAGATCACATATTCTCAGAGCTATCATCAAGATGAATGATACAAAGATAAGATCTTTTAAAGAACTGAAGAATGAAAGAGAAGATCTCATTGAATATTTAGAGAATATTGAGTGAGTCTATGCACAGAACTTTTCGTTCAATGAATCAGAAGCTGCAAATGCAGTTGAATTCTATAAATTCAAAACATATCACATTCTATTTTGTCAAAATCTGAAGCTCAAGACACATGATTGATATTGAGAACTTGATTCGAAGATCAAGAATAATTGAGAGAAACTTACTAGAAAGTTTTTAATCAACTACAAAGTCACTTTAAAAAATGCTCAGATCAAGAAGTTTGAGCTCAGAGTGCAGTTAACAAATCTAATCAAAAAGAATATCGAGAATATATTCAAATATTTAGATAGAGCTGATGATCTAGCTGTCAAGCTGTCGTTCAATGACATTGATGTAGAAATGACAGTTCTCAAAGAAATGAAAGACGAAAGTAAGAAAGAGAGAGTATTTTTCAAATGTCACAAAGATGCTAATTACTTCTATGACATGATCAAGAAGCTGATCAAAGCTGTTTACAGCAAAGTAGAAAAAATCAGTTCATTTGATCTTAGTTATAAGAAGTTCATGCAAATCAGCTTAAAAGATAGTGAAATCATCATTATGAATGAACTGCTCAGACAGATTCTCATCAATATCAATGTCATATTCTTGACTCTTCTTCAGAAGATGAAATCTTTCAACACGAGAGTAGCATCAAACGTCTCTGTCATGATGTCAGATCATCAACTCGATTTAGAACATAAATCGTCGATATCTTAGATAATCTCGATTCATTGAATCTGTTTCGCAGTTCAATGAATCAAGTCATCAATCTAGTTATCATTATTTTAATCTAGTCTCAGCAATTCTGTTTCGATCATCTCAGTCGTGTGCGCGAACTTCTGCAATCTTAAGTCAATAGAACTACTGTCTAGCCTTGATTCTGCTCGATTCATGTATATAGAAGTTGAGTTCTCGTTCTTTCCTTTCGCTCTTTGTC
>JAABUP010008061.1_pt1 | contig 13650 bp, 13 predicted proteins | sample 5559201 | NCBI WGS metagenome assembly JAABUP01 (sample SAMN10711887, study PRJNA513373) | rock metagenome | isolation source: Antarctica rocks | place: Antarctica | reverse complement strand
GCAGATACAAGTGACTTGACCTCAGCAGTGCAAGCAAGGACTGGATCCTGTTGAGTAGGGAGAGCTGCAGGCTGCCATGGTCTGAAAGAGCTGGTGTGTGTATCACAAAAGCTCAAAGCAATACATGAGTTGACACACACACTGCATTTGCTGCACATTCCTGGTGCAATGAGGTCAGCACGGTGCAATGTAATTGCAGTTTGCAACACTGTAGAACACCCGCAGACAATGCCTGAAGCACATTGCCAAGTGTTCCTGCAGTGAAGTGCACCAACACATTGATGACAGAAGAAGCTGCAATGCTGCAGCATGCTGCCCTGACTCCTGTCACAGCTGATGTGTTTTTAGTTGACCAGCAATGTAAGTAGGGTCACCTCCAGCAATGACTGGCAATTCTGACCCACAGCATCACTGTCAATGAGTGGTATCAGACATTGCTGCACAATTACTCTGTGCTACAGTGGGTGACGGCACCAAGACAACTCACAGCATCACTGTCAATGGTGACGGATCTTGCTGTCATACACAGCGTATACGTAGTTGAGCTGTGATGCAAAGGGTTATGGTTTTGGCTCATGGCAATGTTCACAATTGCAAGTAGGGCTGGAGAATTGCAGGAGAAGGCCATACATTCTGCCATGTCACGAACCAAATCTGCTGCTGATGTTGAGCTGTAAAATTGGGCGTGTTTTGAATGCAAACAACTTGTTAGCCCAATTTTGGCATGCTGACTCTCAGCTCTGGCTTCATGAAGGCACACTGCTTGTCAGACAAGGCCTGCTGCATTTCAGGAAGCTGCATGCAGTTCTCATATACGGTAGTTGCTTCACCTTTGTCAACTTGCAAAGTCCCCAATGGAGGAGTGACTGTCAGCACCTGCTTCACCATAGCAGATAACAGGAGTTGGTGATATAACAAGCACCTTGGCATGAATCAATCAGACAGAATAGAAATCAGCTGGTTACTGTAGTGTATGCGCTACACACTGAAAAGGACTGTGCAGGTCGTTTGGTGGGAGTACAGTGTTTGTGCAGATGTGGCACCTTTGGCTTGCACAGCTACAGTCAGGCATTGTTGATGCAGTCCCTTGGCAGAAGGTGCCTGTATGATCAGACTCAAGCTCTGAAAAGACAAGGATCCTTCTAGTCTTGTCTTTCCAAAGCAGTCTGTCTTGGGCATGGGGCTGCACGTACCAAACTCATCAAAGCACTGTGATCATGATCATGATCATGATCATGATCATTATCATTATCATTATCATTATCATTATCATTATCATTATCATTATCAGTGCTGCACAGTCAAAGGCGCTCTCCTGCTTGACGTATTTGTACCACAAATTTCGTGGACACGAGTGACGCTGAAACGCTGTATTGGCCAAGGTATACAGAGAATAATGAATCTGACTTGTGTTCATTCGGCAGGGTCAGGTCAGCAACAGCTGCACATCTCGGTCAGGCAGGCTCTCCTTCACACATACCATCATGGCTATGCTCTGGTTCGTCATGATGGTCTTCCGGTCTCAACCTCAAGAGTCAGATAATAGGCGCAAGGCACAAGACCAGCAGAGAAGGAGCATGCTGTACAGCTGTTGCATGAGTTGCCAAGCGATGCAAACATGGAAGAATGAGCTGCCAGATTTGCTGCTGTACAACACAATTTGCTATGGAATGAGGAAAGATCTTGCAGAGAGCAGAATGTTGCTTTGATCTGAAACCACAAGCACAGCCCAAGTCAACTCAGCTTGCATGTTGTAGGGTCTCAACTGATCGCATGTGTCTGCCCTGTGTTCATTAGCTCTGATGGTCAGCATACCTTGCAGGGTGGGCATGCTGTTCAACACATCCTGCATTTGGTATTATTGTGCCATGAGCCAGGCTGAATGATATGCTGGCACTCTAGCGCAACCAATTTACCTTCGCCCTGTTACCAGCTGTTACATGCCATGACTCAGCAGTATGCTTGCTTGGGCAAGAGCTTGCACAAAACAAAGCAAAGGTGTTATCCTAGACGTCATCTGTGCTTGGCGTTAGCTCTGGCAATGGTCATGGATCTGCTGCTTCACTGAGAAAGAGAGGATCCTACAAGGCTACTTTTACAGAACAACCAGGCTGTCATAAGTTATCGTTGTACTACCTATACGGTGCAGGTCTTTCGCTTGACGCACAGCTGCCAAGTTTGAGCCTTGCTGTCAGCCTTGTTTCCTTGCCACAGACCTGTTGCTTTAATTGTCGCCACACTTGCGCTACAAGCGCTCTCTACGCCAGTGAAGCCGTACACAGAAATGTGTGCTGATTGATTTGCTGTGCTCGGAAGGACCGCCGCTCAAACACAGAGTTGCGCTTTGTTGCGTTAGTGTCGGAGCTCGCACATGTTATTGGTCCGATACCTACTGTAGATTTTAGTAGGTCAACATTCTTTCCACTACCGGTATACGTATCATTGGAACAGCTGCACAGAGCAAAAATGGCAACTGACCTTGCGCGCACCATCGTTGCAGAAGCGCATGCTCAACACCGTTCAGAAATGACCACAACCATAAAACAAAGCAGAGCCATCCTGTTGTTAAAGTCCTTGAAGCCTTGTCAGGCTGGGTCCACATCCTCGTGGAACGACAACCTCCACGAGGAGCACTTGTACAGTGATGTTTACGTGCGTACCTGGGGCCTGGGCAAGAGCGTGAAGGGGAACGTTGTAATTAAAGGACCGTCCCCAGCCTTCGAAGTTACCAACAAGCCAGCCATAGCTCTGTTCTTGTCTCAGTGCTTTCTGTCAGAGCGACAACAGCCAGAGACGAAGAAGCAGCGGCTGTTCGATTGGCAGCATGGTGAACCCATCATAGACGAGGAGCAGCTTATGCACGGCCAGGTGTATGTGCAGTTGCGGAAAGAATTGTCTGCTGAACCCCTGTTTTCTGTAAGCTGCAACATGGAGGTGCAAGAGGTTGCATCCCACATAAAAGCAGTGCTTGAGGTGTACATGGCTGGAAATTTTGTTGACGGCGACGAAGGTGACCCACAACCCTTTACAGCACCACGGTTCAAATGGTGATTAGCCGGTCTGGGCATATGCACACTGCAACAGCATGGAGTGCCTCACACTTTTTCAAGCTCATGCCCAGCAGAAGGACATTTCGAACAACCAATTTTGTCCAGAAACATTGTTGAGTGCATTGAGGAATGCCATTACAGCACCATACTTACCTTGTTCAGGTGCTCACAGCGTCCTTTTACCACAGGGATGCTTATTTCTGAATGTTATTGTCAGGCTAAACAAAGTTGGGTGTTGGCAATTTAGTTGTGAAAAACTAACGCTGCACAAGAGAAGGATCACATTGTATGGTCATTGCAACGAGGAGATTTGTTGCAATGAGCAAAAAGTTTGCTTTGTTGCGAAACCACAAAGTTTGTTTAACACAGCCGAATTCAACACAGTTTGCATGGTATCGGGTCTCCACTAATCGCAGGTAACTGTCCTGTGTTCGATAGCTCTGATGGTCAGCATGCTGCAAGGTATGCGCATACCTTGCAGGGTTGGCATACTGTTCAACACATCTTGCATTAGGTATCATACAGTTTGTGCCATGACTCAGCAAAAGGCTCTCTTGGGCAAGAGCTTGCACAAAGCAGAGCAAAGCAAAGGTGCTAACCAGGGCGCCACCTGTGCATAAGCTAGCTTGCTAGATTGCTCTGCTTGGCGTTTATCATTTTCAAGTGAAGTTTCAGCCTAGGTTTCAGCCTGAACCTAACCAGGTCAGCATTCAAAATTTGAGTTGGCTACAATACCTGCATTATTGGAACAGCTTGATGTGCGCAGAGCAAAATGGCAACTGACCTTGCGCGCAGCATCGTTGCAGAGGCGCATGCTCAACACCAATCAGACATGACCACAGGTGTCACACAGAGCAGAGCCCTCCTAAGGTTGGAGGCCTTGAAGCCCTCTCAGGCTGCGTCCGAATCCGGATACTCCTGTTGGGATGACACACCCGAAGAGCAGCATCTGGTTCGTGATGTTATTGCGCGTAGCTGGGGCCTGGGCAAGAGTGCGAAGGGGAACGTTGCAGTGAAAGGACCGTCATCAGCCTTCGAGATTGCCAACAAGCCAGCCATAGCTCTGTTCTTGTCTCAAAGCTTTCTGTCAGATCGACAAAAGCCAGAAACGAAGAAGCAGCTGCTGTACGACTCGGATGAGGAGCAGTATGAATATGAAGTAGCCGAGAAGCAGCTTGAGCACGGCCAGGTGTATGTGCAGTTGCTGAAAGATCAGTACTCTGAACCCCTCTTTTCACTGAACTGCAACGTGGAGGTGCAAGAGGTTGCGTCCCAGATAAACATACTGCTTGAGTTGTACATGGCTGGGGATTTTCTAGACAGCAGTTGAGATGATTCACAATCATCGGCACCACGATACAGAGGTGGTTTTGGCGGTTGTTAGCCTGTCTTGGCATATGCACAATGCAATATGCATGGAGTTGTTCATACCATTTCAAGCTCATGCTCGGCAGAAGGACATTTGAAACGCTCAGTGTTGGATTAGGACCATGTTTGAATGAGTTAAGGAATGTCACTAGAGGACCGTACTCACTTTGTCCAGATGCTCACAGCATGCCTACTGCAGGGATGCTTATCTGTGTACATTATTATCAGGCTACACAAAGTTGTATGTTGGCATCTTAGTTGTGACAGGACAAAGGACCACAAGATTAATTCATGGCACTGTGGATTGGAGCATGCACTGATCTTTCGTGTCAACAGCAACTGGCAGGAGTTTGCAATGCTTCTTTGGACCTTCTGTGCACAAGAAACCTCTGCCTCACAACTGATTAATAGGGGCCTGCGACATTTGCAGCACATGCCTTGACTTCACCACCCTTGAGAAGATGCAAATTCCATCTATTTCTCTTGCATCCTTCATGATTTGCTTTTGCCTCTGCTCCCCATCATGCACAACTCTGTACAGGACTTGCTCAACAATTAGAACTCTTCTGCAACAAAGTCTTGTTTGAAAACACGCTGCGCTCATTCTTCATGAAGCGCATTGATTGTATCAATGTGCCATTGTCATGTGCTGCAAGTTGTGAATTCAAGCTGGTGTGTCATGTGAGGAAACAGGAAGGATTTGATTGACCCCTGTTGCAAGTGTGCGCACTTACCAACATCCAGTCACACCTTTCATCAGCAGGGTGCTAATTGGGTACTTGACCATGGTTGCAAAGGCCATGTTCTTTAGCTAGCAGCTTGTTACTTGTACATATGTGTGCTGCACGCCACGTCCAGAACACACTAAAGATAGCTGTCATAAAAGTAACACACGGTTTTGCTATGCAAGCCCACTAAATTCTCACTGCAATTCAATAACCCCGCTCAAGCTCATCAGCATGAAGCTGGTTTGTCAGTTTAGGGCTTGACGGAGTACGAGCCCAGCCAATTATTACACCCAGGCAATGCTAAGCCTCAGAATGGTGTGTTGTATGAGCCAGCATTACACCTTTATTTGGGACTGAACTGTCACTGCCTGCCATTTTCAATACAGGCATAAAGAACAAGCGGAATGCATTGCAAGAACACAGGTGTAAGAACATGTGCCACACTACTAAGCTAGCATACTGAGCACAGTACCCAAATACTCTGGCACAGGTAAAGACAAAGCCGTGGATCATTGTGCAGCATGACGAAGACAGCTTTGAAACATTAGCTCCAAAAGCTGCGTACTGATACGAAGCTGTAAGCAGGAATGCACCACACTATTCTGAAGCAAGCACACACCATAAAATCTACCCTACATGGTACAAAAGGTACAACCTAATCCTGAGGAAGATAGCCAGGCTGCACTCAGTAGAGCAAAAGCGGGAGAAAGGTACATGCAATGGATGATTGTACACAAATGGCAATCTGGTCTGCTGAACAGCTTAGCGTGACTTCAAGACAATCTCGCCTGTGTGGCAGCAGGCATATCCAGCTGGCAGGTTCCTGCTGCATGAGCACAGAAGTCGTCTGTGAACAACAAGGTGGTTCATTTCCTAAACACAAACCAGCTTACTGTGAATCGCAAGCCTAATGGTGGTTGTTCAGAAGAGATGGCTGCTCAAAGTGGCTATTGGGAGACCCACTGAGGCTGCCTGATTTGGCATCACTAGACCAGATTGATGCTAAATAGCTAGGGAAGGAACCCTTGTCACCGCTTCCAGTGCCACTGCTGTTGAACAGCCCTGCAGGGGTGGAGATTGGCTCAAATATTGGCAGACCTCTACTGGTGTTCTCATGCAGACCAGAGTTGCTGCTGCTGCTGTGATTGCTGAGGTTGCCCCAGCTGGCAACATGTGGTAGCACATGGTTGATGGAGCAGCTCAGCAGATCATCCCTCCTGACATGTGGGAGCCTGGAATCTTCCGGAACTGCTGATACAGCCCTTCTAAACCCCTCACGGAGGTCATCACTCGACTGAGATCCAGTCAGGCCACCAGCAGCACTTGACAGAAGCCCAAGGGGGAGGGGGGTGGTTTCATGAGCATGACCGCTTGTCTGCCTGGTGGCAAAGCGTGGCGCAGCATGCCCAGCAGGCGCAGCAGCGTTTGAAGTTGAGACGTCCTGGGATCCCAGCAGCGCCTGCTGAGGCCTGGGGTTGCCTAACCTGGACCTAGCGAAGGGCATCTCTTGGTCTGTCACCACCTGCTGTTGCTGCTGCTGCTGCTGATGCCTTGGGCGTGAGAGGTGTGAGGGACCTCTGCTGTCAAAGCTGTTTGTTGGGCGGGACTGCAGGGCAGGCTGTTGAGCTGCTGCGGCTGCTTGCAGCATGGCAGCTGTGGCTGCTCTCTGCTTGGCAATTGCTTCAGCTATGGCCTGTACATGAGCAGAGCTTGTCAAAACAGGCTCTGAATGCACAGCAGTTGACCAAGCCTGCTATGGCAGTGGAGCCACGGCTTAGGCAGACCCACTTGTGATGCATGCTGCTAATTTGGCAAGGAAAGAAAGAATGAAAGAAAGAAAGAAAGAATGAAAGAAAGAAAGAATGAAAGAAAGAATGAATGAATACATGCATGAATGTGAGAGTGTGCATGCATGGCCGCAGCAAGCAAGAGACAGCTTTGCATGAGCAGAGTGTCAGTCAGGCCTAGACATGAGCAGGCAGGACTGCACAGCGCCAGATCCATTGACCAGTGCAGAACCAGAAAGGCAGAAACAGTTCCACAGTGCTGCTTACATATGCAAACATATTCCATGGCAGGTAAAAGACATCATGGCAAAATACTGCCCTGGACATGAGTACAGCCAGCAGATATCTTATGCATACACATTCATAGTTTGCAACCTGCAAGAGAAGACATTGTACTGAACCCTTCAATAGGATGCACTGAACAGAAGTGGACAGGACTTCAAAAGCAGAAGAAAGGAAACCAAGAAAAGGGAGGGAAGGCAGAGGTGGAGAGACCAGGAAAGGAATGGAGAGTTGCGCGTCATAGTGATGATGACAGGAGCCTGTTGAGGCGACAAGCAAGAGAAAGAAATGCTGACCTTGGTCTGGTGCTGGGCAGCATCTATGATGACTCCAGCCAGCTCTTGCTGGTGCCTGGACTCAGCAGCCTTGAGTGCAAGGAAGAGGTGGGCCACGTCACCCCTCAGCGCTGTTATCTCCCCCTGCACCACAAACATGTGACTCAGGCCTGTGGGCATTTTACTCGTGTATATGGGCACGTCACTCAGGTATATTGTGTATATGGGTACATTACTCAGGCACATAAGTATGTCAGGTATATGGGTGTGTGCACACTCAGACTCTTGCACACATGCTGCCTTGCCACTGCATTTCTTGTAGCAAAGGCTTCGCATGACAGTTCCTGAGGCAGGTACCTTGCTGTGCATGGGCTTCAGTGCATTCACAAATATAAATGACGCATGATCATGTAAGATTAACAGTGCATGATGACCCAAGATCAGGTGTTACGCATTCATCAGTATGACTGTGGTCATGCAGCAGTCGACTCGGTTGTTGTCGGATTTTACAAGCCAATACCTCTTGCTGAAGTGGCTGATAGACATGCACACAGAAAGAAGAACAGAAAGACAGGGAAAGCTGGCTTGCCTGCAGATCAGCAATCTGTTCAAGATGCTGAGGTTCTGATGCATAACCACCACACTGCTGCTGGGCCTCTGCCAATTGAGCCACAGGGCTGTTGCCGGTCTCCAGAGTAGGGCTGTCTGAAGGGGCCCCAGCCACAGCGACCTCACCGTACCCATTCTGCCCTTCAGACTCTCTGACTTGGGCGCTGCCATTACTGCCTGATATGGATGCATCAGGCTGTGCTTGAACAGGGCTTCCAGGAAGTAGGGCATTTGCATGTGCCCCTGTGAGCTGTGACAATCTGCTGCCAGGCAAGGGCTGGTCCCAGGCATTTTGTCGGGGCTCTTGAGCGAGGGCACTGCCGAGCTGCCCTTTGGAGGTGGATGAGAAAGCACTGTGAGAAGAGGAAGATGGCGGTGGACCTGGGGGAGGGGGTGGGGGCGCCCTGAAGGCAGGCGGGGGGGGCGGCCTGCTTCCATGAGATGCTGCGCTTGCTGATTTCATGTACTGACCCAAGGTGACATTGCCTGGTCTCCCACTTGACCTACAAATCACATGAAAGTGCAATAAAGAACAAGCACTGTACATCTTATGCTTGTTGACCCTCTGCACAAAATGCATGCAGCAGAGGCCGGATTGTGCATGGTCAAACTTCAGGGAAACATGTGCCAAAGTGCATTCAGGAACAAAAACGCAGACGCACCACTACAGGCATGAATGAACTTGATGGCAGCTGGGTCTGCTGGTTTTAGACAGGTGCATGTCTGATGATCCATAACCCAGAAGGTGCTATCCAGCATACCTTTCCAGAGTCCTAGACAGGTGCATGTGTGATGATGCATAACCCAGAAGGTACTGTTCAGCATACCTTTCCATAGTCCTAGACAGTTTCACGTCTGATGATTCATAACACAAAGGTGCTGTCCAGCATACCTGACCGGAGTCCTAAACAGTTGCATGTCTGATGATCCATAAGGTATGGACCATCACCCAGAAGGTATTGTTCAGCATACCTTTCCACGGTTTCCACTGCTTCAGCTGAGCTCCAAGATGAGATGGAGGCCCCCGATGAGCACCGCCGCACTGTCTTCCCTGAGTGACCAACCTCACCACCCACACCATGTGCACCACCTTCTGCACCACCTTCTTGGCTTCTCAGGGATGACTCACCCAACCTGCCTCTGTGACTCATGCCCAGCTGCTGCTGCTGCTGGTCAGATGCAGGCGGCAGGTCAGTAGACTTGTCTGCCGCCTTGGTGGTGTTGGGTCCACTTTTGCGGCCTGCCTTGACCACATGCCAGTCATTCCTGTTGCCTGTGTCTTCTCTCAGAGCATCATAGATGTCCAGGCTGCTTTCACTTGCTGGCCCACTGGAAGTGCCAGCACTTGACTCATCAGCAGGAGGGAATGATTGCTCCTCTGATGACCCCACTGCCGCAACATCACCTTGTGATGATGGCTGATGTTCATGGGCTGATGACTCAGCATGCGCTGAACGCAGTGACTGAGGATGAGTCAGGGGAGAAGCTGGGTCAGCAGCTACCCCAGCCAGCAGTGACAGCACAGCAACCTGCTGATCTAGCTGCGATGCAGAACCTAATGATGTCTGTGATGACTGTGCTGAAGCCTGTGGAACAGATCTGTCTGAGACTGGCGTTGAAGGCTGACTATCAGAATCTGATCTAGCACTGCTGGAGGAAGAAGAGGAGGGGTCAGCTGCATCAGCTGCTGACTGAGATGATCCCAAACAACTTTCATCATGTGGGGTTTCATGCACTGCAGCTGCCTGGGCAGCTTCTGATGATGTCGCATCACCACTGGCTGACTCATTGGACGCCCTCTGGGTAGCAGTATCAGTTTCAGGCTTTTCTGACAGCGACTCAAGCTTGGTAGCAGCAGGCACATTTGCCTCAAGGCTATATGTATGCTGTCCATCTGCTGGTGCTTGCGGCTGGTGGGTCTCAAGGAGGGAAGGGGCATGTGCGTTGCCAGGAAGCTGTGTACTGTGGCCCCGAGAGGTGGCAGGTGGTGCCTGAGAGGCGGCGGACGCTGCCTGAGAGGTGGCGGATGGTGCCTGAGAGGTGGCGGATGGTGCCTGAGAGGTGGCGGATGGTGCCTGAGAGGTGGCGGATGGTGCCTGAGAGGTGGCGGGAGGTGTGTGAGGTGCGCTGGCATGTGTAGGGGCTTTCACAGCAGGCTGTGGAGCAGTGGCAAGCACTGCCTCCTCCAGCGCAGCTGCTGAAGCCTGCAGCAAGGCACAAAAGTGTGAGCAGAATGCATGTCATGCTGGCGCCTATTTCAGTGGTTTCTTGTGAAGAAAGTGTAGTCACAGCTGCTGTGAGACATGTGAACAAAACCGCCCCTTTGGCACAAAATTGGAGATGCTGGCAAATATTACAGCAGCAGGAGAAGTGCACTGTGTGTGTTCCCCTTTGTGTGAGGAGAAGGTGTGGGATTCCTTTTTCTGTTTGGAGACATGCATGTGCGCAAGTTTGTGTAGGAAAACAGGGACAGGGTCTGAAAGAGACAAGAAAAGACAAGTAAGGACAGATGTTACCATGCCATAGTGCTTCAATCTTGCAAACGTAACAATATGATCACTGCAAAGCTGCGTGAGAGCGTGGCAATGCCCGTTGCAGCAGGCAAAGTACGCACCTGCTTCTTCTTGCCCTTTTTGGCCTTGCTCTTCTTCTTTGAGCCAGTACCGCCTGTTTGCGAGGGGCCATCCAGCTCAGCCAGGAGTGCAGCTTGTAGCTGCTCAGCAGCTGCCTCAAGCTCCTTCAGTCTGTAGCAACGTTCTTGTTTGACCATGACAGTCATGCTCTGTTTTCAATGTAATGGTAATACAAGAATATAGTCACATCCAATTTGTGTGACATTCATGCACCTGATGCTTAGCTGATGCGAAGCGTGTCCAGACGCTTGGGTGCTGATACAGCTGCTGGTCAAGCCAAGTAGTCTGCATGCACTGCAGGATGGCCAACACCGTGACCACAATGACCCTATTCCAATCAATCAACTACTTGCTCAGGTGTCTACCTTAGGTCATGCTAGGCTTGAGTGAGTGTGTGCATGTGTGTGCTACTGGTTTAAGGACAGCAATGGACTCAGCTAACATCGTATACAAACTCAGCACGGCACTGACAGGCGCGCCCGTGAGTCCACGCTCTGCGCGTCAAGACTTGCGACTGGGGACGACAGAAAGGACAGCAATGGTTGTTTACCTATCCAGCAGTTGCTGCTTGACCTTACAGGCCTCAGGTGCATAATCCAGAGCGAGTGTGTACGTGTGTTCGCTACTGTTGTAAGGACAGCAATGGTTGTTTACCTGTCCAGTAGTTACTGCTTGACCTTGGACCCCTTAGGTGCATAATCCAGAGTGAGTGTGTGCATGTGTGTGTGCTACCGTTGTAAGGACAGCAAGAATTGTTTACCTATCCAGCAGTTGCTGCTTGACCTTAGAGCCCTCGGGTGCATAATCCAGAACACTTCTGCTTCTCCTGTCTCTAAGACCCAGAGTGGCGCCGGCAGCCAGTAGTGCCAGCAGAGCAGCTTCAGCACAGTTGCCTGCTGCGAACATGAGTGCTGACCTACCCAAGGCATCCTGAAGCACGCAGCCAAGCAATGAGCATTCAATCGTGCATTTTCCATCTTGCAATTTGTGCATTTTGCAATTTGTGCAATTTTGTGCATTTTGCAGAAGCGCAAACAAGCATTTGCATTGAGGGCTAAAGGCAGCCTGCAGGATGTCCACTGTTGACAGGCAGCTCATCGACAAGGTGAGCAGTCAGCAATCAGCAGCACCGTGAGTGGAGGAGTGACAAGTGAGTAGGAAACAGATGAAACCAGCCAGTGTTTCAATGGGATGTCAGCTGCTGTTGTGTCGTATGTGTTGCAGCATTGTCTTGGAATGCATAAAGAATGTTATGAGGGCTCAAGGCATGCAGCCATGATGTCAGCAGGGCATCAAGAGAGGGGCTGGATGGCAACTTTGGTCTTGGGACACTGCTGTTGTGCAATGAGAGTCTGACCTGTAGCTCAATGGTTGCTCCATGTTTCAACAGCAGCTGGATCGCAGCAACCCCATCCACAGAAGCAGCAAGCATCAGTGCCTGCATACAAGCTATCTTCAGTGAATGCACAATAACAACAGGAAGCACATAGCACATGCCTGTGTGCCAGGGCTTGATAATACCAAGTGCCACAACAGCTTACCGAGCTCCCGTTTGGCGCCCATGTATCAGGCACAGCCCCTTCTTGTAGCAGGTACTGCATGGCCTCAACAGCTACAGTGGTGGCATCACCGGAGCAGGCAAGAAGCATTGCGTTCAGGACCTGCAAACGGCAGGCACACTGCTGGGGTTTGAGTAGTTGATTGATGTCATAGTATGCAGCAGCAAAGGACATGCACTTGCATCAGTTTGGCGGCATGAGTCCTGCTGGTGGCAGGCTGTTAGCGCAACTTTGTGGGGGATGCTGTGGAGTAGGTTTTAGGATGCTACCTCGCCTCTTTCGCAAGCTTTTGCCACATCTGCTGGTCGCTGTTCTTTCAGATTCCTGGTCAGGCATGTGGCTGGGGCTGCTTTGGTCAGGTTGAAAGCTGACATAGGACAGCCATGGATGGCTGCAAGGTGCAAGGCAGTGTCCCCGTTGTGATCCTGAACCTCGGGATCAAACTTTTTCTCCAGCAAACGCTCAACGCATTCCTCGTGACCGTATCCTGCTGCATAGTGCAGGCATGTCCGACCTGCAGGAAGCAAGATGTCAAACACCTTTAAATCTGCTGTACCTACGTGTGTTGTTCCGGAAATAGCCGGACTCACCCTCCCCGTCCCGCGATTGCCCCAGCGATGGCTGTTTCTCAATCGCGGCTAGCAGCTTGTCCATCATGCCTAGCTTTGAAGCAGCCATCGCTGCCGATGTGATGTCGACAGCCGCAGCCCCACCAGTTTTCGCGGCGGGACTCATTTCGTCTCACTTCATTCCCCGCGACGAGTCCTCAAGCAGGCATTGCGAAATCAGGCCATGCAGCAAGCTGTTCGGCCAGTCTCTCCGCACTACAGCGCACGAACTGCACTGTTTAGCGGCGAAACTCTCGAAGCACGCTCAAAGCAATTACCAAAAAAAGGGAAAATATATCAATAGAATTTACTCAGCTTTACAAAGTACAGTTGTACAATTCCACGGAATGCCATCTCAGATTTGCCGCGATTTTCGCAGATCTGCCGCCTTACTAAGTATTACAGGAATGGTGAGGCAGTGCCAGACAACTTGTGTGTGTGTGTGTGTGTGTGTGTGCTCCAAGGCTGTAGATCAAACGTATGAGTCCATCACGCGCTTATGACTGAGTGAAAATGCAATTTGCAATGGTCGCCTGGTCTAGGGGCAGCTGTTTTCACATGCAATGGTCTTCTGGTGGAGCAGGTTGACACTTTCAAGTACTTGGGTCTACACTTTCATTCATCGGGGGGTATATCCCACCTTATCACACCTCTGAAAGCAAAGGCAGCAGGCTCTTGGGCTGTGGTACAGCAAAGGCATTCTCAATTGCAATGTGGCAACACAGTCAACCTCAAACTCTTCCTACTGCAA
>JAABUP010008059.1_pt1 | contig 13653 bp, 25 predicted proteins | sample 5559201 | NCBI WGS metagenome assembly JAABUP01 (sample SAMN10711887, study PRJNA513373) | rock metagenome | isolation source: Antarctica rocks | place: Antarctica | reverse complement strand
CAAGCTATTTTGACCTGATCAGTGCTGCACTGCTTTGCTGTTGCATCACTGAGCACCTGTAGGAAGAGCAAATCTCCGTAGGTGTAATTGCAGTGGCACAGGGCTGCTGTGACTGAGACAACTTGGTCGGAAGACAAAACCAGTTGATGATGAATATGCTGCGCATCCCAGATCATGAATCACTGCTAAATCTGATGATACAGACCTTGTGACTGATGCGCACTGGAACCACAGCAACATATGTGCCCAGCTCCAGGACAGCAATCAGATGTGCATACAACCAATGCATGCACAAGTGAGTATGCTGATCAAACATCATCAGTTGATGGTGAAATATGATACAGATCATATTTCACCAAGCACTGCTTCATCTGACTCGAAACACAAGCCTTGTGACGAAAGTGAACTGAAACAAAGCACAGCGCTCCCTTGTGCAAAACAGCAATGCAAGCACAACTGGGTGACACATGCTGCGGGGGCTGACTCAGACATTCTGCTCATACAACATCATCAGCTGTTGATGAAATATGCTGCGCAGCCCAGCTCATCGATCATTGCTTCATCTGCTGATACAACAGATCAGCCTTGTGACTGATGTGCACTGCAACCGCAGCATATGTGCCCAGTCCAAGTATAAGCGTTCAGATGTGCATAACACCAATGCAAGCATATCTGGGTGGTTGACGTAGTTGAATCACATGCACACAACCTGTGACTGCTTACTGAGACATGATGTTCAGTAAACAATGCAATGCGCTGCAGGTCCCAGCTCACCAATCACTGTTGCATCTGACTAGACACACAGAGCTGTACAGTGGAGTCTCAGGCATATGTGCCCAGTGCAGAACTGTGAATACACACTCAACACACAAGCGTTCACCAACTGTGCTTCTCCACCTTTCAACTCCGTGAGGGGTGATTCTCCCTACATCCCTGCTTGCTCCCTGGCTGAACGCTGCAAGCATTTCCATCCCTGCCTCCAGACCGGCACCAGTGCATGATAGGCTTTGGGAATCCCCTTCCCAACCCAAATGACAGATAACAATACCACAAACTTGAAATCCCGAAACATCAAATTCAGCAAAGATTGACAGACAAGTAATAGCAAAAACCCCATCACATCTCACAAACATCCCCACAGCACTCTTGCACAGCTGACGGCAAACACACAAAAGACTCCACGCATACACCCCGTTGTACTAGTTAATCAGCAACATATCAACCAAGCCATCATCACAAAATGCCCACAGACTCTACATGGGACACCACACACCTGTCTCATCATCACTCCCCAAACTACCAATCAACACCTGGGACAGCAGCCCAATAACAAGTAAAAAGCCACATGTCACACAAATAAGCCCACCATAGTACACTCCATACCAGCCCCAATGCAACTCCCCCAAAGACATCGACCCCTAACAGCAGCATGTTTACAATCCGGGAAGCGAGTGGCAGAGAGGGTAACAATGGAAACACCTGAAAGAACGAAGGTGGCCAATGGCCACTGCACCCCTGTGCGGGTGCAAAAGGGCTCTGCCCTTTTATTCATAAATGTTCAAGAAAAAAGTCAAAGAATTTCCCTGAAAGGGAGCAGAACTTTCCCCTCACACTCTAGCCCCACACAAAAGCATGAGCAGTAAATCAGCACAAAATTCTCAAAGGACATTCTCGCGGACCCCTCAAACACTTTTCTCATCCATCCACATACCATTCTCTCAAACGCTTCACTTCCTATCACCCCCCCCATACTCTCCATAGACAGTCTAATCAGAGTCTGTGCCCTCTACCAGTCACCCTTCACCCCTACACCACCATACATATACCAACTACTTGTGTTTCTTGCTTGATGTGCCCATCGTTAGCAAATGTATGTGCAAAAGCAAACCATACAAGGTAGCATGCAGTTTCATGAGCAACTCTGTGTCACAGTATGAGTTTCTTATCTTACCAATATAACGGTGTCAATTGCTATTGAGGGCTGTGAGCGACTGCTGCACGGCAAGCCTTGCTGGCGTCAAGTCTGCGCATGGTGCTGGGGTGTGTTGCATTTTGATCAGCATGTGAGGAGCGCTGAAGTGCGTGATCATGGCCATAGCACAAAAAACGTAAGAGCACACTACCTAACAAGTCTTGTGTGTTACATGCATGTTGCACTGAGCAGTACTTCTCATTTAGTCGAAACTTTTGACGCCCACTATCGGTGTCTATGTGAGGCAGCAGTGTCTGTGCGCAAAAAACGCAAGAAGCTAAAACCGAAAATCCATGTCACTTAGACGTTAAACGGCTGACTAGTGACTGCACCTTCAATTGCGTGAAAGACTTCAAAGCACACTATGCGCTCAATTCGTTAATTTTGCTGTAGAATATCACAATTGGTATGTACCAAGTACTAGAGAATATCTCAAATGACACAGTAAATCACAGATTTAAGAAATTGAGCGCTAATTTTGTGTAACCCTCATGACAGCTGGACCGTAAAGTGGTAGATTTCAAACTTGCTTACACAATCCTCAACAATGTGTTGACTGGAGTGACAGTGATCGTTAGGGATCTCAGAGATCATGACAAGACTCATCAATGCAAAAGTCCATGTCATTACTTATGAGCCCCGCTGCACTAGCACTTGTAGCAACATGCACCTGACTGTAGCTTGCATAAGATGTCAGCAAGAAGCACTACTGAACAGTGGAGTGACAGGGCCACCTGGTACAAAATGGTCACAAAATCACCCTCTTAATCATATAGCAGCACATGAGACAAATGCAACCATGGCAGGTCTGACCGTGCATCTAGCTTGCACACGCCACGCAGTCAAGGCGATCCTTTCAACGATGACTTGCGATACATACACAATCTTCACATCCAAATATCACGGCAAGCTTGGCTATGGTGCACAATCATGGTTTTCAGAGCAAAGCAGCTCAAACATCATAACAGCCGTAATTCCTGTGCCCCGTGCCATACCCTTATATTCAATGAAGAATCTCAGCCGTACACCGCTCTTGATAAACCATATCTCAGCTGGATTATCAGACCCAAATGACCCAAATGCCTCTTCCTCCTTGTTTCCCTCAACACCATCCTTGACAACTGTTACGCTGACAGATACGCCATCCTCCAGGTGGCCTGGCAAGAGTAGTACATTCGTCTCCCAAACCTTCTCTACCACCGAAGTCTTCTTAGCCTCCTCATCCTCATCCAAAGGGGGAAAAGGCAGCCCCAAAACATCAGAGCGTGCGGAATGAAAGTGCCCCACCCCATGTGCAGCTTCGAATAAGAAGCTGCTGACATCGAAAAAGACATGGTTCCATTGATAAGCGATAGCGGTCCGCCATGGTGTTTTCAAATCATCCTTGTCTGGGTTCTGTTCCCAAGCCGTCTTACGTTCCTCCGGCGAGAGTGCGTTGCGCGCTTTGATCGCTGCGATTACAGCTTCGGGACCGGTAGATCCCGGGTCCTCTGGCAAGACGGACCACAGGAGACGTAGCTCGGTACTCAGGTAGACAACACCGGGTTCATCGTCGAAGAAGACCTTGCGAAAAGGTGGTTTGAGAAGGGAGGAAGAGTCCCAAGAAAGAGTACGAATTGAACGCATGCTTGTAGAGTACCAAGTGAAGATACCAGAATCGAGCACGAGCTTTTCTCTTTTTCAGATGACGAGGAAGGAAGATGCGCAAACGATGGCTTTTGTGTTATCTCGCCAATCAGGCAACGTGGATTTGGCAGTATAATAACGCAGGGCTAGTCAGCGATAATGCCCTCTACGTTGTTTTACGCCGTCGCGGATCCCCATTTTAAATCCGCGACGGTGTAAACAATCCTCAATTTACGTTGCCTGGCTCTATACCAGAAAGTCGTACACACGTTACTTTGCAGCGCATAACGCAGATCTGACCGCGTTTGCGGCCTTCGAGGCAGGTGCGAGTGTGCAGCAATCCCTGAACGGCATTCGCCGGGCCCGGCGCTTGCCGACAGTATACAGATGCACTGGTATTTCGATCACGCCGCTTCGAACCTGGGATCATTTTGGTGGTCTGGATGGCCAGCAACGAGGCTATCGGCCAGCGGAGAATGATCTCAAGCAATGGGCGCAAGCATTCTGTCCTGTTCAGGCGCAGGCTCTCCTGTGCAACCGGGATGTATACTCGCCCAGCTATCGCGCGACACTGACGATAGCTGGGCGAGTATACATCCCGGTTGCACAGGAGAGCCTGCGCCTGAACAGGACAGAATGCTTGCGCCCATTGCTTGAGATCATTCTCCGCTGGCCGATAGCCTCGTTGCTGGCCATCCAGATGCTGACGATCAGCAAGGAGCCGATGTCCAGTGCAGTCCAGAGCTACAAAAAGCAAAAAGCTGCCATGCCAGCTGGTCCACTGGAGCAGATGATGCCCAGTGTCAAACAGATCAAATTCACTCTCAATCCTATGCATCTGCTGGTGCAGAAAGCATACTTTGCCTACAAGGTAACATGCCACAGCAAAGCACAGATACCAGCTGCAGGTCCCCATAACCATAGCGTCAATTTTTTGCAGCAGTTGTAGAGGCAAAGCTTTGACGAGGAAGCTTGGGCACGGGACTTTTTCCAAGTTGCGTCCGAGAAAGTGCAACAGGGGCTAGCACAGTATCTCATGCTGCCTGATGTCCGAAAGACCATGCCAGCAAGCATCATGAGTGCGGACACAGCTGAGCAGCTTGCATGGGCCACTGACAAGGCTGTGCGGGAGCTCAGTGCCTTTGTGGCCAAGGAGCTGTCACGTCTTGCTGCATGGGACACCACTTCTGGACATTCAGATCCAGATACTGCTGCTACTGTTGTGGAGCATTTCAGAAAAGGAAGCAGCCATGCTGTTGATCGGTAGTCCAATGTAAGCACATCACTGGCAAACATGACAGCCATGTTCACAGCTTTAGGTCTTGACAAGTCTGAGACAAACCTTGACTCCATTGTCATTGCTGTACTGACAGCAAAGGACAGAGCAGCTGGGAAGCCAGAACGCAGTCCTGAGCAGTATGAGCAGGACAGCAATTTGCTTCATGCTCAAGTAGGGTCATTCCGTTTCACGTGCAATGATGTTGCACGACAGCAGGATGGCAATACAAAGAGCATCTTGCACAGCAGCAGCATGCATGATCATGCTGCACAATGCAATGAAGATGCTGAAGCATGCACCAAAATAGCATTGCATTATGATGAAGTATGCTAATGATGCAGCATGCATGCTTGAGTCATGTGCCCATTAAACCTGTCACATCTGTGACCTGAACCTGTGTCATGCAGAATTATTCACACCTGGATCCCGCTGGTATGGAGCTGTTTCAGCAGGCTACTGACGAGGACTCCTCGCTTGGCCGTGCTTCAATAGTGACAGAGCAGTGGCTGTATGTGTTCGATTTAGATGGCAAGCCTACATGCAAGATTTTCTCCCCCTTTGCAAGCCCCTACAAGGTTAGATTGGAGTCTGATGGGCAGCCCTCCAAGTCCTCTCAGGTGAAAGATGCAGCATGGTTGCGTGTCTTGGGCAAGGACCCCTTGCCCATAGCTGTGCTACAGTCACGGCTGTACTCCACACACAACATTAGCGTGGTGCTGAAGAGCAAGGGCCTGTACCACATCTGCAAGGCCTCTTTCGACATAGCAACTGCCCCAGGACTGCAAGCAAATCAGCAGTCTGAGCTGGGCTTGACATTTGCAGCTGCTGTCTTCACAAAGGCTCCTCAAAGAGGCCAGAGTCAGCGGCACGCAGGTGCCGAGCGGGGCCATCCTGCCAGGCAGAATGGTATGTTGCTGTCCTGTAATCTGATGTTCCAGACATACAGGCTCAAGTGCTTTTGCCTGCTTACATGTTCTTCCACATTTGTTCTGCATTTGTTGCCTTGTTCATGTATTGTGCATTGTATCAGTCTGTATGAATAAAAGCATTGCTGAGATTAAATAGCTGTCTGACTGAGAATTTGCAGCCACCTGATCAGTGTGCTAATACACGGCTGATGCATCTTAGGTGATGCATCCAATAGACCAAGACAGCAGCCTCTCACTGCTTGCACGCCTGCTCAGGTGGCAAGCTTGAATTCTTTCCTGGCGCATTTGTTAGGCAGTCACTATGATGCAGCAGCATGGCAGACCTGGGTAGTGGGTCCCCCCACGGCAGATGCTCCTTGTCAGATCAAGCATGACCAGATCAGCTATGCTGAGCTTGACAAGCTTGAGGCCAGCTCTCATAGAGTGCTTCAATCAATGCACAAGCAGAAAGCTTTTGAGGCAGAGGCTTGGACATGCATGCAGCCAACTATGGAAAAACTGGCAGCTCAAGTAGCTGCCCAGTCTGCATATTCAGGTAGCATGCTTCATGCGCCATGCCGGTGCAAGTGCAGCTGTGCAGCTGTGCAGCTGTGCACAGCTGTTTATGCAATGAGTCAATGTGTTGTTATGTGCCCACTCCTTGTCGATAGCTCACACCTGTTGTAATCACGCTTACATGCACGGAAATAGCATTGCATTATGATGAAGTATGCGAATGATGCAGCATGCATGCTTGAGTTATGTGCTCATCACACTTATCACATATGTGGAACAACTTACATGTGTGTGTGCAAGCGAGTGGTGTTCTGCAATAAGCGGCAAACTGTAGCAAGCAAAACAGTGCTGACTAATCTTTGCTTGTATGCAGATGTGGCTGGGGATGCAGGTGATGGTTGGGCATCTGATGAAGCCAGAGAAGACGAACGTGGTCAGTTATTTTCTTTATCAGCTTGTGACAACACTTGATTAAGCATCTTGACAGCCAGCCATGCACAGCATCTTGACATGACACTTGTGTGACTACCAATGAAGCTTCAGCAAATTTATCAAATGCTGCATCTACAGCGCATTGCATGGGTGCACACAACAGCAGACAGTCGACGCATACCTGCAGAAGTATCCAACTGAAGAGGGCACCTGCCAGGCATTTGGCTTCCTGACAGCTGAAGTATCTGTGTATGCAGAGTACAATGTGGACTTTGGCAGTCTTTCTGGTCTAGCGCCTGAGAGAGCTTTGCCAGAGGGTTGGCGCGCGCCTGCTGCAGCTCACCAGCAGGTCAAGGCATCAGATACCCAGCTACGGCAGGGAGCATCCTTGACCCAGCTGCATTCATTCTTGCTTGGGTTCTTTGATTGCTTGGAGCTGGACTATGATGTCTGTGAGGTAATTCACATGTGATCGCACTAGTTGCCGGACCCTGCCAACATTGTTGCCCTTAATACAAGGGGAAAAAACCACTAAAGCACCTCACTGTTCATTTACTGGTAGTTAATGTCAATTGCAGCGCTGCTTATTCTGAGCAACCGGCAGTGCTATCTTGACCCTGCCATGATGGCTATCAAAATGCATTGCATCTGCAGATTGCTAAGTCTTGATTTTGACATACTGGGGCTGCTCTGTTGAGCACAGACAGGTGGTGTGTTTGCAGGCCATGAACCCTGGGTGGGCTGAGGCTGTGCCTGCCATGATCCGGGACATAGCGCTGATGCCCGCTGGAACCTGGGCTAAGTACTGGAGAGGGGCAATGCTATTTCTGGATTGGCTGGTGGATCCTGACTGCCAGGCATGCTACCTTGCCCATGCAAAGACATTGCATAAAGTGCTCAAGCTGTTTTTGTGCAATTTGATCAGCGGTGTGCTTGAGATGCAGACTCACCTGCTGTACTGCTGTGCTAGCTAGAAGCCCCTCAGCTGTGCATGGCACAACAAACACCATCAGCATGCTGGGCACGTCTATGGGCACAACAGCAAGTAGGCCCGCTTGCTAGTTGTTGCTTCACTTTAATTTGGTTCTGTTGCTGCTTTGAATTGTGCCACAGGCATGAGTTGGCGCATTGCCAGGCATGTGCATGGTGCAATATCAAATTTCACCTTTTGCCTACGCTGGATGAGACACCTACTGTGCTGCCCAAGAGTGACACTGCTAGCACTGCTAAGCGCTCACTGATACTGAACCGTGTGCCGTGAATGGTCAACAAAGTTGCATGTGCAGGCTGATGGACCAGACGCAGCTGAGCAACAAAAAGATGGTTCTGATGACATTGCTGAGACTACACAAGATGAAGCCCAGCAAGCAGAGCAGGTGGTGCAAGACAAGCTGGCAGCGCGCTTTGTGACATCATCAAGGTGAGCCATACCAGTGCGGCATGACCATGCTTTGCATTGTCACTCTTGAGGTGTGTTGGAATGACACAGCTTGCTGGGCCTGTTAGGGGTCTTGATTCTCCTAGGCTGAGAAACATAGGCACTAGATGTGCAAACAATTAACGTACTCAGTAAGTCTTGTTTGCTTGCTGCTCACATATTCATCTTGTCACTTTCAACTCATACATGAAGTGCAGCATCTGGCTTTGTAGGCTTACACTTAGACCTGCCATCACTCAGGTCTTGATTTTGCACATAAAACAACATAAAGTGTCTTTTGGACCACGTAGGTTTCTGCGCTTTGTCAGAGCTCATGAAAAAGGGGGCCCCACTGACGAAGCTGCTGTATTAGAGGTACAGCTTACTGAATAGCAGATACAAGAAGCTGGGAAGCAGTTTGGGATAGACCTGAAGGATGCACATGATCTGCTAGCCATGCGCAAGACCATGGCTCGTGGCACATTCAGAGACTGGGTAAACTCTTGTGGCTACCTTCAGATTGTGCAGAATGCTCTAGTGAAGGGGCAGTATGAGGATCGTGTGAAAGGTCTCTGGAAGCAGGCAGTAGTGCGCAGGTAATCAACGTCAAACACCTTCACTGCACTCTTTGAAGTACAATGTTGCAAGACTATTGAGTGCATTTACAATAGATTCCTTGTCTTGTATTTCTGGGCAGCATCATGAGCATAGGCGTGCATTTGATGTCAAGCACGCCTAACCCTCATAGATCACTGTTTGACCGACTGGGTGACAAGTGCAGGGTTGAGAAGCAGAAGCGCAGGTCGACAGGGTTCCTGAGCAAGATTGCACTGAAGGACAGCACATACAGACACCTGAATGTTTTGACAAGCTCTGATCTGCGTCAAATGGCATTGGGCTTCTTCAAGGTCCGCACACAATACAATGCAATATGGAACCAGCTGTGTTTGTGACAGTGCTGCATGCATGAGCCATTTGCATACTGAAGGATGGCTCACTGAGTTCTGCCAGCTTCTAGTATATCATAAAGTTGTGTAGTACATCATAAAGTTATGTGCTGCTCCACGTGCGTAAGGTTGTCTTGTGTTCAGAGGTGTCAAGCGCCTACCTAGCTTTGTTGTGGTACAGGTGTCAGGTCGAACAGACCCATGGATTGCATTACGAGCAGGAGCCATGTATTTCTACTGCATTGGCATGTGGACCAGGGCTGAAGATCCACGCAACCGGACTTATGCTGACCTGTTTCCCTTCACATACCCGCCCTCAGGACGCCGAGGTCAGCACTTATGCTTTACACAACTTCTCCTGCATGTACCTAAATCAAAATGAGCTGGAAAGCGTGAAAATTGTTATTATCGCTATTGTGATTTTTTGTGTGCATGTACAGCTAACTTGACTGATCCAAATGTTGTCATACTGATCAGGTGCAACACCCTTTCTGTGGAGTCTCAGCTGCAAAGCCAGAGGCTCAGGTGGCTAGGCCATATCTTTAAGATGCTCATCATGAGCTAGAAAGCATCAATGCTACTATTCTTACTTGACTGTTGGTCATCAAACATGAGACTTGTTGCAGTCATTTGATGGTGTCAACATGCAAGGCTTTGTGGGTTGCTGCAGATGCAAGCAAAGACAGCATGGAGTGCATCTGCTTCTCTAAAGACACTGGCAAGACCGCGTCTCCAACTGGCCACTGGGAGGTGCAGACTTTTACGCACCACAAGGACTGGCTCATCAGTCCAATCTTCTGGTTTGCCATGTGGTTGGTGGCCAGACATGAAGCTCCAGGCTGGAAGGTGAGCAATTTTGGAATCTGACTGCTCATCACAAAAATTTGCTCTATGCCACCCTTTAAAAGCAATAATCCTATTTGTCACATGGAGTTGTGGTGGGCTTGCCAACATGCTTGCACACAACCTTCAAGTGTATCAGGTTGCCATGTGCAACACTGCTTTCACCTGCAAAATGGCTTCTCTGTTGCAGGATGTAACACCGCCGTTGGACGTGCTGGCAGGAAGGGAGTCTGGCTATGGCTTGCAGCGACTGTTCAGCAATGCTAAGACCCCCTACAAGAGTGTCAGTCCTGCCACGCATGGGTACCAGACTGATCAGGCACGCAAGCGGGCAGGTCGTACCTCGCTGAAGAACACATATGACGCCAGGTCTGCCATTCCCAACAGCTTGGTGCTCACATTTGGCACAGATCAAGTGGATTGAGAAAGCTGGATGGTTCAGCGACTTAAGCACATTTGACAGGCATTATGAAAAGGTGAGCTTTGTCACGCACGTGTTGTTTCTGAGCATTGCTTAACCCGAGTCTCTTTACTTTTGTTGACTATAGCTGGTACTGTTATCTAGCTTGCATATGGCATGTCATACTTCATTCAGCTAGATGTGCTTCTCGTCCACTAGCATCAAATGCAGCAATCCATGTAGTGCATACTGCAATGAGGTGTCAAACTGTTCAGGTGCATCCGCCTGACTTGGTAGCTCAAGCTGCCGGACACCTTGACCGGGACAACTGTGTCAGCAACCTTGGTCTGAATCCAGAGCACATGGAAGAGTTCAAGGACATGGTTAGCTTGTTATGGACCACACTGAAGAGCCAGGTGGAGCAGATAAAACAGGTAGGTCAAATATCAGCAGGAGACATATATGCAACTGATTCTCCAATGAAAATTGAACAGTGAAACACATGCTTTGCTTCTTTGAGTGCTCAATACATTGACAGATGACAGCATTGACACCAGCTTGAGGGGTGTTAATTTGTCATTCATAAATGTCATGTTGTTGTGAGTCTGCTGCATATGCAAGAAGCATCACCTTATGCAACTAGCATGCTCCACACTGACTTTTGGAACCTGCAAAGCACTGGGCTGAGCACCCTACATGTATCACTTTCAAGCACAGCAACCCACGCAGAAGCCAATGCTGTATTGTGCACACGCTGTTGAAACAGCGTGTTGTGCCATCATGCATCATTCAAGCGTGCATTCACTGCTGACTTGTTGCGCAACAATGCAGTCGGTTTTGAACTGGCAGGTCATCCGTCCACAAGACTTATTGTTTTGCAGTTGAATCTGTCTGGAGACAAGCGCAAGCGGGACTGGGGTGGACTGCTGTTGCTCATGGTCTTCATGATCGCGAGGCGGACCTGGTGGCAGCTGGCACCATTGCTAGAAGAGCTAGTAGCCGACCACCCCATTTTCACCTTGGGATTCATGCAAGAGATCAGAATCAGTGGTGTGTGAGACCGGTGGGTCAGAGTGACAAAGCAGTATCATTCGGAGAGGGAGGGCATGCTCAAAGCAGCAGAAGGGCCAGTGTTCAGCATAGCTGGCTTGCTGCCGCTGCACCTGATTGTCGCTCGCTTGCTGGAGCCGGTCCATGTAAGTCAATGGCCTCATGTTGAACAACTGCTGCTGCTGCTGCCATCATGCTGCACCATGTGATTTTTTCTGCTCATGTGCACACACTCAAAGCTTCTGGGCAGCGCAGTATATTACTTGGCTTCTCAGCAAACTGAGGCCAAAAGGTGTAGTCTTTTCTTTCTTTTTGACTCAAAGCTTCTTCTCGGTGCTGCTTCATTTGGCATGGTGTTTCTGTGCACAAAGCTGTGCTGGCAAACCATTGGTGTAAGTTGTGAGCATGCCAAAAATTGACCAGTGCTCGTATTTTGGTGTAGGAGGCACTGAAGAATGGGAAACAGCCAGATGACGTGCTTCAGAGCCAGATATGGCGCTTTGCTGGGCAGCTGCTGCTGGATGTTCCCAACTGCCCAGTGCGGTTGTCACAGGCTGTTCACAGTTTGATGGGCACAGAGCCATCTGCTCAAGGTTCTGCCAACAGCCCAGTGATGCAGGTCAGCGAGTGTCAAACTCACGCCCGCCAGGCCTTGGACGCAATCAGTCTGACTGCTCAGACCTTGCGTCAGCAGCAGCAGTCCCAAACTGCACCGTAGGGAAGTGCAAGTGGAGCCCAGCACTCCAATGCTTCCACAGCCGGCGCATTTCACCCATGGCAACAGCAGCAGCAGCCGCCGCAGGTGAACGTCTTTCAGCAGATGCAAAGCGCCTTGGCAGCTTTGAATCCTAGCGCTACAGCAGGCGGTAGCAACACGGAGAGTAGTACAATGTACCACATGGCGTCAGCAATGGCTACAGCCCTTCTTGCAAATCGTTGAGCAGCAGCAAGAGGAAAGAAGGTTGATGCTGGCACAAATGGAACGGATGGACAGGCGCTTGCAGTGCATTGAGGGCAAGCTGGACTCAAATGCCAGCTTCTATCCCCTGATGGCAATGGCACAGCTGGATCAGCAGACACATGCACTGGCCCAATATATTACAGTGGGCTACAGAAGTTCTGCTGCGCCCCTCAGTCCAGCTGTTAGTCCCAGAGCAGCGACAGTGACACCAGACAAGAAGAGGCTTGCACGGCAGTCAAACGCTCGTGAGTTGGCCAAGAAGCAGGTTGCAAATGTACAGCAGCGCATGGATCAGCAGGGCCAGACCAGCATGCCTTCAGGCGCACCCATTGATGATGTGCAGGCACCCAGTGCTCGTGCTGTCTTGAGCAGGCCGCCTCTCAATGGTGTGCAGGTTGTGTACCCTGGCTCTGCTGGCGGAGCATATTGGTGCAAGTGGGAGGGCAGGTGTGTTCTTGGCCTGCTGAGCATGCTACTTTTGCTGCACATGTGTTCAGCGTACAAGAGGCATGCGTGCAGGTTTGCCACTCGGGGGCAGTATCCAACCTGGAAGCTGCTCATGAGAGAATGAAAAGAGGGTATACGCTACAGCTTTGGCAACAAGCAGACGGTACAACTGGAGCGGCTGGAGAAGGACCTTCAGGAGGGGACCCAGCAGAAAAGTAATGCAAGCTTCCAATCAGAGAAAGTGCCCTGGCGGCGGGGCATCACAGACAGGACAGCCATCAAGGATCGCAAGATTGTCATCTATGGCATACTGAAAGCTCAGCAAGATGGCCATGATTTGAAAGAGTTCTTGAGTGGGCAGACCAAGCGAGCAGAGACTGCTATGGAGACAGCTAGAAAGGCAGGGGTCAAGCGCCCCCCTATGCTTATGAATCAGTTGAAGCGGCAGTTTGAGCTTGCAAAGGACCGCTTGACACCTGTGCAGTTTGAAGAGCAGGTGCTTGGCTGGGGACTCACAGCTAAAGTCAAGGCGCAGGCTGCCAGCAAGCAACAGCTTCCTGTATACCCACCCACTGGCAGTGCTGAGGCATCATAGATCTAGCTAAAGTGTTCATGGTCGGCTGCCATTCTCTTCTGTAGATGAGCTGTTGATGAACGAATATAATCAGTCTGTGCTAATAGGATGCCAGTGCGTTGCAATTACACCTACGGAGCTTTGCTCTTCATATAGGTGTGCAGTGATGCAACAACAATGCACTGCAGCAGTGGTCAGGACAAAACAGCTTGCCTGCTGTTCAGTGCCGCTCTGCAAAACAGGCTCAAAGCAGCCCTGTGCCACTGCAGTTACGCCTATGG
>JAABUP010008058.1_pt1 | contig 13655 bp, 15 predicted proteins | sample 5559201 | NCBI WGS metagenome assembly JAABUP01 (sample SAMN10711887, study PRJNA513373) | rock metagenome | isolation source: Antarctica rocks | place: Antarctica | reverse complement strand
GTGTGCAGGTGCACAACACCCCGAGCAGCGCGCCGCTGCATCAGGCGCTGCAGGCGTCGCTGCGCGACATGCTGCGCGCCCCTCCGCATGCCGGTCCAGCCGCTGCAGGCTCGGCCGCGGCAAGCACTGCGATGACGCGGCGGCGCATCCTGGAGGGCGACGCAAAGCGTGTTTTGGCGCAGTCGGGGGCCAACGCGGAGGCAGAGGCGGGACCGAGCTCACCTGTCGCGCGCGGCCTGCTGTCAGAGGCCCTAGTGGCGTATGCTGCAGCCGCTGGGGTTGGACCGCATGGCAGCGCCCAGGGCAGCGCCGGTGCTGCGGCACCTGGCGCAGAGGGTGCGGCTGAGGCGGCGCAGGCCGCGCTGCGCTTGGCTCTCCTCTGCAGCAGCCTCTTGCGCGTGCGCCCCGTGCGGCCCACACGCGCGGCCCGTGCGGCATCATCACTGCAAGCGAGGGTGCCGCTCCCTCTCATGTGTTGCACACTGTCATGCATACTGGCTGTGCTGGCTGTACAAGTGCTGCACACTTGTCGAAGCAGCGCTGCAGTCACTGTGCACACTCTGGCAGGCCACGGAACGAGTCCTTTGCGCGTGCCATGCAGGACGCGGCAGACGGCGAGGAGGCCGGAGCCGCAGGGGCCCTAACCGGTGCCGCCGCTGCAGTGGCCGCAGAGGCTGGTGGCATGGCCGCGCTCTTTGTGCGCAGCCTCCTCCAGGCAATGCGCTACGGCGCTGACGCTGGTGCGCGGCCAACCGGTGTGCTGCCACGGCGCGCGCGCGCCGCCGTGGCAGACTGCTCGGCCCAAATTAAGGTGTTTTAATGGTTGGTTCCTGCGGGCATGATGGCAGCTCACTCCTGCGGGCATGATGGCAGCTCATTCCTGCGGCCACGGTGGCGCATTTGAGTAACCAGCTCTTAGCCTGTTGTCATGCAAGCGGTCACTGTGCTGTGTCAAGAAGGTGCCTCGTGAGCGCGCCCGAGGCATGTGCGCCAGTGCGCTATGGTTGACCGTGACACTGCAACATGGCACAGGTACAGCGTACGGTAGCTGGTTGAGTGAAATCAAGTTACCCGGGTCGCGCGGCGTGGCAGGCACCGATGCCCAGCTGCTGGTGCCCCGCGCGCTGGCTCTGCTGGGAGGCGCGGACCCGGCGCCGCGCAGCGAGTGGGCGGCGGGGTGGCCGCGCGTGCCCCTGCACGCCTTCTTGCCCTGGGCGGCGCAGATGCTGTCGCTGCTGGACAGCGCGGCCGGCGAGGCGCTGCTGCCCACGCTCGCCGTACGCCCGGCAGCCCGAACAGCCTGCGTGTCGCCCGTGCCCCTGTTCTCATCAAGAGGCAGCAGCGTCAGAGACCTGCACCGCACATGGTCAGAGCGCCTCGTGCAGGCGCTGGCGCGCGCGCACAAGCAGAGCCTGGCGCTGCCCTTTGGCCTGAGCCGGGCGCACTACGGCGACGCGGGGCGCCGCCACGCGGCCGTGCTGGAGCCTCTGCTGGCGGACGCCGCGCTGCAGCGCCTCGCGGCCGAGCTGCATGCCCTGATCCTGCCGCAGCAGCGCTGGCAGGGCTGGCAGCAGCAGCTGGACGCCCTCATCACCGACGGGCACAACGTGCGCGGGCCCCTCTGCCGCACAGCCCAGCGCACTGACGCGGGTACGGCACACCAGTGTGCATGACTGACACAGCTTCTGCATAAAAAGGTGCTGCGCGACTGCTGCGCTGCTGCACGACCAGGAGCGCGCAAGTGCCCTGCGACCCCCTGTTGGTGTGCGACTGCCGCCGCTCTGAGGGCCACGCCCCCCGAACCTACAAAAGTGGTGATGCACTGTGATGCAGGCGGCGGCCGCAGAGCTGTACCGCGCGGGCGCCTTCCCAGGCGTCGTCGGCGACCACCTGCCGCCTCCGGGCGCCGCCCCTGCCACGGTCAGCCAGGAGGTGGCTGCCGCCGCGCGCGGAGCGTTCGACGAAGCTTTCGGCAAAGGCGGCCAGCGCCTGGCACAGATGGGTCCACGGTGCAGCCCGGCCTGTTGACCCTGTCGTCAGTGGAACAGAGTGACCGTTGGATCATGCGCATGGCTAGCGACGCAAAGCTGCAGCGCTCTTGCGTGCATGTTCAGCAGCCTGTGTCAGCATGGCCGGGGGTGCAGCTCAAGGGCTCTGCACGTTCAGGACGTTTGCCGCGGCGTGCGCAACTGTCTCCGCAAAGCTGGCGACCAAAGCGCTGGGCAGCATGGACCTGGCGCGCCTGTCGCCGTGGCTGTCCGCGTTCTCGGCAGGCGGTGCGCCACTGGCTGCCCTGACAGTGCGCCGCGGGTCAGGGTATGACCGCTGCGAGTGTGTGCCCCTTCGAGAGGCAAGGCAGGAAGGGCAAAAGCTGTGAGTGTGCTATCACTGGTGTACCTGATGCTGGGCCAGCAGGCCATTGTCATTACTGCAGCGTGTGTCACCCAGTAACACTATAAATTAAGCTCGCAAGCCACCTCTCGCAACGGCGCATGTGCGCAGATGCAAGTGGCGAGGGTGTGGAGATGCCCTGGATGCCCAGCATAGCTGCCCTGGCAGCAGGGCCGCCGCAGCCAGTGCGCATTGTCGGGTTTGGACAAACGGTGAACATCTTCTCGTCCAAGCAGCGGCCCATCAAGCTGACCATCTACGGCGACGACTTCAAGTGCGCGCCCATTACTGCACATGCTCACACTGCCTTGCACTGCTAAGCCTCGCTTGCACAGCAGATGCATTTTCTTGCACATGCTTTTAGCGTTTGTTTCATGCATAGGCATGCTATCACTGCGCCCGGGCTGCGAGCGTGCAGGGGCGCGGCGGCCACGGCGCCATGCCGCACCTGGCGGTTGACCCGGTGGTGGCGGCCGCGGCTATCGTCGCCGCGCTGCAGCCGCTGGTGTCGCGCGAGACCTCGCCCACTTCGGCCGCGGTGGTCACCGTGGCCGAGTTCAACACAGGCGAGCCCACAGTTGTTTCAGGGCTGCTAACAGCTGCCTGTGCGGCGCCGTTGCGCGCTTTGCACGTCGCGCGCCAACTCTGGCGACCGCGCTCCCTTCCGTGCCTGCGACCCAGGCTGCATGCGGCCAGCGGCTCTGTCGCGGCCCAGCAAAGTCTGACTCGCCTGTTGCGAGTCATGAAGCGCTGTTCGCGGGCAGGCCCGGGCGCGCCCAACGTGATCCCCGACGCCGTGGAGCTGTCCGGCACGATCCGCGCGCTCACCACGGAGCACTTTGAGCGCCTGCGCAGCCGCGTCGCCCAGGCGCGCCCGCCGCAGCAGCGCAGGCCATGGCGTTGTGAGGGCGGAAGGTCGGATGAGGCTTGTACAGCCGTGGCACCGAGGCGCGCCTGCAGGGGCGGTGAAGCCCATGCCGCTGTGAGGGGCGTGATCGTAAGGACCCGGCCTCTTCTCTGCGCAGGCACCTGCCACTCGACATTTGTTGGCCAAAACGGGGGCACCTGGCGACCTGCCTATTCTTTCATTCCCGGTTATGGCTTGCAGCATGTCTGACCTGCAAAAACGGTCTGCACGTGGCCGCAGCAAGGCGAGGCCCGCGCCCGGCAGCCGGCAGCCTTGCTGTGCGCTGTTGGATCGGGCGCGCTCACCAGCGCACGCGCGCGCGCGGCAGGTGATCAGCAGCACGGCGGAGGCGCACGGGTGCACCGCGGCGCTGCGCTGGGGCGACGTCGCGTACGGGCCCACCGTGAATGCGCCCGCCATGGTGGCGCGCGTGCAGGCCGCGGCGCAGGCCCTGGGCGACCGCGCGGACTTCCTGCGCATGGAAGCGCCCACCATGGCGGCGGAGGACTTCGGCTTCATGGCCGGTCCGCCCGCCACTGAGAACGCCCTCCCAGGCGCAAGTCTGCCGCATGCATGGTCTGCACATGCTGTGTCTTTTTCCGCACGGGAGGCGCGGCCGCTTGGTCAGCAGCCGCGCAGCATGATGCCGCATGCACGCCTCGCTCTTCCACGTGGCGCGAGCGCGCCTGCAGCGCAAAGCCGAGCCTGTCCGTCGCCCCCATGCCGCCGCGCCATCCCAGACGTCATCCTCGGGGGTGGGCGCGGCCCACCTCGGGGCGGTGACGGCGCTGCCCTGCGCCGCGCAGAGGCGGTGCCCGCGGCCATGACGTTCCTGGGCATTCGCAACGAGTCGGTCGGCTCCGTGCATGGCCTGCACACGCCGCGCTTCCGCATGGACGAGAGCCAGCTGCCGGTCGGCGCCGCGCTGCACGCCGCGGTCGCCCTGGAATTCTTGGACAGCCACGAGGGTGCCGGGGGCAGCGCGGCCGCCACCAGGACAGAGTCTGCTGCTGAGCTGTAGGTATTCCACTTTTAATAACAACAGCCATGTTGAGCACTCTTCATGTTGACTGCTCTGTTTGCGCAAGGAATACAGAGACTGGCAGTGTACACAATGGGTTAAAGAGTGCTTTAAGGCCCAGCACCTCCTGTAATCTGCTACCTCCTCCACCGATGATGCCTGCTGAACGAGCAAGCTTAGAATCGGCATCCCCACGCACCCCTAGGATCGGGATGTGCAAAGGAGGGCAGGTTGTTGCAGCCTGCGCCACAGACAGGCTGCGCTGCGCAATCAGTGTGCGCCAACTTTCGGCAGCTATACAGCTGGCCTGCACATAGGAATAAAACACCCCTTTGGGGCGCTGCTGAGCGCGGCTGGCGAACCCACCGCCGCACCCAACCATAACCCAAATCGCCAACCACCAGCGGTGGAAGACAGTGGTGAAAGACTGTGACGGCGAGCCTGACATTGGCTCTGCCACAACATTGCGGCTGTACCCGTCGCAAAATTGCCGTGTGCGCACACAAGCGCAGAGGCTGCAAATAGTGCCCACAGGGAATAAGGCATGGGGAGCAAGGAAAACACGGAGTTGGCTAGAAGAGCCTTCCTCTAGTTCGAACCATCATCAGGAGCCGACGCTTGAGGGCTCCAGACACACATGGCTTGGCAACCGCGCATGGGACACATCAATACGGTTTGCTGGTGGACGTCTTGGAAAAAGCCTCCTTAGGCAGCCTCATCAGACTTGAGGGCCACCCTCGACCTCGCCAGGCCGTAACAGCCTCAGCATGCCGAGACAGCTCCCCGCACTGTTGCCCGCCCACGGCTGTCTCCATTGTCTGCGAGTTTCTCAGAGGCTCCCATGCAGCCAGGCGCGCGCGCCTGGGCACGCCGCATGCCGCTGGTGGCACCCTGGCCCCCACCTGGAGCTGATTGATTAAGGAAGGGGCGTGGCCACGAGCCGATAGCAGAGAGTAACCAAAGAGCGCGCCGTCCACGACGGAGCAGCACTTCTGTGCCACGTGAGTTTGCACCAACCCCTGCCGCAGGCGGGCTCGCTGCGACCAGCCTCCCGTCCTTGGCATGGCTTCCGGCTGCGCTGCTGTTCACACATCCTCGTCAAGCAGTTTGCGCCAGAATCGCGTCCCGCCCGCATGACGGCCGAGCAGCGTGGTGCAGAATCCTTCTGCGCCCTGCCCCGCATGCGCGTCCTGCCCTAGGCCGCGCGGCGGCGCTTGGCCAGCGCCTGCACGGGTGCGCTGAGGTCCGGCACGACGCCGTCTTGCGACGGGCTGTGCGCCAGGCGCGTGCTCCGCGTGTACGCACCTGCGCGCACGCACTTGCTTACGGTACGCCCGGCGGCAACTTGCAGATAGGGCTAGGCTTGCCAAGCAACATGGCTCCTTTACACAGTGCCCACTGCAGCGCGTGTGCGCATGCATGAGACGCGCCAGCTGCTGCGCCTCGCCAGCGCGCTCAGGTCTCCTCAAGAGAGGAAGCGCGCTTGATGGCTAGCAGCCAGAGCGTAGTATAGCAATGCAACGTGATAACGGACAAGCCAGGCGCCCCTGTTCACATCTGCCAAGATAGGCCGTACACAGGCCCAAACCAGGAGAAGGGGGCAGGGAAGACATTTGTCCAACCATCACAGGTTAGACGCGCAGGGCGCAGCGCAGGGCGCAGCGCAGGGCGCAGCGCAGGGCGCGGCGCACCAGAGGGCCCGGCCGCGGGCATGCTGGGCCCGGCGAGCGCGTGCTCGGCCGCCTTGGCGGCGGCCTCCAGCGCGGCGGCGGGCGCGGCGCGGCCCAGGTCGAGGTCGGGCACGAGCAGCGAGGACAGGTCGTCGTCCAGGTCGCCGATGTCCTCGAACATGTACGCCGCGTCGATGTCCTGCGGCCGCGCATGCACGCCGCTCGCGCCCCGCGCGCCGCACGATAGGCCTCGGGCTCTCTGCTGATGCGGTGTCAGAGCCTGGCGTGCCGCCCGGCGCCGGACGCGCACGCCGCCCTCTGCACATGCAATCCTGGAGCAAACGTCCCCAATTAAGCACACTCAAGCAGGCAGGGACTAGGCGGCCTGGCATTGACCAGCACGCGAGCCCGTCACACACACCAGCGCCGTGCTGCTATTAATGCAGTGAGACTGGAACGAATACATTCATATACATCACCTCGTCCTCATTCTTGCCACTCGCCAGTGGCCGGGCAGCGCACCTTGGCGGTGAAGCCCTGCGAGATAGTGGGCAGGCCCAACAGCTCCTGCGCGAGCGTGAACCCGCCGCCGCTGCCGCTGCTGCTCGGCTGGTTCCACATGTCCGCCAGCGACGAGAACGGGTGCGCCTCCGCCTGCGCCGCGCGCGCGGCTCAGGGCAGGGCTTGGCAAGGTCACGGGTGGCAGCGTGGCAGGCGTGCACCCCACACAGACCCTGCCGCCCAGAAGCAGGACCTTGCCGCCCAGCCCAGTAGCAGGACAGCGAAGACCGTCGCACGCCCACCGCATGCCCGCCGCTGCTTTCTGGGCACACACCGCTTGTCAGGCAAGGTGTTGCAGCGGCTCACAGAAACTTCTGCACACCTCAGAAGCGCGGCCTGCGGCCCAGGCAACCCCGCTCCGCAACCCTGGTCGCCAGCCAGCGCGCCAAAAGGCCGCCAAAACAGGCTGCAAATCCCGCAACGGCCATCCGCAGCGACTACCCGCAGCGACCGATATGCGCACAAAGTACTCCACCCTCCGCCTGCCAGGCGCGCCGCACCTCGCGCTGCGCCTCGCGCAGCTCGCGCTGCGCCTCCTCCGCCTGCGCCTTCATCTGCGCCGTCATCTGCGCCTTGCCTGCGCGGTGCCGCGCGTCCGCCGGCGTCCACGCGGCGCCCGCGCCCCCGCCGCCGCCGCCGGCCGCGCCCAGCGCAGCCAGGCGCCCGCCCGAGCCGCTCGCCGTGTGCAGCAGCGGCGTGTCGCTGAGCGAGGACCCCGCGCCGGCGGAGCCGCCGCCGGGCGAGCCCAGCGCGGCCGCCGCGCTGCCGCCGGCGAGGCGCGCGGGGTTTGCGGCCGGCCCGGGGTCCAAGGACGGCCCCGCGCCTGGCGTGCCCAGCGCGCGCAGGCCCGGCGCAAAGCCTGACAGTAGGTACCGCCGGTGCTTGCTGGTGAGCTCGTTCGCGTTGTGAATCATGAGGTCGCACCTGCGCGTGCGTGCGACAGCTTAGGTGGCCGGTCTGCCGCCTCTGCAAGCGCAAAGCACTACAGAGCGCTCTCGGACACAATATACCTAAAGTTATAGGCAGACGTGCCTGCCAGGCCGGCCACAGCAAGACACCCTATGCGTGCAGGCAGTGTGCCATCACTCCTGTGCTGGCCCTTCGGGCAGCAGGCCTCCCTGGGGCGTCAGGCAACGAGGACCGCGCATGAGCCAGCACGCTCTCATGGCGCTGGTGGGGTCTGGCGCGCTCTGGGCCCCACCGCCGGCACATCAGCGCGCGGTCGTCAGCACAGAACAGCGCGGCCACGCCGTCCTGGCAGATGTCGCACTGCGGGCTCTCGGCCGCCTTGCTGAGCGCGACGCGCTCGTGCTTGGTCGCCAGCTTGTTTGCGGTGTGCATGCTGCGCGCGGAGGGCCACAGGTCAGCCCCCGCGGCACACTCAGGTGGCAGGTTGCGCACGCCCGTGCTCTGACGCGCGTGCAGAGGCGCTGGCACAGCGCAGCACGTCACAGCACCTGATCTCACAGAGCCGTCTAGCCTGGCTGTGCGTGGTGACCACGGCTCAGCCCCTGCGGCGGGTGCACCGAGCGCAGCGCAAAGCACGCAAAGCGCCTATGCTGCCCCGTGATACGCAGCGCTCGCACTGTAGCAGCGCCTGGACTGCCACCGGGCAACACGCGCACGCGTGATGCCTTGCATGCAGTTGACTTAGTTGAGCAGGCACCCGCGCAGCGCGGCACTGCCATCTATGGTCTGCAGGCTCCAGACAGGCACGCCCACAGGACAGGCCACTACCTCCTGAACTTCAATACACCACCCCCCCTCCCCAGGCACGCCGCGCTGCCGTGACGCTCTCACCGTACAGGCCTCCACCAGAGGCGCAGCGCGTCAGCAAAAACCCCGCCGCCTACACCATACACGTGCAGAATACCGGCGCTTTGTGCCGCCAGTCAGGCGCTGCATCACGCCAATACAAGCTTACGGCAAAGGGGCAAACCCACTCTGACGGAACATACTCACATCCCGTGGGCGGCAAGCCCAGGCCCCGCACCTAACGTCACACTGCTCGCACATAACCGCATTGTCGTTGAAACAAAACACGTTGGCCTCCTGAGCCTCGCAGATGTCGCAACGGAAGCCCATGGTGGCCTGACAAGCACCGGAGGGCGTCAGCAGCTGCTCTTGCACGCCCTCTCCTCGCGTCTCACCTCAAACTGGTGGCAGAGTACATGCAGCCTGCGGGCGGGACAGGAGGCAGGCAGCCTCAGAAAAGCCAGGGTCTGTCGGTGGGGTCCAAGGTGACGCGCCCGGCTTTTTGCAGATTGCATCTGCCCCAGCCTGTCACTCCCTACTTCGCTCTTGCACACATTGCACACAATGTCGCTCATGATGACGCCCGCAGCCTCCTGCAAGCCCTTTGCGCGCGCGCCCGCTCGCGCTGGCGCCCGCCGTTCGGCGGCGGTCTGCCGGGCACAGGCTGCTGAACCCGCCCGCTTCGTCCTGCCCGGCGCCAAGGCGCTGACAGCGGCGGCAGCAGCTGCGCTGCTCGCGGTGCGACTCCATTGGCGCTAAATATAGGATCATCATCCCTGATGCGCGGGGGCCTGCCTGCGTCCGCTGTCAGGCAAGCGGAGCCGCAAGGGGAGCACGGCGCAGACCTGGCAAGCGTATGCTAGCTAGCTGGGCCCCACGTCTCAATGTCGGGCCTGCATGCATGCACTGATCGTGGGTCAGAGCTAAATCTGTGGTTGATATTGCGAGTCTGCGCAGGTGTCTCCGGCGTTCGCAGACCCACCTAAGCTGCCAGGCTATGGCCCCCAGGTGTGCGCACCACATCCTTTACCTGTTCTTTGGTTCAAACTTTGCTTTTCGTGAAGCCAGCTGCGCTTGCTGAGTATGAACCTGCTGAAGCGCGTGCATGTTTGGGTGTGATTGCGGTCTTGATGTAGTCTTGGGCAACGCACAAGAGTCCGCAGCAAAGTTTGTCTCACATGTCTAGCACGTCTCGTGCCGCTCGTGCCGCTCAAGGATATCAAGTGGGGGGATGTGGGGATGCTGTCAGGACGCTTTGGGCCAGCGCCAAGCCATGGCGGAGTCCACGTCCAACGACAAGTCCTTCCAGACGGCGCGGGAGGACGCGACCCTCGACAATGCCTTTGGCGACTCCTCGCGCCCCCGCGACCGCTCCCGCCAGGCGCAGCCCTGACCCGTCTCCTGCCAGCGCCTGAGGAGACGTCAGCTGGTGGTATGCAGGCTGCATGGCCTGCTGCACTCTGCATGCCCGGCCTTCAGCATGGTGATGAGGCTGTTGGACATGAATGGCCATGCAGGCAGCACGTGCCATTGCATACAATAAAGACCAAGTGCATAGCATGTTATGGTCACCCGCTGCAAGAGGTGTAGATCCCCAAAGTAGCGCGCTATTGCGATCAGAGTATGCAAGGACCTGTACGGCTGTTCAGTTTGTGCCAGTTATAAGTAGTGCAATATTCAGAGCATGTCGTTAACCTCGCTGGAACGTGTACGCAGAGCCAGCCTTTTGTCCCGGGCAGCGACAAATCTGATCGCGTCGACCAGTTCAAGGAGACGCTGAAGCAGACCGGCCCCCTGACCAGGTGACCAGCTGTAGCATGCAGCCGGTGGCTGCGACAGGATCTTGTGTTGTGCACGAAGGTCTTGCCTTGAGCACACTGTGTTTCTTGTCGCGTTGTGTGTTGAGCATGGATGCATTGCACATATGGTGATGTACCTGCTGTTGTGCGCGTCTGCTGCTGCCAATATGCAAGTCTCCAGCTAGTGCACGCCTAACTGTGCGAGGATGTTCTTTGAAACTTGTGCCGTCTGCGCGCGCAGCTGACTTGAACGCGCTGAGCTGGAGTGGTGCGTTTATTCGGCAGCAGTACATGGCTTGGGACTGCATGTGTTTTGATCTGATCAGATTGCATGCGTGTGAGAGGCAGCCACATAGGCCTTCAGATGAACATGTGTGTGGAAGTTTTGCGCCCCATAAGCTGGCGACTGATTGGCCAGGTGATGTGGTGAGAACATGGTTGGTGATGAGTGTGTTGTGCTGGACCAACTGTGAGACAACTGTAACGGAGAGTCAATTGGAAACAAAGCATTAATGTCAAGCATTTGGCCGACCAGACTATTATCGCACGCAGTGCGCAAGGGTTTACGCAGGGGCATAAGCAGGGTATTTTGATTTTGCATCCATACTATACGAAAGGACAGGCTCAGGAGGCACATCAGACGGTGCTGCTTCCTCCCTGTGGCTGTGTGCCAGCACCTGTGAACGATAGGGGGTGAGGGTACCTGAGCATTGGCAGCCATGGGCAGTCAGCTGGCAATATGGCTGCCTGCGGTGATAGTAGCGCACGTGCTGGGCGCCATACTGCTCCTGTACAGCCTGGAGAAGGTGTCTGGTGCGGTCAGCAAGAACTGGCGGCGAGCCCGCGCCCTGCTGCGCAACCGCTCGCGCGTGGATGACGGGGCCGAAACGCCCCACTGGAGCCAGGATGCAGAGGTGACCGGCGTGCCGCCGCCGCGGCCCAAGGTGCATGCGTCCAAGTGGAGGCGCGGCGACTGCCTGGTGCGCATGGCCCCCTCAGCTAGCTCTAGTGGGCATTGGCTAGGGCGCGCGCGCGGTCCAGCCGCAGGCCCCGAGTCCGGCCTGGATCTCCTGCTTGCCACTGGCCCAGCAGAGCCTGGCCGTGCGTTGCCTGGCAGGCAGAGCCCGGCGGCAGGGGAGCAACAGACCCGGACCGATGGGCCTAGCTACACTCCCCGTGTCCTCCTCCCCCCTCCCGGCCCGGGCAGCTCGGCTCCGTGGGGCTTGCCGGCCACTCGCTCAGCCCGCTGCGCCTGGGCCAGGACGGCACGGGCGAGCGCTGGGTGTGCATCAACAAGGCCCCGGTGGCCTCCGGCGGTGAGGGCCTGGCTGTGCAGTACCCGGCGGACCTGGCATGGGAGGGCATCACCTGCCACGTGCTGGACCAGCGCACGCTCAAGATGAAGCAGGCGCGCCCGCTGCAGCCCCATGCGCATGCGCGCGCGGCAGCCCCGCGCGCCACCCTGTCTCGGAGGCGGGCCTGCTCGCTTGGCGCCGGCGCGCCCGAGCAGCCTGCTGTGCGCCGCGCGGCACGCCGCAGGCAGGCGCTCTGCGCTGCACGCGCGTTGGCCGTGTGGGGACGCGTGCGGGTCCGGCTGCGCCCGGTTCCGCCTGAGCTCGCACACGGCGTTGCTGCGCTGCGCGCCTGGCAGGCGCCGCAGCGGGCGCGCTCTGGCTTGGAGTGGAAGAGGGGCACCGCAGGACTGCAGCCACGCTTTGCGCGCAGGTGCTGCACCCATGCTCGGGCGCGGCGCTGCCCGGCGAGTGCCTGGCGCTGCTGGGACCGAGCGGAGCAGGTGTGCAGCCCCGCGGCTGCTTCGCGTTTGGCGCTGGGCGCGTGTGAGCGTGAGCGGCTGCGCGACGCGAGCGCTGTGATGGTCGTGCACAACAGCAGCGGCCTGACAGCGCAGAAGGCTGCCTATGAACGCGTCTGCTCAGTAGGCAGAGCGCGGTGTTAACTGCCTGGCTGCGCTGCACATGTGGTTGTCGCTGGATCGGGCAGCAGGGGCGCGACGAAGCAGACGGAGGCTGCGGCAGCATCGCAAGTGCCTCGCGGCGCCTGTGCGTCAGTGTGTGACTGGGGAGGCGCGCAAATCAAACACATGTCACACAGGTGCACGCGGCAAGGCTGAGCCGGGTGCGGGGCGGCAGGCAAGTCGACGCTGCTGGACATCCTGTCGCTGCGCAAGACCAGCGGCAAGATCACCGGCAAGGTGCCCCCTGGCCGGCGCTCTTTGATGCAGTGTCTGTCGCGAGCACGCTCCTCAGGCTTGTCTGCCTGGGCGGTCGCTTGCCTCGCCCCTGCAGCACGAGTTCAAGCGGAGAGGGGGCCGTGCGTACGTCCCTGCGCGCAGGACGCGCGGCGCGCGCGCGCGGCGCGCGCGCGCGGTGCGCGCGCGGCATGGCGGCCGGCGGGCCGGCTGGCTGAGCGCCGCGAAGACCGGCGGGCTGACGCGTGCGGGCGCGCGCGCACGCGCAGGTGGAGATGAACGGCCGGCCGCTCGGCCTGGAGTTCAAGCGCAACAGCGCGTACGTGGCGCAGGAGGACTGCTTTGTGCCGACCATGAGCGCGCTGGAGACGCTCGAGTTCAACGCGGCGCTCACGCTGCCCAAGGCGGTCGGGCCCGAGGAGCGCGCCAAGCGCATCTCCGAGGTGCTGCACATCATGGGCCTCTGGCGCTCGCGCGACACGCAGGCGCGCCCCCTCCACGCGCGCGTGTCGCAAGCTGCGCGACGAGCGGCGCGTGAAGCTGGGACAGGCGCTTCAAGGCCGGCCTGGTGCTTCGAGACCCCAGAGAGCCTGGCTGTGCCAACGACAGTTGGCGTGAGTGCGTGCTGGCCGCCCGCAAGCACCCAGCCTTCATCTGGGGTGTGAATCCGCATGCCGCCGCTCTCAGATCTGCAGACCGAATCGCTAGGGGATGGCGCATTGCCAAATGGGGCATGGCCGGTCGCCTGGTGAGTGTCGCCCCTGGCACCGGGCTTGCCGCGCTGCTTTGCGGGCAACAGGGCAGGCTGCCGCGCGGCGGCCCTTCTAGTGCGCCCAGGGGAGCGCCTGACGGTGCGCTCGCCGCGGCGCAGGTGGGCGGCGCGCTGCCGGGCGGCATTCTCGTGCGCGGCCTGTCGGGCGGCGAGAAGCGGCGGCTAAACATCGCGTGCGCGCTGATCTCCGCGCCGTCCATCCTCTTCCTGGACGAGCCGACCACGGGTGCGCCCCGCCGCTTCCTCTGAAAGAAGCGAGAGAGCCGGAGTGGCTTTCACAGCCGGCATGTGCAGGGAGACAGTGCTACCGCGGGCGCTGTTCCCAGACTGTCTAGGGAGACGGCGCGGCTCTGCTACGACCCTTCTGCTACTCTCTACTACCATACTGCATGTTAGCATTTTAGTTCTATGTCGACTCCCATCACCCCGCCCATGCCTGACACGAGTCCCCCGCAGGCCTGGACAGCTTTGCGGCGCTGAACGTGATGGAGCACATGCACGACCTGGCCATGCTCGGCCACACCGTGATTGCGTCCATTCACCAGCCGCGCTCCGCCATCTGGGACATGT
>JAABUP010008057.1_pt1 | contig 13657 bp, 11 predicted proteins | sample 5559201 | NCBI WGS metagenome assembly JAABUP01 (sample SAMN10711887, study PRJNA513373) | rock metagenome | isolation source: Antarctica rocks | place: Antarctica | reverse complement strand
CGCAGAAGGAGGCCCAGTCCGTGCGTGACAAGCAGGCCGTGTTTGCCGTCCTCGGTGTCCTGGTCGTCGTCTTCGGTTTCGTCTGGTTGGCCAACGTGCTGACCAACCGCACCGCGCCGGCGACGCCCGACCCGGCCAGCACGGTCCAGACCGATCCCTCCGCCGGACCAACCGCCTCCCCGACCCCTACGGCGACTCCCTCCGTCCTCGCCGGCTGCACTCCGGTGCCCCCGACGCAGACGGCGGTAAAGACGCCCACCACGCAGCCGGACCTGGAAGGGGCGAAGGGCAAGACCTTCGTCGCGACGATCACGACGAACTGCGGCCCCGTGACGGTCGAGCTCGACGGTGCCAAGGCGCCAGCCGCGGTCTCCTCGTTCATCCTCCTGGCCAAGCAGGGCTACTGGGCACCGAGCCCGTGCCAGCGGCTCACCGGGGACGAGCAGGGCATCTGGGTGCTGCAGTGCGGTGACCCGACGGGCACGGGCAGTGGTCCGGGACCCGGTTACCACTTCGGGGTGGAGAACGTCCCGACCAACGACGTCTACCCGGCGGGGAGCCTCGCCATGGCCCGCCGGAGCGGTGACCCGAACAGCAACGGCGACCAGTTCTTCGTCGTCTACAAGGACACCACCCTTCCCAAGAGCGGTGACGGCAACGGGTACACGATCTTCGGCAAGGTCACCGCAGGCATGGATATCGTCGACAAGATCGCCGCGGCAGGGATCAACCCCTCCGACAAGACGTCGCCGCTCGCCCCGATCAGCATCCTCAGTGTGGATGTCCAACCGAAGGCCTGACCACCGTGACTGACGCCGAGCCCACTCCCGAGGAAGGCACCACCACTCCGGACGCCCCGTCGGAGTCCGCTCCGGCGACCTCCAGCCCCACCGGTGTTGCCGTCCCCGTGCCTGTTGCCGTCCCAGTGCCTGTTGCCGTCCCCGTGCCTGTTGCCGTCCCCGCGTCACCCACCACCCCCGCGTCGGCGCCGACCGCCACCTCGGACGCGATCCCCGCGCCGCCGACGACCCCCGCATCGGTGCCAACCCCGACCCCGGCGCCAGCCGCCACGCCGGCGGAGGCCGCCACGCCGGCGGCGATGGCGGCGCGGCCTCCGGCTGGCCCGGCCATGCCGTCGCCCGCGATGTTCGCCCGCAGCCACGGAACACCCGGCCGCTCCGCCTTCGGTCGCGTCGCGGCCGACGGTGTCGTCTTCGTCAAGACGGGCGACGGAGAGCGCGAGGTGGGGTCCTACCCCGGCGCCACCGCGTCGGAGGCGCTGGCCTACTTCGCCCGCAAGTACGACGAGATCCTCGCCTCGGCCGACCTGCTCCACCAGCGGGTGACCCAGACCGACATCACCGCCAAGGAGGCCGAGGAGAGCTTCGCCAGGCTCCAGGAGCAGACTCATGAGCCCAAGGCCGTCGGCGACCTGGCGGCGCTTCAGGCCCGGGTCGACGAGATCGGTCACGCCGTCGAGCAGCGTAAGAGCCAGGAGGCCGAGCAGCGGGGCGCCGTCCGGGAGGAGGCCCGCCTCCAGCGTGAGGCACTTGTCGCAGAAGCCGAGCAGATCGCGGCGCAGCCTGAGGAGAAGGTGCAGTGGAAGAACAGCGGCGCACGCATGCGTGAGCTGCTCGACGAGTGGAAGGCTCACCAGCGCTCGGGCCCCCGGTTGGACCGTGCCACCGAGTCCGCCATGTGGCAGCGCTTCAGCGCGGCGCGCAACAGCTTCGACCGGGCCCGCCGGGTGCACTTCACCCAGCTCGACAGCCAGCAGTCGGAGGCCAAGGGCGCCAAGGAGCGGCTCGTTGCCGAGGCCGAGCGCTTGGCCGCGAGCACGGACTGGGCCTCGACCGCCGGAGCCTTCAAGCGGCTCATGGATGAGTGGCGGCGGGCCGGTCGGGCCGGGCGAGCCGACGACGACGCCCTGTGGGAGCGGTTCCGCTTGGCGCAGGACACCTTCTTCAACGCCAAGGACGCCCTGGTCGCGGCCGAGGAAGAGTCCTTCAAGGGCAACCTGGAGGTCAAGCTCGCCCTGCTGAAGGAGGCCGAGGGCATCCTTGCGGCCAAGGACCTCGAGCAGGCCAAGGTATCCCTTCGAAGCATCCAGGAGCGGTGGGACAAGGCCGGCAAGGTGCCGCGAGCTGACATCGACCGCACCGAGAAGGCCATCCGTCGGATCGAGGAATCCGTGCGTGACGCCGAGCAGAAGCGGTGGTCGTCGAAGAACCCTGAGGCAGCCGCTCGAGCCCAGAGCCTCGTCGACCAGCTCGAGTCCGCCGTCGCCGGTCTGCGGCGCGACCTCGCGAAGGCGGAGGCGTCCGGCAACGCGAAGAAGATCGAGCAGGCCCGGTCCGCGCTCGAGGCGCGGGAGCAATGGCTCACCCAGGCCCGCGCCGGTGTCGAAGAGTTCGGCAGCTAGCGGCATTCACCCTTGCCCGGCTCGGTGCCTGCGGCGACGACCAAGAGTTGCCGCAATGGTGCGGCTTGTGGCGAGCCGCAGGGCTGTGCCGGTCGTGAGATCCCGCAATGGTGCGGCTTGTGGCGACCCGGAGGGCTGTCTTGGCCGCGAGATCCCGTAATGGTGCGGGTTGTGGCGACCCGGAGGGCTGTCTTGGTCGCGAGATCCCGTAATGGTGCGGGTTGTGGCGAGCGAGGCGGGTGGCAGCCCTCGCGGGACGCACCAGTGGGATCCCCGCGGGGTATGCCGGCGCACCGGGGTCGCGCCGCCGGCCGCCAGCCGGCCGGCCAGCCGCCAGCCGCGCTCAGGCCGGGTCTGCGTCCGTCAGCGCACGTCGTGCGGCGTGACCTTGCCACCGGTGATCCGGTAGACGTCGAAGACGCCGTCGATCTTGCGGACCGCGCGGATGACGTGGTCGAGGTGCCCGGGATCGCCCATCTCGAAGGTGAACCGCGAGATCGCGACCCGGTCGCGTGACGTCTGCACAGATGCGGACAGGATGTTGACGTGGTGGTCGGAGAGGATCCGCGTCACGTCGCTGAGAAGGCGGTTGCGGTCGAGCGCCTCGACCTGGAGCTGCACGAGGAAGACGCTCGACGCCGAGGGAGCCCACTCGACGTCGATCAACCGGTCCTTCTGTGCCAGGAGCGACTGCGCGTTCGTGCAGTCCTTGCGGTGCACCGAGACGCCACTGCCGCGCGTGACGAACCCGAGGATCGGGTCGCCCGGCACGGGTGTGCAGCACTTGGCCAGCTTGACCCAGACGTCGGCCGTGCCGACGACGACCACGCCCGGGTCCCCGGTGCGGCGCCGGGTGCCGGTCTTCGTCGGGACCGTCGCCTCGGCAAGGTCCTCGCTGGCCCCCTCCTCGCCCCCGAAGGACGCGACGAGCCGGCCCACGACGTGGGTGGCCGAGATGTGCCCTTCTCCCACCGCGGCATACAGGGAGTCGATGTCGGGGTGACGCAGCTCTCCGGCGATGCCCGTGAGGCTCTCGACCGACATCAGCCGCTGCAGCGGCATACCCTGCTTGCGCATGGCCTTGGCGATGGCCTCCTTGCCCCGGTCGATGGCCTCCTCGCGACGCTCCTTGGAGAACCACTGGCGGATCTTGTTGCGGGCGCGGGCGCTCTTGACGAAGGTCACCCAGTCACGTGACGGGCCCGCGCCGTCGGCCTTGGAGGTGAGGATCTCGACGACATCGCCGTTCTCGAGCACCGACTCGAGCGGCACGAGGCGACCGTTGACCCGCCCCCCGATGGTGTGGTGCCCCACCTCGGTGTGCACGGCATACGCGAAGTCGACCGGTGTGGCACCCGAGGGCAGCGCGACGACGGCTCCCTTGGGGGTGAAGACGTAGACCTCGCCGCCTTCCATCTCGAACCGCAGGGAGTCGAGGAACTCACCCGGGTCCTCGGTCTCGCGCTGCCAGTCGAGCAGCTGGCGCAGCCAGGCCATGTCGTTGACCGGCTCTGAGTCTCCACCGGCCAGCGCGGGCGTGCCTGGCTTGGCGTCCTCCTTGTACTTCCAGTGAGCGGCCACGCCGTACTCCGCCCGCCGGTGCATCGTGTGGGTGCGGATCTGGATCTCGACCGGCTTGCCCTCGGGGCCGATGACCGTCGTGTGCAGGGACTGGTACATGTTGAACTTCGGCATGGCGATGTAGTCCTTGAACCGCCCCGGCACGGGGTTCCACCGCGCGTGGAGGGCGCCCAGCGCCGCATAGCAGTCCCGGACCGTCTCCACCAGGACCCGGACGGCGACGAGGTCGTAGATCTCCTCGAAGTCGCGGCCGCGGACGATCATCTTCTGGTAGACGGAGTAGTAGTGCTTGGGGCGCCCGGTGACCGCCGCCTTGATCTTCGCCCCGCGCAGGTCCTCGGCGACCTGGCCCCGCACCCCGGCAAGGTACTCCTCACGAGCCGGGGCGCGATCCGCGACGAGCCGGACGATCTCGTCGTAGACCTTGGGATAGAGGGTCGCGAAGGACAGGTCCTCGAGCTCCCACTTGATGGTGTTCATGCCGAGCCGATGCGCCAGCGGGGCGTAGATCTCGAGCGTCTCGTGCGCCTTGCGCTGCGCCGACTCCTGGGAGACGTAGCGCCACGTCCGGGCGTTGTGCAGCCGGTCGGCGAGCTTGATGACGAGGACCCGGATGTCGCGGGCCATGGCCACGACCATCTTGCGGACGGTCTCGGCCTGGGCGGCCTCGCCGTACTTCACCTTGTCGAGCTTGGTCACTCCGTCGACGAGGCCGGCGATCTCGTCACCGAAGTCCTTGCGCAGCTGGCTCAGGCTGTATGCCGTGTCCTCCACGGTGTCGTGCAGCAGCGCCGCGGCGAGGGTTGCGGGGGTCATGCCGAGCTCCGCGAGGATGGTCGTCACCGCCAGCGGGTGGGTGATGTAGGCATCCCCGCTCTTGCGCAGCTGTCCGCGGTGGGCACCCTCGGCGACCTGGTAGGCCCGCTCGATGACGGCGAGATCGGCCTTGGGGTGGGTGGTGCGGACCGTCTGGAGGATCGGCTCGAGGACCGGGTTGCCGGCACTGCGCGGGCCACCGAAGCGGGCTAGGCGCGCGCGCATCCCTGAGGGTGGCGCCGGCAGTGACGTGGCGTCGGCGCGGGCCTCCTCACTCATGTGGGGAGTGTAGTCAATGCTGAGTTATCCACCGGACGGGCTTGTCCACTCAGACGGTGACGATGGAGCTGACCGCCCGCCCGTCGAGCCGGGTGCGTCCGTGGAGGAAGGACAGCTCGAGGACGATCTCCACCGCGGCGACGACGGCCCCGGCCCGCTCGACCAGCTCACAGGTAGCTGCCGCCGTGCCGCCCGTGGCGAGGACGTCGTCCATGACGAGGGCCCGGGCGCCGGGTGAGAAGGCGTCCTGGTGGATCTCCAGGACGGCCGCGCCGTACTCCAGCGTGTACTCCACCCGGTGCGTCGCGGCGGGCAGCTTGCCGGCCTTGCGCACGGGGACGAAACCCAGCCCGAGACGGTAGGCCACCGCAGCTCCGAGGATGAAGCCGCGGGCCTCGATGCCGACGACGACGTCCACGTGACCGGCATGCCGCTCGGCGATGTCGTCGACGAGGGCGGCAAACGCGGACCCGTCGGCGAGCAGTGGGCTGACGTCCTTGAAGAGGACGCCCGGCTGGGGGAAGTCCGGGATGTCGCGCATTCTGCTGACGACGAGCTCGCGGATCGACTCGCCCCGTGGAGCCACCGTGGTCACCGCTTCGACTTGGGCGGACGCTTCGGCTGGTTGCGGGGGCCGCTCTGGGCCCACTTGTGGACCTCGCGCGGCGGTGCGCCGGTCGGCGTGCTGGACGACGTGCTCGACGAGGTGCTGGACGGCGAGGTGCTGGAGGGCGAGGTCGACCCGGGCCGAGCGGAACGACCCGCGGCCGCCACTGCGTCGACAGCGGTGGCGCCTCCCGCGACTGGCAGCCCGGGCGAGGACGCAGGAGCAGACGGGGCGGAGGAGTCCGCCGAAGAACGACCGGAGGAGTCCGCGGGTGCCGGGCTGCCACCGGCCCCCGCGCCGACCGTCGCCTTGGCCTGCGTCCGCGTGGCGACCCGGTCCAGCTCCTGGACGGCCGGCTCGCGCCGGCGCAGGTCAACGAGCAAAGGGGTGGCGATGAAGATCGAGGAGTAGGCGCCGACGGCGATGCCGACGAAGAGCGCGAGGCTCAGATCGAGCAGTGTCCCCGGGCCGAGCATCGTGAACCCGACGAAGAGGATCGCGGCGATCGGCAGCAAGGCCACGACGGTGGTGTTCACCGATCGCACGAGGGTCTGGTTGACGGCGAGGTTAGCGGCCTGGCGATAGGTGCGCCGCCGGTTGGTCATGGCGGCGTTGGTGTTCTCGCGCACCTTGTCGAACACCACGACCGTGTCGTAGAGCGAGTACCCGAGGATGGTCAGGAAGCCGATCATCGACGAGGGAGTGATCTCGAACCCGAACAACGCGTAGATGCCGACCGTGATGATGAGGTCGTGGACCAGGGCGACCAGTCCCGCCACCGCCATGGTCCAGGTCCGGAAGTAGATCGCCATGACCAGGGCCACGAGGATGAGGAAGACGATGAGGGCCTGGATCGCCTTCGCGCTGACCGACTGCCCCCAGGAGGGGCCGATGAGCGAGGCGCTGACATTGGTCGAGGGCACGCCGAAGCCGGCGGCCAGGGCTTCTTTGGCCGGTTCGTTGTGCTCGTTGGCCGCCTCGGTCTGGACGCGCACCGAGTTGCCGCCGACGACGGTGGCGACGACGTTGCCGCCGATCCCCGCCGTCTGCACGGCGGTCTGCGCCTTCTGCTCGTACCCCTGGGTCGTGCTCACCCCGTTGATCCGGAACTCGGACCCTCCGCGGAACTCGATGCCGAAGTTCAGCCCTCGCGCGAAGATCCCCACGAGGGCCAGCGTGATGAGGACGGCGGACACGGCATACCAGGTCTTCTGGCGACCGATGAAGTCGATCGACCGCCTGCCGGTATAGAGGTCGTTGCCGACCTGCGCGAAGTTGACCATCGTCAGGCCTTCCCCTCGGCCACGGGCCGGGCGATCGCTGTTGAGCCGCTCGGGCCGGAGAACCGCCCCCGACCGACGTAGCGGGGCTTTGCTCCCAGCCGTTCGGGGTCCAGGCCGGAGAGCGGGTGCCCACCACCGAAGAACCTGGTGTGCGCGAGCAGCGCGACGACCGGGTGGGTGAAGAGGATGACGACCGCCAGGTCGATGAGCGTCGTCACCCCCAACGTGAAGGCGAACCCGCGCACGTTGCTCGACGCGAGAAGGTAGAGCACGGCGGCGGCGAGGAAGTTCACCGCGTCGGCGGCGAGGATGGTGCGCCGGGCCCGCCGCCAGCCCGCCTCGACCGCGGCCACCAGCGGGCGGCCCTCACGGACCTCGTCGCGGATGCGTTCGAAGTAGACGATGAACGAGTCGGCCGTGACGCCGATGGCCACGATGACGCCGGTCACCCCGGCCAGGGTCAGGCGGAAGTTGTAGGACCACCCGAGGAAGGTCAGGATCCCGTAGGTGAGGATCCCCGCGACGACGAGGCTGGCGACGGTGACCAGGCCGAGCAGGCGGTACTGCAGGAGGGAGTAGCCGACGACCAGCAGCAGGCCGAAGAAGCCGGCCAGGAGACCGAGCTTGAGCTGCTCCTTGCCCAGGGTCGGGCTGATGTCGTCCTGGGTCTGCAGGGAGAACGACATCGGGAGCGCGCCGAACTTCAGCTGCTGGGCCAGGGCCCGGGCGCTGTCGATGGTGAACGAGCCGGTGATGCTCGCCTGGCCGTTGGTGATCGCGGCCCGCGTCGTCGGAGCGGAGATGACGAGCTTGTCGAGGACGATGGCGAACTGGTTCTGGGCCCCCTGGAGGCCGAGCAGGCGCGTCGTCACGTCACCGAACTTCTGCGCGCCGGGGCCGGTGAACTTCAGGGACACCTCGACGACGCTGGTCGGCTGGCCGTTCGGCCCGGTCTGGTAACCGGAGCTGGCGTCCGCGATGTCGGTGCCGTCGACCTCGACCGGGCCGAGCAGGTACTTCTGCTGGCGGTCGTCGGAGCACGTCGCGAGCGGCTGCGCCAGGTCGTCGACGAACGCGTTGACGGCGTCCGGCTTCGAGCAGTCGAGGTCGGTGAACTGCTTCTGCAGCTCGGGCGTCACCCAGGCAAGGTCGCTGGCGCTCGTCGGCTTGGCCGTCGGCGTGCCGTTGGTGTTCGTCCCCGCGGGGGCCGTGGCGGTGTCGGCGGGCGTGGTCGCCGCGCCGGCCGGGGTCGTGGCGGTGTCCGCGGGCGTGGTCGCCGCGCCGGGCGGCGTCGTCGCCGTCCCGGCGGGCGTCGTCGGGTCCTCTTGGGTGAGCGCCGGCGGCAGGGCAGCGTTCGCCGGGGTCGTCCCCGGGTTGGCGGTGGCCGGGGTGTTGGGAGTGAAGACCGGCGGTGGGGTCGTCGCCGTCGGTGTGGCGGGCGTCGTCGGTGTCGTCGGGGTCCCTGTCGCGGTGCCGGTAGCCGTCCCCGTGGGGGTCGGATTCGCGGCAGCGGCCGCGGCCGGCGAGCCGTAGCCGACCGTCAGCACCGCCCGGAAGCGCAGCTGCGAGGGCTTGCGGATGGCGTCCAGGGTCTTCGCGTCAGGCTGCCCCGGGATGGAGACGACGATGTTGCGGCCGCCCTGGGTGGTCACCTCGGGCTCGCTCACGCCGTACGAGTCGACGCGCTGCTGGATGATGTCGCGGGCCTTGTCGAGCTGGCCGGAGTTCACCTGGGCGTTCTTGTCGGCGAGGACCGGCTGGAGGACCATCTGGGTGCCGCCCTCGAGGTCGAGGCCCAGCTTGGGGGTCAGGTCGCCACCGCTGCGTGCGTGGGCAACGCCGATCCCGCCGAAGAGCGCGAGAGTCAGGACGAGCAGCGCCAGGAGGACGCGCCGGGGGTTGCGCTTGCGTGCGTCGAGTGCCACAGGAGGGGACCTCTACCTGGTCTCGTCGGGCGACGGGGTGGGGCCGGAGGATGACCCGCCACCGGTGGAGGGCTCGACCTTGGTCGCGATGGCCCTGCGGTCGAAGCGCACCGTCGTGCCGGGCGAGACCTCGAGCGTCGCGACGAGCTCGTCCATGGCGGTAATCCGGCCGAAGAGCCCGGACGTCGTGCACACCTCGTCGCCGACGTTGAGGCTGGACTGGATCTGCTGGATGACCCGGGCCCGCTTGCGCTGGCTCCAGAACATGAACCCGACGAGGAGGAGCAGCAGCACCGGCAGCAGCAGTGCGCCCAGCCCGTTTCCTTGCGACATGAACCAAGTCCTTCGTAGTGGCCAGAGTGGCAGCGTCTCGAGGGAGAACGTCCCCGCGGCTGCGAGAGTGCCGACCCATTGGGTCGGCGCGCCCGCGAGAGTCTAGGTCAGGCCCCGTGCGGAGCCAAAGCCCGCGCGGGGAAGGCGTCAGATCGTGACGTGATGGGACCGGCCCGCGGGTGGGCAAGCAGCAGGTATGCCGGGCAGCCAGCTCATGCGTGCCGCTCAGCCACCGAAGCGCCCCTCGTCGTCGAGTGGCAGCAGCGCCGCCTGACCGCCCGCCTGGAACCCACCGCTGCCGGACGGCGGGGTGAGACCGAGGTGGCGCCACGCCTCGGGGGTGGCGGCGCGCCCCCGTGGCGTGCGGACGATCAACCCCTCCCGCACGAGAAACGGCTCGGCGACGGTCTCCACGGTGTCGGACTCCTCCCCCACGGCGACGGCCAGCGTGTTGAGGCCCACCGGTCCCCCGCCGAAACGCCGGCACAGGGCCTCGAGGACGGCCCGGTCCAGTCGGTCGAGCCCCAAGCCGTCGACGTCGAAGAGCGCCAGTGCCACCTTGGCCGACTCCAGGTCGACGACGCTGCGGCCGTGCACCTGGGCCCAGTCCCGACACCGGCGCAGAAGGCGGTTGGCGATGCGCGGGGTTCCCCTTGACCGCAGCGCGATCTCTGTGATGCCGGCCGTGTCGGCCTCGACGTCCAGCAGTCGCGCGGAGCGCCGCAGGATCGTCACGAGGTCCTCGGTGGCATAGAAGTCGAGGTGGCCGGTGAAGCCGAACCGGTCGCGCAGCGGCGCGGGCAGGAGGCCGGCGCGGGTGGTGGCGCCGACGACGGTGAACGGCGGCAGCTCGAGCGGGATGGCCGTCGCGCCGGGTCCCTTGCCGACGATGACGTCGACCCGGAAGTCCTCCATCGCCAGGTAGAGCATCTCCTCGGCGCCTCGCGACATCCGGTGGATCTCGTCGAGGAAGAGCACCTCTCCCTCGGCCAGCGAGGAGAGGATCGACGCCAGGTCTCCCGCGTGCTGGATCGCCGGGCCGGATGTCACCCGGATCGGCTGGTCGAGCTCGGCGGCGACGATCATCGCGAGGGTCGTCTTGCCCAGGCCCGGGGGCCCGGACAGGAGCACATGGTCGGGGGGCCTGTCGCGGCGGCGCGCGGCTTCGAGGACGAGGTCGAGCTGGTCGCGCACCCGCGTCTGCCCCGGGAAGTCGGCGAGCCGGCGCGGGCGCAGGGCCGCCTCGACGTGCCGGTCGTGGTCGTCGGGGCGGGCGTCGACCACTCGGGCCGTCGCGTCATAGGAGCCGTCCTCCTCGGCCCACGACCCGTCCACCTCGTCGTCCGTCACGTGGCTCACCTCCCGAGCTCCTGGAGGGCGGCCCGGAGCAGCGTCGAGACGTTCGCGCCCTCGGCCGCACGCGGTGCGACGGCGTCCACGGCATCCTCCGCCTGCTTGGCACTCCACCCGAGTCCGATCAGCGCCTCCCGCACCTGGCCATGCCATGCAGCGCTCGCCGGTTGGTCGCTCACCTGGGCCGTGCTCGAGGGCGCCCCGATCTTGTCCCGCAGCTCGAGGACGATCCGCTCGGCGCCCTTCTTGCCGATGCCGGGCACCTTCGTCAGCGCCACGAGGTCTCCCGTCGTCACCGCCGCCCGCACGGCATCCGGTGGGTGCACCGCCAGCATCGCGAGCGCCAGCCGCGGTCCGACGCCGGACACCGTCTGGATCGTCTCGAAGATCGTCTTCTCGTCCTCGTCGGCGAAGCCGTAGAGCGTCAACGACTCCTCGCGCACGACGAGCGTCGTGGCGAGCGAGGCGGTGGAGCCGGTGCGCAGGGATGCGGCCGTGCCGGGTGTCGTGTGGACGAGCATCCCGACTCCACCGACCTCAACGACGACGGAGTCGAGGCCGGCGCGCAGGACCGTGCCACGAAGTGAGGCGATCACCGGGCGACCGCTCCTGGGCTGTCACGGGTCGGGCCGGGACGGGTGAGGGCGCCCGCGGCGGACCCGGAGCGGGCCTCGGCCTGACGGGCGACGGCCTCGTCGATGCGCCGTTGGGCACCACCGCGCCACAGGTGGCAGATCGCCAAGGCCAGGGCGTCTGCCGCATCGGCCGGCCTGGGTGGTGCGTCGAGGCGCAGGAGCCGGGTCACCATGGCCGTCACCTGAGCCTTCTCGGCGCGGCCGCTGCCGGTCACGGCGGCCTTGACCTCGGTGGGCGTGTGCAGGTGGACGGGTATGCCGTGGGAGGCCGCCGTGAGCATCGCCACGGCCGTCGCCTGGGCGGTGCCCATGACGCTCATCACGTTGACGTCGGCGAAGACCTGTTCGATGGCGACGACGTCCGGCCGGTGCCTCGTCACCCACACCTCCATCTGGACCTGGAGGGCGAGGAGTCGCTGGGCCGTCGGGAGGCCGGTCGAGGTGCGCACCACCCCGACCTCGACCATCCGCAGCTGCTTCCCCGGGTCACCCTCGACCACGCCGATGCCGCAGCGGGTCAGACCCGGGTCGACCCCCAGGACGCGCACCACGGCATACCTCCCTCGTCGTGTCGGGCATTGGTGGTCCGAACACCTGTTCGGGACCGACGCTACACTCGGCGAGGCCGCCATCCGGGGCAGGCGCGCCGGGGCTTACTCGTCGTCGAGCGTCGCGAGGACCTCGTCGCTGACGTCGCCGTTGGCGTAGACGTTCTGCACGTCGTCGGAGTCCTCGAGGGCCTCGACGACCCGGAGCATCTTGCGGGCCCCCTCCGCGTCGAGCTCGACCTGGAGGGTGGGCACCCACGACGCCTCGGCGGAGTCGTAGTCGAGGTCGGCGCCCTGGATGGCCGTGCGGATGGCGACGAAGTCGGCGGCCTCGGAGACGACCTCGAAGCTGTCGCCCAGGTCGTTGACCTCCTCGGCGCCCGCGTCGAGCACGACCTCGAGCAGGCCGTCCTCGGTCACCTCCGCGCGGTTCTGGCGCTTCGGCACGGTGACGACGCCCTTGCGGGTGAAGACGTAGGAGACGCTGCCGGGGTCCGCGAGCTGGCCGCCGTTGCGGTTCAGCGCGGTGCGCACCTCCGCGGCGGCCCGGTTGCGGTTGTCGGTGAGGCACTCGATGAGGACGGCGACCCCGCCCGGGGCGTAGCCCTCGTAGGTGATGCTCTGCCAGTCGGCCCCGCCCGCCTCGGCGCCGGAACCGCGCTTGACGGCGCGGTCGATGTTGTCGTTGGGCACCGACGTCTTCTTGGCCTTCTGGACCGCGTCGAAGAGGGTCGGGTTGCCGATGATGTCCCCGCCGCCGGTGCGGGCGGCCACCTCGATGTTCTTGATGAGCTTGGCAAAGAGCTTGCCGCGCCGGGCGTCGACGACAGCCTTCTTGTGCTTCGTGGTGGCCCACTTGGAGTGGCCGCTCATGAACGTTCCCTCACGATCTCGACAAACATCTCGTGGACCCTGGTGTCCCCGGTCACCTCCGGGTGGAAGGACGTGGCGAGCAGGGCGCCCTGACGAACGGCGACGATCCTACCCGCGGCTGGTCCTTCGCTCATACCGTGCTCCGCACGGTGCGAGCGTGGCTCCGCGTTCTCCACCCGGGCGAGCACCTCGAGGCCCTCACCGGTCTCCTCCACCCAGGGCGCGCGGATGAAGACGGCGTGGAGCGGTCCGTCGAGTCCGGCGAACGTGATGTCCTCCTCGAAGGAGTCGACCTGCCGCCCGAAGGCGTTGCGCCGCACCGTCATGTCCAGTCCGCCGAGGGTCTGCTGGTCCGGGCGTGCGTCGGCGATCCGGTCCGCCAACATGATCATGCCGGCGCAGGAGCCGTAGGCCGGCAGGCCACCGGCAATCAGCGCGCGCAGCGGTCCGGCGAGGTCGAAGGCACGGACGAGCTTGTCCATCGTCGTCGACTCACCGCCGGGGATGACCAGACCCTGTATGCCGACCAGCTCGCTCGGGCGGCGGATCGTCCGCACCTGCGCGCCGAGAGAGCCGAGGACCCGCGCGTGCTCGCGGACATCGCCCTGGATGGCGAGGACCCCGATCTGGGGTGCGGTGCTGGTCACGGCGCTCAACGCTACGCGGCGCCTCGCCGGGAGCCGACTCAGGGTTGGCGAAATGCGCGTGGGAGCAGTCCATCCAGGCGCGACTCGGATACCGTCGGGACATGGACTCCAAGCAGCCCGGAGCTGAGGAGCTGGCGGTCCGGGCCCGAGCCCTGGACGAGCGCCACGCGGAGGCCGACCGTCGCTCTGCGTTCGCGCTGTCCGAGGGCGTGGTCTACCTCGACGGCAACTCCCTCGGCGCCCTGCCGACGGCGGTGCCGGACGCGGTCGCGGACGCGACGAGCCGGCAGTGGGGTGAGCGGCTCGTCCGGTCGTGGAACGAGTCGGACTGGTGGGGCGCCCCGGAGCGGGTCGG
>JAABUP010008055.1_pt1 | contig 13660 bp, 20 predicted proteins | sample 5559201 | NCBI WGS metagenome assembly JAABUP01 (sample SAMN10711887, study PRJNA513373) | rock metagenome | isolation source: Antarctica rocks | place: Antarctica | reverse complement strand
CCACGTACACGTCCGCCATGAACACGCACAGGCCCAGCGCGCTGAGCGCGGCGGTGACGTCGTGCGTCACGCGCGGCCGCCCGCGGCCGCCGCTGTCCAGGCTGGCCGTGATGAGCAGCTCGGTGCACGTGTCATCGTACACGTCCTTGATGGTGATGCGCACCGGCAGCAGGACCGCCGCGCGCACGCGCTCCACCAGCTCCGCCTCCAGCTGCCTGCGCGCGCGCGGAGGTGACGCGATGGGTACGGGGAACGGTAAGGGTACCACTACCCTTACCCTACCCTATCCGGGCTTAAGCGCCGGCGGCAGCCCAGCCTCCACGGGCACGCACAGGTCGTCAGCAGAGGCTCAGCAGGTGATGCACACCACCGGCGCCCGGTTGTATCCCGGTGAGGCGCTCCGCTGATGGGCGCGCGTCGGCTGGCCCGCGCACGCAGGCGGGCGCGGCCGCACCTGTCCACGATGCGCTGGTCCTCCGCCTCCAGCGCGCCGCTGTACGCGCTGTCCGCGCCGCCCAGACCGCTGTAGGGGCTGCTGCTGGCGCTGCCCAGGCCCGCGCCGCCCGCGCCGCCCGCTGGCCCCGCCGCGCGCCGCCGCCGCCGCCTGGCCCCACCAGCCAGGCGCAGGCGTGAACCGTAGTCTTAAAGTGTGTTGAAGGAGCATGAGTTACTAGTTCGGGACTGGCGCTCGGGCACACTGTTCCGTCTTGTCCATGCGGATGGTGCACAGCAAGCGCGCCAGCTCAGCTTCACCAGGAGGGCCGTTGGCGGCGCCGCGGGCCGCGGCGCCGGCCCCGGGGCAGTGCACCGGTGGGGGCTGCGCGGCGGCCGCCCCAGAAGGCACGGCGGGCAGTTGGGGCCGCGCGGGCGCACCGCTCGGCGCGGTGCCCGTCGGCTTCTTCCACAAACAGGTCCGCCTCGCACACGTCGCCGCGTACGCACACCTGGCGGCGCCCGGCACGCAGGACTCAAAGTGCTGCAGGATGGGTTTGGGCCAGGGTGGAGCACCCAGTGCAGGCATGGGCGGCAGGGCAGCACTGGCGCGGGGCACGTGAGCTGCCAGTCCCAGCATTCCATGCAGATGTCCCCTCCAGCTGACAGGGAGGTGAGAGGTCTGCCACGTTGTTCGCGTGCTGGACTTCCGGCAGAGGGGCGGCTCCTGCCAGCAGAGTGCTGCCAGCCCAGGTTCTACGCTGCAACCCCTGTCAAACCCAGGACGCCACCTTCTTGGCAGAGTGAAATATAGCAGTGTGCGACGCCCACACATGCAATAACCTACTTCGCAACAAGCGCCCTCGCCCTGTGCTGCTGCACGCCCGGGGCGCGCCTTCGCGTAGGCCACCCGGATGTGGATGTCCTTGAGCGTGCGGAAGAGATCGTACACGAGGCCCTTGCGGTCGCGGCACGCGACGCTGACCACCGTGTAGCTGCTCGTCGTGCAGTTGTCCACGGTCACCTGCGCGGCGGCGGCAGCACTATCATCCATTGAGACGCAAACGACGACATGGATGCTGCCACGACCGTGTTTGAATGGGACTGCTTGCTTGCTGAGCAGATAAGGACTGTGTGCTGAGGCCCGGTGCTGGCGGCGGGAGCGGGCGAGGCTGCGGCGCGGGGCGCGCGCATGTGCCCTGGCGGCCCACAATGTCACGCTGCGCACGAGTGGGCACGACGCTGCAGGACGGCTGGCCAGGCCCATGCGCCGCGCGCGTGCTCGTCATCGCCGCCTGGGCGGCAGCACGGATGCCGCAGACAGCGTGCAACCCCCAGTGCTGGGCGCTGCTGGCCTGCCAGCTCTCAGCCATGTAGTTTGATGCATGACATGCGCGCCTGCACCTCCGCAGCACCCAAACGCACAGCTTTGGGCAAAGCCCTGGGCGCGCCTGCACATCCTCGGGCCGCGCATACTCGTCCGCCTCTGACTCAGACGTGACCTCGTTGACCGGCGCGGGCGCGCGGCCGCTGTCGAGGCGCCGCCGCGACTTTGCCGTCACAATTTTGCGCAGCGGCGAGGCCGGCGTTGCGTCTTTGCACGCGCAGCGCTGCCGCACACAGTGCGGCCATCAGCAGAGCATTGACTGTCCCAGCACTCGCCGGTCAAAGTTTCCAGGCTGTGATATTCATCAAACGAAACACTGTCGTCCAGAACCTGGGATGATATGCGAAGAAAGAGGTTGCTCTGGGCATGCGCGACCATGCCTAGCTATGATGCTTATTGCGTTTGCATCCGCCCTCATATCGAGGGCTTGCCTGCACGGTGCGAGGGGCGCGCCTGCAGCAGCGCCGCCGCGCTGTCGTCCGCGCAGGACTCGGGCGGCGCGGGCGTGATGGAGCAGTTGGCGTCGCGCTGCTGCAGGGAATCGCGCACCAGCTCCGTGATCTGCAGCACCCTGGCGCGCGACGCGGGCTGCTCGTGGCGCCCAGCGCTGGCAGTCTGGCGCAGGGCTGCTCACTCGCGCCCGGCAGTCAGGAGCACACCCGGCCATGCCCGAGACCTGCTGTCGCACAGCACAGGCCAGGTGCACACGGTGATGCGCGGCGTGCATGCTCAGGGCTTCATGGCTGTGCTGCGTGGCTTCTCGATGAAGGCGCGCGCGCTTTCACAGCAGGCACCGCGGCGCGTGTTTACAAGCCGCCCACATCAGCCTCTCAACCGCCCTGTACAAAAGAGAGAAGAATGAGGGCCCAGCAGAGAGACAGCGCTTGAACTTTCATCCCACACAAAAGTTCGAGCGCTGTGACAGCACATGGCCGTCCGCCGGTCTGGGTGGCGTGTCCATGTTGCCCAGGCTCAAGACCCATATCGCCCAGGCTTGGGGCGGAGCTCGGCGGCGCACCTGTGGTTCTCCGGCAGCTCGCAGCGGTTGTCGTAGAGCCAGAACATGTCCATGACCTTCCCGCCCGGCCCCGTTGTGATGTGCGCCTTGAATACCGCCACGTCCGCCTCCCACAGCGTGTGCATCAGGTCTGCGGCGCGCCGGGCCGCCGCCGTCTCAGGGCACGGCAGGGCGAAGCAGACTGCATGCAAGCTTGCCGTCCAGCATGTGCATGAGGCGCTCCCGGGGCGGCCCGGCGCTAAGCAGCCGCGCCAGCGCCAGCACGCGTCGCACGGCTGCCGCGGCTGTGCAGCCTGTGAGGGACGCGCGGCGGCAACGCGGCGCGGCGCCCCAGCCGCGCGCAGCGGGGCGCGCGCGCCGCGGGGCATCAGCGCGGCCGCAGGGCGCGGCTGGCCACAGGCAGGGGCGCTGGGCAGGGCGCCGGCCGGGCGCGGGCGGGGCGCGCGCCGTGCAGGAAGCCGCGGCGGTCGTAGGACGAGACCTGCAGCAGGAAGGGGTGCTGGAAATCGCGCGGCAGGCTGGACCAGCGCCAGAGCTGGTGCTCGCCGGCCGCGCTGGGGCAGACCGCCTCCAGGCGCCGCTTGAGCAGCGCCCAGTGCGCGGGCACGCCCAGCGACAGCTGCACCTTGAAGGTCATGAAGCACCAGCGCCCGTCGGTGGACACGTCGCCTGCGCGCGCGCCGGCCGGCGTCGGGGCGCGGGGATGGGTCTCGGAGACGCCCAGCGACAGCAGCATTCTTGAGATCATGCGAGAACAGCGCCGCATCAGTGCTCGGTACGCTCCGCTGCCGGCGAGGTCTGAAAGCAGTGCAGCGACAGACTTGCCAGCGCGTAAACGAATCATTCTTGGATGCAGGCGTGATTCCAGGGAGAAATATACGAGGTGGCCACCTAGGCATGGGCGCAGTTCCAAGCTGCAGCGTCGTGTCCATGCTGAGGCGCGTGACACAGCAGCGCCACTGCTACATTGTCAGCCATGCCGCCACGTCAACCGTGGGAGGCACGCTGCAGGGTGGTCACACGCGCTCCCCCTGCTGGCAAGTTTAACGCGCGGGCGTGCTGGCTGGCGGCCGCGCACCGTCTAGGATGCGGAGGCCAAAGTCCAGCAGCAGGCGCGCAAAGTCGCAGCCGAGGCCCGTCGCGTCTGGGCAGGAGATGCGAACCTCGCGCTGCGTGTCGTTCTCGGCGCCATGGATGGACCTGCAATGGTGGCAGCGCACGCACAGTGAGCAAGCAGTAGGAGCAAGCTAACACATACGCAAATAGCTGATGCTTAAACAGCACCTTGCAACAGTCGCAGAGCACATGCTCAGGCCTCTACTCCGAAACATCGAAGTTCCGTGCAGTTACGCACGGACGCACAGATGCTGCCGCATATCACGCACCGCACGGACACCACCTCTTCCTCGGCCTCCTGGCTGTACGTGAGCGGCCGCTCAAGGCTGTTCTGCCGCAGGCGCGAGCTGTCAAGCGCGCCAATGGCGGCCATGGCGCTCGTGTGCCCTTACTCGGCGCCCTGCCACAGTGTCATCGCCTCCTCATGCAGTGTGCGCAAGGCCCGGTGCTGCGCAAGCGACGCCCGGACGCCGCAAGACTCCGTCCCCAAGTGCCCTGTGAGCGCGCATACCAATGCTCCTTGTTCCTGGAAGCCAACTCGTACGGGTGTTCCTACCCAAGTCGTGGAAACCTTGGACTCATAAGGACTCATGTCCTGTCATGTTGGACAAGCACAGTTGGACAAGCATCCTCTGACGCATAGGGAAACTGCAACTTAACACAAACGCGGCACTCTGCTTGGCTGCAAGACGCACCTGCGCAGTAGACACCTCACTGGCTTCAAAACGCCGCTGCAAAAGCCCACCCGCACGTGAATAGGCAGCTGCGTCAAGGCGCAGCACTCCACTTGCCCCAAAGTGCTCAGCAGACTACGTGTTAATACAAATAGCTGCGAGAAGTAGTAGAAGTCTGAAGCAGATCGCACGTGACTGACACACCGCACAGGTGACAGCTGCTAGTGGAGGAGCAGGGGAAGGGTGAGGCAGAGGGTAGGGCATGCATGTACATTGCGCATGAATAGTTTGCATGTACGCGCCTGGAGCTGCCACTCTGCTTCATGCCGGCTAGCAGTACACCATGCATTGACCACGTCAATGCAGCGTACTCTGTGAGACTGGGATATTGAGAAATAACTTTTCCAGCCTGAACAAATTGACTGAGCTGCACACCTCTTAGCACGGTCCATGACATGAGACAGAAGTTTCTTCCAGGCAAGAGCAGAGCCACATCAACCATGTTTACACTGCAAATAATGATGCCTGCTAAGCGTACATGTGCCCCTACGGCAACAGCCAGCCCCTCAAAACAAAGCACATGTATACATTAAGTCAAGAGCTTCAAGAGGCAGCTAGCTGCACATGCCCTTGTCTCAGGTGCGTGCACATGCACAGCTTCTGCCACATCGTTCAACAGTCACATCTGCAGGTGTGCACCTAAACCTGGCCGGTAGCAGGCTTCGGCATGTCGCCCGGGTCCAACGCACCCTGTCAGCCACCAGCTCAGAGTCAGAATAGCAATGTAGCAGCTAGATTGCGAGAAGAAATTTCAGAGACAGAGTAGCAAACTGGTTTTGCTACTTTTCAAAGACCAGTCACATTCCTGCAGACAACAGTCAGCCATTTGCAAAGGCCAAGTGCACACCTGGTCGGGCGCAGAGCCGATGGGGCCCTTGGGCGGCGTCTTGACGGACGCGCCTGACTGCTCAAATTGCGAGTCGGATGGGATGTCCTTCGTCTTGCCTGTCGCCGCGCATTCCGGTGACACCAGCTTGCAACCTTTCTAAGCAGACCCTGCCCTTCAGGTTACCAGGCAAGGCCACCTTCGAAGCAAGCTCTTGCTCATATGCCAATCTGTGCAGGCAGTCAGCCACCCAAGCGCTTTCACACTGTCCATCACATTTCCAACCAGGGGTTTGTTCTGTGGCAAGTGCGTCCCACTACAGCAGCTCATGTACGCACAGGTTGAAGACTGGCATTATGAGCGCGCCTGGCGCAGTAGCCTCCTCCCCAGGCGCGCCCGGCGGCGCTTGGCCGGGCGCCTCGTTGGGCATGTCCTGCGCGACAGACGCCTGCCCCGAAGGCGGGCTGCCCAGGCCAGCGGGCGCATCGGCAGAGTGTGCGCCAGGCGGAACCTCATCCCCTGCCTGCGCCGCATGCACATGCAGTGCATGTGAGATCAAAGTGCTAATCGCGGAGCGTCAGCATCTGACCGAATGTGCGTTACACGCGCATGCGTCCCATAGCCCTCTATCCTCTGTCAGGGCACTCACTTGCCTTTTAAAAAGCACTGAGTGCTTGTGACCCCAATACTTTTACATGCAGTCCACCACTAGATAGAAGTGCTTGGCAGAGCCTGTTACAGACAGTGCATGCATGACACTTCAAGCACGGTCTGGCCCCGACTCTGCAGCAGCCCCACCACAACACGCAATAGCAGTTGTGGAAAGTTCCAGAGAAATCATAACGAGCTGCAGACCTTCATGGTAGAATGCGTGTCCGACGCCTGGCCAAAAGCAGGCGGCGCCTCTGCGAAAACAACCCGGCTTGGCACCTTTGCAAAACTTGCACCAGCTCACACAGTCTGGCGCCGGATCGCAAGCAAACAGCGCTGCAGACAGGTATGCAGCTGCAGGACGACATGCAGCCAGCAAGCACTCACCTGCAGTGCCTGGGGCGGCATGCGTGCCTGGTGCGGACGGCTGCGGAACCTCGTGCTGGGGCGGCATGTGCGGAATCTCAGGCCGCTGCGGCAGCCCGCCCGGTGCGGTGCCCGGCGGCTCTGTGACCTCCGGCCCCGGCTCCACGCCCGGCCCGCCAGGCGTGGTCGGCGGCATTTCAGGGCCTGCACCGGCACAGCCGTACTTGGCAAACCTCCTTCTCAACAAACCCTGCTCATGCACAGCAGGCACATGCAGGGTGCCCGTGTCGAGAGTCTTGGTCTGCATGCGCACCCATTCCGAATAAACACTGCACGATTAACAGCTGTTCTGCACGGACTCACTCCTGCTTGATATGAGTTTGAAAATATTCAGCATCCATGCTTGCAAGTGCACTCTTCGTTCACTGAAGTCAGGGTTCCTCACACATGCAAGCCCGACTTGCCTCACCAGATATTTGCATGTTTTATGATGTGGCAGCAGAGGCGCTCACACTTGCTGACACTCTGTTCACAAGACATGCACGTAGCTCCAGGTCTACATTATGCTTTCCATGTACGCAGCAGCACAAACCATGAGCCTGAGATGGCATGCAAACTCTATCATACTTCTACGTGGTGGTCCTGCAACAGCAATCAGGAGTGCTGCGCACTTGGCGGCATCGCGGGCCCCGGCATCTCCACACCAGGGATAGTTGCATGCAGGCGGACGGGAACGGCCGCAAAGTTGGAGCCCCTCTGTGCCTACGCTTGAGGGTTGAAGGTCAAACAGAGAGGATGATCCTGACCACAAACAAGCGCAATAGGAGCGGCAAGAAAGAAAGTCCGCACCAGCGCGTCAAGGACGGGCATGAGCCTGACGGCACGCACTTGTGCACCAGCGCCACTGTGCGAGCATGAGCCTTTTAGGACAGTTCACGTTGCTTCAAGCTGCTCGACCTGCACCTGAGTGGGATGTGAACATGCGTAGCGCAGGAACTGTATGTAAACGCAACCAAGCTGGTGAAATTGCTACACAAATGTGCGTGCACGACGATCCCAAAATAGCTTTGCAGCGTTCACAGCAATGAAGGTCGCTTCACTCCAATCTCCGAAGTGTCAGGATACCAGGTAGGCCTTCGCGTGCCTCAGTGCCCTGCAGGAAGCACATCCTTGCATGAGCATGCGCGTCAGCTCCCGCGCACGCGACATTCTTGGAACCTTGTGGGATCAAAGAATGGGGTTGTGTGAGTGTTCAACGTTTAGCAGCAAGGCGATGCAGCGCCTGTTTGCTGTCGAGCACTGTGCACATCAGGGTCTGCTCAATTGAGTGTGCAAACTAACCACTGCAGCCTGTGAGGACCACAAGCTTTTCCACTCTGGTTGCGGCATAACTGTAGTTGTGACTTCCTAGCACAAACAGCAAGCCAGCCTGAAGCTGATGCCGGGAGGCTCAAGGCCGGCTGTGGGCGACTTTATCGGGGCGCCACACATACCTAGCGGGCTGCCTGTACGCCTGTGCACGCGCTGCACATGCCACGCCGGCCGAGCCTGGCGTCTGAAGGTACGCACAGCAGCCACTGGCACACTTTACACAGCAAACATGGCCTGAACGTCTGTTTACCGCAGGAGCGGCATGCAACAGAGCGCGAAGTACACTGGGGCCGGCATGCACTCCGCAGCGTGGTGTGCCGCACGGCCACAGCGGAGCCTGGCCTGCAGGCCTCCTTGCAGGAGCTGGATGCGCTCTTGGTGCGCTGCTCGACTGACTGCAACGCTCTGATAAAGCCTGTTCTACTGGGTGCACAGCCAGTACCTCTAGTGTCCCTAGTGTCTGTAGTGTCTCTAGTGTCTCTAGTGTCAAGCAGGCAAGGACAAAGGCTCCAGCCTCCTCTGCTTGACGCTCACACGCGTCATGGGTGCTGCTGGCAGCCCCCACGGCAGTAGAACAGACCTCGTGGGGCGCCCCATGCAGGCCAAGCAGGGCCCGGAGGCTGAGGCCGAGGCGCTGCAGCTCATGGAGCAGCTCAAAGCGCGGGGCGAGGTGCGCGGCTTTGGCGGCGCGCAGCAGGTGAGCGGCGCAGGAGCTCGGCTCGCTCCTGCACCTGCACCTTGTGATTGCCTCTGTGAAGGAATGCGCCACATGTACCATTTTCCGCTCCCCTTGGTTTGGGCCAGGCGCCTTGTGTCCGCCTGGCTGGCAGGCACAACAGCAGTCTGCGTCTGGCTGGCAGCAGCTGTTCTACCAGTCACCTGGCTCCAGACACGCTGAATTCATGGAGTTGAGAAACATCTGCTTAAGCAACATCCATGGCATTTGCAGTCGCATGAGGGATGCGCTTGCAAGCGTGCACATGCGCTGTCTGCCCTAGAGGAGCTCACATCCAGCAGCAAACGGCTGTGACGCATGCATGAACCGGGCTCGCAAGCAGGTGCCCAAGCGCGCCTACTCCCTGGAGGAGCTGCGCCTGAACAACATAGAGGCGGAGCGGCTGCTGTCGCCCACAGACAACACGCTGTCGTCCGTCCGCACCCGGCTGCAGGTGTGCGCTCCCCACCTCGACGGCATGGCTGCTTGGTCGCTCTGGTGCATCTGCCATGCGCCTGACCACTATCTGAGCATCCGCCTCAAGGCTGCGGGGCCGTGTATGGCTTCTTTTCTTGTTTTTCTTTCTTTGGGGGCCAGTAGTGGAGAGCATCTGGGGTACTCATTTACTACATTGCGTGAGTGAACTTTGCAATGAGTGATCCTGGGCGTGTCCTGGTCGGCGGCAGTAGCGAGATGTGCCAAGCCCTGATATCCTGGCACGAGGTTCTGCCTCCGACACGCTTGGCGCGCTGCAGGTTGCCGCCTCCGCGGGCCTCGCAGCGCTGTACTTTGCACTGCACTGGGACACCTCGCAGCTCCTTGGCGCCCTTGTCGCGGCGCTCTTCGTCACCACTGTCGACCAGGTGCCCCACGCCCCTGCCAGCAGGGCGCATGCTGTAGTGGCCGTGTTGTTGCTACCAACCAGCCCGTAGCGGCGGCAGGACTTACCTTTGGGGTGGCCTGCTTGCAGTCGTGTGAGTCGAAGGCAGCGTTGTTTGGTGGGCAATCTATATACCCTGCGCCTGCACTGGAATGCACATGATGTCTCCCTAACAGCCCACAAGATATGACCCCTGACGCAGCTCTCACACAGGGCCGCGGACGCTCCCAATGGCAGGATCATTGCGGGCCGAAGCAGTCCTTCCTTCCTTCCTGTGCGCAGGTGGCGAATGGCGGCGGCCTGGAGGCGCTGGCGCTGGACGCGGCCGGGCGCGCGCTGAGCGGCAGCTACGCGCGGCGCGTGGCCACGCATGAGGCCGGCCACTTCCTGCTCGCGTACCTGGTCGGCCTGCTGCCGCGCTCGTACACGCTGTCCTCGCTGGACGCGCTGCGGCGGTGCGCGCGCGCCGCCGGCGCTCGACGCCAGCTGGGCGCCTTCACGCACACAGACCGCCAGCGGTGCAGGTTGTTGACACTCTGTCTGGCGCCGGCACTGGTGATGCCATCAGGAATATGCTGTGCTTCTTGTGGTCGCTACTGATTCGTCATCTGAAGGTCCGGCTCTGTTCACACCTTGTGCCCCTGTCTCACATTGCTTGTCCTCCTCGGCCGGAATGTTGACGCCACCAATATAAGTCTGCAAGAACAGGCCGCGAGCCTCGGCGCGCCCGACGCGGGCGGCGCACGCGCGCGCGCAGGTACGGCGCGCTGAACGTGCAGGCGGGCACGCTGTTCTGCGACTCGGCGTTCCAGCGCGAGGTGGCCGCCGGCACGATGTCCAGTGCCAGCCTGGACAAGTACACCTGCGTCGCGCTGGCCGGCGTCACGACCGGCGCGCCCCTGGCACAGGAGGGCGCACGCGGTGCCGCGCCTGTCTGCGGCAGTGGCGCTGCCAGCCCGCTGCCAGTCTTAAGAAACAGAGCTGGGTGGAGCTGGTATGCACAAGGGCCATGCACGCGCAGAGTACGTCACGTTTGGGCAGGCGGAGGGCGGCCTCAATGACGTGCAGCAGCTGGACGGCATGCTGCGCGCGCTGCGGGTGCCCCCCCCCCAGCCCCCCGCAGGGCAGCTTCTTGCTGCCTCGTTCCACGCTCACACTCTTCACATGTTTGAGTGTTGAGTGCTGCTGAGCGTAAAGTGAGTGCTGAACAAGCCCCTTTCAACCCACTCTACTTTTATGTTTCATGACTTCAAATTGCCCGACCTGTTTTTCACTTTTTTTGCCTGTACACAGGCAATGCGCTGCCAACCTGCTGTTGCTGATGGAGGCTCCTCAGCGTTGGAAGCTGACAGAGTGCATGTGACGCCTCCTCTGTGCTAGCGCAGGTTTTACAATTTTGGGGCCGTCGCGCGCAGTTCTCGCAGATGAAGGCTGACAGCGAGATCCGGTGGGCCGTGCTCAACCTGGTGACGCTGCTGCGGCGGCACACGCGCGTGCACTCGCGCCTGGTCGACGCCATGTCCGGTGGCCGCTCCGTTGGCGAGTGCATCGGTGTCATCGAGGCGGCGCTTGCCGGCGCCTCTGAAGTCTAATGTGACTGACGGGACGACCTGGTGGGACCAATTTGAGGCCAGCGCGGGCTTCGTTTGGCGCCGCTTTGCCGCGCTGCCTGCCCAATGTACACCTGCATTGGCCTTGTGAAGCGGCCCACACTGCCGCAAGTGTGTCACTGGCCATGCCGTGCTCGTTGCAGGCTGGAACTTGCAGCGCACATGTCGGAGTTGTATCTGTACAAGGGCATGCTGCTGATTGACCATCTGGTTTTGTGGCAACGCTGGCGGCCAGCATTGAGTGTGAGAAACGTTGTTTACCCAATATGGCTCGTTGGGAGTTGGCACTTGCAGAAGAGGGCAGTGGAAGTCTGAACAAAAGGAGGCATGAACGGCAAAGGAGGGACAGTGTGTGATGCAAGGTTTGGAGACGAACTTATTGAGCAGTATGGCGGGCTAGCAGTGTTCTGCATGCATGCACGCAGCCGTGTGCACTTGCGTGTGCTTGACCTGAGCTGTGCACATGCTCTCCTGTGTGACAGCAACCTGGGCAACCTGGTCAATGCGTAACGTTTGGCACGGACGTTTTCGTGGCATGCAGGCGAAGCAAGCGCAGCCAGAGTTTTACATGCGACCTATCACGTGCTTAGGTTAGGGCACCGGCTCCGTCCAAGAGGCAACGTCCGATCTCAGTTGAGCCGGCCTCAGCAGCTACGTTCTCGTTCAATGCTGCAGAGAGCAGCGCGGCCTGTACTGACCAGGTGGCGGGGCGCACCGTGCGCAGCGCGCGCACAGGACGCGACCACTTCCATCGTGATACCAGACACGCCTTGGCAGGTACGCTCGCCCACCACACTCCCTGAGATGCCGCCAGTGCAGCGTGCAAGAGCAGCAGCATCACAGCACAGCGGCCGCCTCTTGTGCTGCAGGCAGGCACTCCCACGCCAGCGCTTTGCTGCCAAAGCCCGCGCCACGAGGCGTAGCTCACGCTTCAGCTTGACGCTTCTCCATCAGCACGCCGCCACTTCAGTGCCTGCTTGCGCGGCAGACGTGCATATGACATAATGCAACAATGAGCGTCCGCACAGAGCTGCAGGCGCACTCTGTGTCGCTGTCTGACCAAACAGCACTGTATGTCATTGCAGACCAACCCTGGGAGGCGAGTCAAACGCGCTCAACCCGGGCTGAGCCTGATCGCCAGGCGCGCTCTTCTGCAGTGCGGGTGGCATCATGCTCTTGCGAGTGGCGCATGAGCGGCTGCTGCGCAGCAACTATCAAAGGCATAGCTGCCTCTCATGCACGTGCTGTCGCTCAGGGTGCCAGCACCGGGGTGCGCGCCTAGTGCTTGGTCCACTGCTCCCCGCAGGCACTGTGTGCAGGTCTTCCACAGGCACGTGCCCGGGCATGCAAACTGATTGGCGCAATGACCAGGCGCGGCGCGCGCGGCAGGGCAAGGCGCGTCGCCGCAGGACCGGGGGAGGCGCGCGGCAGAACATGGCTTCGCGGCGCGTCAGCGATATGAAGAGGTTGCCGCCCAGGCTCTGCAGGGCGCCACGCCGCATTGCTCAATGCTGCGCTGCTGGATGCATGGTGTGCGCGCATATGCTGTGCTGTCGAATGCATGATGTGCGCGCGCCTGGGTGGAGAGGCAGGGTGCAGGGCAAGCTTGTGCTATGCACCGGCAGTGCTTATAGCCATTGGCACAAGTCCAGGCTCGTATGTGAGCCGCCAGCGCATGCTTTGTGGCATGGCTGCGTTCATGCTGACTCGCGTGGTGCCTGAACTCCGCGCACCGTCCTTGCCTACTGGAGCCGTCCGCACATGCCTCTGCCGGCGCCTGCCTGCTTATGACGGAGCATACTGGACTAGCCCCTTGTCTGGCGTGTGCTGCACATGTGCGCTGCGCGATGGGCCCCGCGGCATGCATGCAGCCTCCTGGCAGCGCTGCATGCGGCAGCGCATCATGCGGCCAGCGCCTGGGTACGAGGGCATCTGAAGAGCCGCGCGCCGTGCGCGCGCAGCCTGGCGGCGGCGCTGCACGCCGCGCGCGAGGGCACGGGCGAGGTGCGGCGCATCCTGCTCAGCGCCACCTTCCGCCCGCGCCTGCCCGGCGCGCGCCCCCTGCCGCTCGCGCACGCCCTAATGCACACCCTATCCTGACCCTCCCGCCGCCTGCGGGCGCCCAGCTGGCACCAGCCTGGGCAGCACCATCCTGATACATCTGGCGCTTTCCATCGTGGTGCATGCTTCGACGTGTGGCACAGGCCTCGCAGGCATATCGCACTTTGAGCGAGGAGGGTGGCATAACGGCCGCGCTGTGCGGCCTCCACGCGCTGCGATGTGCACCACAGCATGCGCGCGAGCTGGTGCAGGCCCAAACGCCGCGCTCGTCACGCTGGACGAGGCGGGCGCGCGTCCGCGGGCGCCCGGCCGCGCTCCGGGCGGGCGGCCGTGCGCGCGGGCGCGGCGGCAGGCGAGCGCGCTCGCGCCGCGCGCAGGCCTGACCAAGATGGTCAGCAAGCTGAGCAAGGAGGGCGGCTTCCGCAAGGGCCTGGAGGTGTTCCAGGCGCTGCCGGAGCTCGGCATCGCGCCTGACACCGCCATCACCAACTCC
>JAABUP010008052.1_pt1 | contig 13665 bp, 14 predicted proteins | sample 5559201 | NCBI WGS metagenome assembly JAABUP01 (sample SAMN10711887, study PRJNA513373) | rock metagenome | isolation source: Antarctica rocks | place: Antarctica | reverse complement strand
CTTCTTATTCTGCACTCATGATGCTTGCTCTGAGTGCTTTCTTCAGCATGTCTTCACTGCATGTTCTGTCTTTTCACAGTGACTGCATTTCACCCTCTTTTTTCCACCTCATATAGTCAGCATGGCTACTTCTTCATTCAATTCGTCGTCATTCTTCAACCTTCACTTCTCTTCTAGTAGCATTTTCATTGCTTTTGCTGACTGGCAAACTCATCAACAGGCAAAGAAGGGTTTGTTTATCATTGTTCATTTGAACATTGGTTGAATCAATGTGTTCTTCAAGAATTTTCACATGTGTGAGAAAGTCAGAAAGAAACTTATTGTCATCAAATTGAAGAGTGTAGTACTTGCAGATGAGACACATGAACTGAGTGTCTTCATCAGACTGCAGAAGGTGGCTCAGTTTTGTGAGCATTTTGTACCTGTTGTTGAAGTTCTTTTCTGTCAATTTCCTCTTGATTTCAGCAGACAGTGTTGATGTCATGAGGTTCACTGCTTTCTTTCATTTATTCATCTTTTTTGACTCTTCTTCAGCCATCACATTAACATTCTTCTGAGTGTACTTTCATAGCTTGCTTCAATGTAAGTGGGCCTGTATATCAACAAGCCACTCCGCAAAGTTATGCTCTGTGAGCCTAGAAATTGTGAAGGTGATGACATTAGCCATTGTGCATGATAGGGCTAGGACTCGCAATATTGACAACAGTGAGGTAAGGACTGTGAGTATGCATAGGACTTCTTGTAGCCTAGAACGAAACAACAAACAAGCAGATTTGAGTGTGGTTCAGATGTGATCTGAGCTCATAATCTGTTGAAAGTATTGATGTTGTTGTTATTAAACCAAACACTGTGTGCGTTATCTATGTAAATGACATTAAGTAAACTAGCGTCTTGGCTCAAATTCTGACAGATCTGTATGTATGTTTTTAAGATTTAATCAAATTTTGTCTTCTTTCTTAAAGTTATAAGACTGCTGTCTCTTTCAATTCATTATTTCTTTCTGTATCTGCTGAATGACAGTTATAGTTATTTATGCTCACTCTGTGACTTCTTTCATCTTTTGTACAATCTGATCAGCTTTTTGTACTGAAATTTTTGCAGATTATACAGGCTTCAACTTCTCAAATAGTTGTAAAGACTTCATGTAATACTTATGAGACAAGAAGAAGAGACTCATCTCTGTTAAGATGAAGTCATGATTGTTTATGACTAGCTCAGTCATGAGAAGCAGGCTTGCTCAGTTGTTCTGACTATAATTGAAGAACATATGAATGTACAGCTCAACATTTTGATTCATTTACTCAGTTGCTCTGTCAGTTTTTAAGTGATACACTGTGAACACTCTTTGTACAATCTTTAAAAGTTAACAGACTCTCTTTCATAGGCTGCTTACAAACTGAGTGACTCAATTTAAGACTATTGTAGTAAAAAGCTTATGAGCTCAATAGAAATGTTGTACAAATGTCTGAGTCACTCATTCTGCAGTTATATTCTTACACAGTTTCAGTATTACTCTTTTGTTAAGACAATTTGTAATTATCAGAAGGTTCATACAACTCTCACTTGACAGTAGATCTACTACAAAGTCAATGAATATCTTTTGTCAAATTTGCTTCAGTACAGGTAAAGGCTTCAAGAAGTCTTGTTGACAGTCTTTTCAGCTGTTGTTCATACAGCATTTGTCACAATTTTAGCAGAATGTATAGACATTCTGTAGCATCTCAGGTCAAAAGAACTGTCATGATAAAAGAACATCAGTCACATGTCTTTTTAAGTGTTCAGTCATTGTTGAGTCATGTGTATACTGAATCAGTCTCATACAAAGAAGTTTTGAGAATAACACTCAGTGTCTTTCATGAAAGAGTAGCTTTTCTTCATTGCTCAAGAAGCATTTTGTTATGAATATTCTCACTTTTAAAACAGTGAGAAATGATCTCTGTTGTTCTTGAATTGCTTAACACAGCTTTTTATACAATTTGTCTTTTATCTTAACATTTACTCACATCTGCTTGAGATCTGTGGCTTTACTGAACAGATTCTGATCTTGTATGAGTACAGATATTGATATATTTGCTACTGTCATTGAGGCAGTCTGTGTCACGGGTTCACAATGAGACTGACGCTCAATTGATAATTTCTAAATACAAGAAGAATACTATGAAGAGAAAAAGAAAAGCTTCATACAGAAGCAAAAAGATAATGTGCTTTAGTCTTAGGGTCTTAGTAAGCAACTAGACCATAAGACCTTAGTATGAGTTCAACTCATGACAGAAAGAAGAACAGCCTACTATTGCTGCTGCCTTCACAATACAAAGAACTGAGTGCTGAAAGAAGGTGAAAAAAGAGTTCAGCAGCAAATGAAGCTGTCAAGAACAGCTGTTGACTGTGAGATGCACATGTGCATAGTCTTTCATGAAGATCATGTGACTGTAAGTTGCACAACAGAGCACTCTCAGTACTTTCATACTCTTGAGAATTTGAATCAATTCAAGAGACCTTCTCATTTTCAAAACCTCACTGCTGCTCAGGTAGTCAGTGGCTATAAAGTAGCAAAAGTAGCTCAAAATCTTCATGAGATGAATCAGTCAATGAATTGAGAAGCTCTTCTTAACACTGAAAATTATTGATTGTTCTTAAAGAACATTCACAACATCAGTGCTGCTTGAAGAAAGCAGCACTCAGACTCAAAAATGCAGAAAAATACTGAGACATAAGTGAAGCAGCATTTAGCTGCTCAAAAATGACTGAAAGAGAGAGGGTGAGATGTAACTAATATTGAGGTAATATCATCTCTTTTTTTTTAATATTTACTAACTATTCTATAAACTATTCAACATAATCAACCCTCTATTGATCTGGTCTTTGCAGAGCCTCAATGACTCAAAATTCTCTGTCATCACAGCCACTTTGTGATGATGAATGTCACTCATTGCATCAACAAGCTGAGGTGACTATTATACATTTTAATAATTCAAGACAAGAAAGAAAGCTGGGTTTCTGAGGCACACATGCTTACAGCAGAAAAGAACAATGACATTATGACAGCAGAGTTACTACAGGTAAGTGTTTCTTATTATTTACATCTTTATTAATATATTATTATCTATAGATTAAACATTGATGTCATCAAAGGTGACATCTTCATTATATGCTCACTGATGACTCTGCTGACAAGCAGTGCATTGTTTAAAAAGTGTTTTAAGATCTTAAGACTGACAAGCAAAAGGTCTCTCATCTTCTTTACAAAGTGCACTCTATCTGTGTTCTTTGAAAAGCTCTTGCTGACAAAATCAACTGTCAGTGTAGAGAGCATCTCTTTACAACTCTTTACAATTAAAAAACAAAAGCTGAATGTGAGAAGAGCATTCAGCAAGCTTTGAACTCTGCTTTGTTCTCATAACAGACATATATTAAAAAGAAGTGATGAAACACTCAGACAGACTGAGCAAATTATGTCTGATGTCACTCTGTTCTACTTCTGCAGGTACTTTCAATCAATGTGGTTGAATCATGACATGCCTCATTGAAACATAAGATTAAAAAGAAAATGATTAAGTGGTCTTTTCTTGAATTTGTTCAGCATTTAGCTAACATTGCAGTATAATGAAACAGAAAGGCTGAAAAGGTTCAGACAAAGTTTCGCTTTCTTCATCTTTTTGACACTGTCTTTTGACCTGAAATGCAAAAGCTGTCATATTCAGTGCAGCAGTTTATTCTGACTGAGCAGCATCACAGCAACAAGCTTCTTGCAGAGAGGGTGAAATCTTAAGCTTTGAGTGACAAACTTGAGTGTGACTGTCTTTTTTTTCAGCAGTATCAGCTGCCTTGCAGTCACATGTGAATGCAGAAGCATTGATTTGAGAGAGTTCTGAAGAATGAGAAGGTATGAGACTGCTACTCATTTATGTTTAATAAGTGTGGTTTCAAGATCTATGAGGGCATGAAAGTCTTTTACTTCAAAAGAGAGCTTTATGAGAAGACTGAGGCTTCAGCAAAGTGAAGACTAGAGGTAAGTGTCTCTTCTCTCTATAAATTACTATTAACTTTATTACTAGGTTCAGGAGATCTGTGACTCACTCCTTGCCTAATACTACTGACTGAAGAATGTGACAGAGTCACTGTCGTCACAAGCAAGAGACTCACTTTTTGCAAGGTGGATTACCTATTTGAACAAGGTTACAGAGCCTATTCAAAAGGCTGAGGTGGAAGAACTACTGAGGGCAATTCCGAACATCCCTTGACAGTGGGTGGAGGCAACGGACTCACAGCTATGAGCGGATGGGGCTACGGAGTCTCAATTGAAGGAGCGAAGGGAGGCTATAAAGGACGAGGCATGAGAGGAGCTGAAAGGGTGAGAGCGGTGAGGGCGGTGAGGGCAGTGAGGGCGGGAAAGGCAAGAAAGGTGGCAGCAGCGAGGGCAGCGGCGGCGAGGGCTAATAGCCTCAATTCTCTATCTACTATACTATATATAGCTGCTTAATAATAATTACACATATTTTACTAGCGTATATGCAGAATAGAAACTCCCTATACATGTCGTCTGCCCCTGAGTAGCTAGATTCTTCAGTCAAGTCAATCAACTCAAGTCGCAACAAATTTAGCAGCCGCGCGTCGGAGCGTCGCGAAGTCGAAATAACTCAAACCAAGGGCCAGGGATGGTCTGGGGTACCGAGGCAAATGCATGTTGGATTCACCTAGTCATGTCTGCGGAATCATGAATTGCAAGCTGCAAGTTGTAAATTGCCGCCATCATTGCATGTCTACAGGCTTACATAGTGAGGAGACTCATGCGTAGCAGTTGAATTCTTCTCTGATTACATGATTGCGATCTTCCAAGACGTGCTTGTCAGTATCCACCTCAATCCTGAAAACCTGTCCCTTGAAGCTGTCGTCGTTCAGATGTGCCAACTGTTAGGCAGATGCGTTACCCAACTTCTATGAAGGTACCTTACATTATTACCTTACTGGTTCGACGTTGGCGCTTGAGGCCCGTACCCTTAGCACCTGAGCTAGTACTTGACCTCGATATACCTCAAGGACCGGGTTGACCTGCGTATCAGAGGCACAGGAATCACATCTCTGCGCGCGGCACAGCATTCTCGTCTCCGATACTGCGCGAGGTCACCCACATCTGTAACTTCTCTACAACATTCCTTTCTAATACATCTTGCGAATCTCGAAGAGCGTCAATTGACTTTCAAGTCCCAACTCTGTCAGTACGCTGGTCTTGAAGTACTGGATCATTCTGCGCTTCTTCATCGTTCCATTTGCAATACTTCACGCATCTGCAGTTCCAACTCTTTAATCCATTCCTACATCTTCTCGTATACGATTCCAGCGCTGCTCGGGTTTCTTTCCAAGTAGCTCAGATTCTATCAACGGACCAATGTCAAGTCAACAACTCGAGCTTGCCGCTCCTGAGTCGCGGAAGAGAAGAGCCTCTATCGCCCTTTCGCAACCACCTTCGCCTCCCAAACCTTCCAAGCTCCCCAAGGCTGGGGCTTCTACTGATCTAGACACTCCATGTTTACCAAGCTCATCGCCTGAGTCCGACGAGCTTGGACCTAACGAGTTTGACTCTGACGAGCCTGGATTTGACGTCTTGGATTTCAACGAGCCAGAGTCTGATTGGCCGGAGTCTGACGAACCAGAGCATGGGGCTCAGGAGCAACAAGATTCTCACCCAATTGAGAATGCTATAACGTCTTCACTTACATTCAGGATGAAAGTTCTACCGGACGATGAGTTTGACTGGTTGAACACCATTGTTGGAAAGGCCACATACGCTGCGAACACACCTGACGCAAAGGACATCGGGCATGCTTGTGCGAAGCTCATCAAACGCAACCGTATCCGGCAAAGCTTCCATGAAGACATGGAAGCGCCATCACAAGATACATCACAGCTCGCTTTTGACCTGTTCGACTGCTATGGATGTTTGAAAACAGAGCTGATAGAGCACTGCGTCAAGAAAGGATCGGGCGCCTGGGGAAATGAGATGGACTTGGGTGATATACTCCTAGTGGAGACCGTGACTGTTGATAAGGACTGGAGGAGGAAAGGCGTTGGGGCGAAGCTGGTCAAGAACATCTGGCGGAAAGCAAAGAAGCTGAACCGCAACGTCCAATTTGCATTCGTTTGGGCAACACAACTCATCACTGGAGAAGTGCGAAATAACCTCGAGTGCAAATCTGAGGCCGATCGGCGCGCCAATTTCGACGAACACGAAGCAACTGCTATTGCATTTTACAGATCCCTTGGATACCGCCGTGTGGGGTCAACGGTATGGTTCTGCTTTGCGGCCAATCCGGATCATACTTCCCATAAAATCGCTACGGCTGATGACTTTGGTCCTCGTCGAAATTTTCCAGATGATTCCGATAGCGAGAAAGAGGGAGACGAAGGAGAAGCGAGCCGACTTGGAAAGTTGCAACAAAAGCTAGCGGTTCATCACGCCATTAACGTGCTGCCTGACGTGGATTGTGTAGCTTTCCTGGACCAACGGCGTGTCTCGACTCTTATTGCTGACGCTACTTGGAAAGCAGTTGATCATTCCGGAAACACCATTCTTCATCTTGCAGCGATCTTGTCGAAACCCAAGTCCTTCGACTGGATCGTGGACTCCGGACATGGCGCCGAGCTTACCATTGTCCGCAATCACGAAGGTTACACTCCTCTCGAGGCTCTTCAGTCGCTATTGGAGTCAAACAGAGTCAAGAAAGAGTTACTAGGATTCGACCTGATCCGCCCAGTCTCCAATGAATTCCGTGGCTTCAGCGACGAATCCGTTCTCTGTCTTCTCAAGCTCAGAGGCATGCGGGATCTGACGATGGAGGAAATTGCTCGCGTCAAGGCTCGATGTACCTGCGGAGAGTGTATAGAGGGATTTCTGAGCCCTCGAATGTCGCTCGCTCTCCTGTGCCAAGCTGAGATAACCAACGACATGCTAAACGCGGACATTAGCGACGGTGCGATGTGGTGCACCTTTAATGAATACTGTACCACGCACATTCGGCAGGACGTCCGTAACAATCTCCAGACAAATAAGTCGATGCGTCAAGGATTCTCGAATATGTTCGACCATGTGGCCAAGTGTTTACGCACCAAGCAAGTTCCAGATGGTCCGAACGTGCTTCAGGTGATGCGTAATTACTCCGAGTGGCCTCCGGTCACCAAAAATTTCCTCGAAAGGGGTGGTAGAGTTTCGGACGCTCTTAATGCGATATTTGACCACGCCATGGACCAGGATGAGAAGGCTGGAGATGGAGACTTCATGGAGACTTTCGGGGATCAAGTTAGGGAACTGAAGAAGTGCAGGAATGATCATGAGTTCGGTTTTGTACGGTTCTATTGCGGCGCTGGCTAATTCTAAGTCCTCCATACGTACAGGAAGGGGTGAGGAGAGTACAGATTAGGCTTGGCAGGCTTGCTTCGGAGAGGCTTGAGAGGAAAGCACATGAGCGACGGCGCTGGAATGACCTTTATACCAATGCCAGGAGCTTGAAATTGCAGGACAACAAGCGGCGTAAGATAGCAATCCATGGCGAGCACTCCGAATCTGCGAATTAGCACCGCGATCATATAGCTCACCACCAAACCATTGCCGTTTGACAATAAGGAACAGCAAACCAAGTCTTAGCGATAACTTAGCTTTCTTAAAAACATTTGCGAAAATCTCATCGGCGAGAATAGTGATGCTCCAGCTCTCTCGTTCGACCTGCTGACATTCGTACCTATAGGCGTCTGATCACTCCCATGGTAGCTCTCCAACTATACATAAGAGTACTTTTTTAACAGATGAAGCCCCCGCTCTTTCATATCACATCCCATTCCACAGCCCCGACAAGCCTCCCTCCTTCCTCCACCCTTCTTCCCCCCATCACTTCCACTCACCCCCATCTTCTATCTCACCCCACTCCACACAGGGTCAATCAGAGTCAATAGAGTGAACTGAAAATTGCATACACATATGAACAGCCATTCCAAGTTTCCAACCCAGCATTATTGCCGCAGACAACAACTACCAGTTCATACAGAAGTTGACATTATCGACAAGAGTCATGGAGACTGCTGTACAAATACAACTGTAGCACAACCACAACCACAACCCCGGATTTCATCTCGTCCCTTCATAAATTTACCTCTTCCCTTCTTTCATTTATTATCAGTCAATGAGTTTGCGCCACACCACATCCACCACCTCTTCACTAAGCCTCATATATTGTATCTGCCGCCGTTATCGGCCAATCCTTAGCACCAACCCTGACCCAAGCCAGATCTAACCAAAACCTACCTTGCTTTATTATAGGCGCTAGGCATGCAACGCACATGTGACTCCGCGTTTCCCGTTTTCGCGACGGGGTCGAGTCACACGCTAAAACGGTTCGAGTTACCCCAAAGTGACGCGTTCCCCGCTTCGGAGTTCGTGTAGAGTCATCGAAGTGATAGCGCGTCGTTTTGCCTTATACTGTAGGTTTGAGCCGAGATGAGTGTGGAGCATTGGATTGATCTGGAGGGAAGGGAGGTTTGAGGCTGGGGTTCAGAGGTGTCTACAATATTGTACCAAGGTGATAGGTGCATCGTCTGAGTGATTGATGGGATTTTCTCTATTTAGTCTATTATTACCGCAACTGGAGCGGTGATCTACTGATACAATCTGAGAGAAAATGTTCTCTTCAAAAAGAGCGGAGACAATCGTAGGCTCCTGAAAGACAATCTGCTTGATCCAGCTTCGAAAACGCCACGACGCCTCATAGGCACCACTCAGAGCCCTACAAGCTCCCTTTCCCTAATCCGTAGACGCCTGCTGTGATACAACCCATCCAATAATAGGGGAGAACTCGACCAAAGCACTTCAAACTCCCATCAAGAAGATTGCCTGTGCATCTGCGGTTTGAGAGTAGCCACAAAGGCCTCGAGGTCACGTAGCCGTCTATCTTTTTCTTCGTTTTCTCGCTTGAGTCTCTTGACCTCGTCTCTCAAATCATCGCCTCCTTCATCCAAGATAGCAGTGTGAGAATATTTTTCGGTGTCACTGCCAGTAAGGCTCCTCTTCCGTTTGCGCACCGTCGTCGTCGGACTTCCACCGTCACCATCGTCATCATCTCCTCCTCCCCTGTGCTCGTGGACGGTTGCCTGTTCAGGAGCATCATTCCGATGGACCCTCCTACAATGCTCCACTAGATTCTCCCTCCTCGTAAATCCTACTCCTGTACTCCTCTTACAGTCCCGGTGCGGACACATGAGAGCTGCTTTCGGGCCACCATGCTTCTTATGCACTTCTCTCTGATGGCGTGATAGACCGCCCGAGTACGTGAAGCCACGGATCTTCTCGCAGCCATGCTCAGTACAGATGTAAGGACGGTCGTGCTTGTCCATGTGTTTACTGTGATCGACCACGTTAGATGATTTGTTTAACGGGGCCAAGGAAGTATGACGGACCTCCATTCGCATTTCCGCAGGAACGTTGGAGGCCTATTGCGACTGCAGTCTAGATGCGAGCAGGTAATTTGACCTCCTCCGTTCCGTGGTGGTTCCTGATCCCTTTTCAGCGATAGCCTGGGGCGTCCGACGGTTCCGACCGAGCTTGGCGAATTCTGATCTGGGTTACTGGTGGTCGTCATGACAGTCCCGTCAAGGGATGGTTTTCTTGAGTGCAGTCGCTGGCCCGAGGCCTCGCTGTCCGGGCTTGGATAAGTGTCTGAATCTGGCATTGAAAAGTCGTATTCCGTTTCGTTGACGTTTGGGAAGATGTTCTGTTGCGGGTCCCACGGTACTTGGGGCGAATATATCCCAGGGGCAACTCTAGAAAACTCAGCATCCGGTGCTTGAAGCGTGAGTAAGGGGGCTGCTTCCCGGCGAGGTAGCGGTTGCTGGTAGAGCTGGTTATATTGTGGTTGCCATGCATCGAGACCTAGTTCGTTGTTTTGATCGGAGAAGTTTCTGCCTGAAGTAGCAGGCCAAGTTGAAGTTGCAGCAGTCTCAATTTTCGAGCAAGATACATTCTGGGGTAGGTAGGCATTGTTATATAAACCGAAGGGAGAGCTATTCCGGTGGCCATACTGCCTCTGGCCATCGAAACTCAAGATGCCTGCCTAAGCGTTAGTCACTGCACGTGCCTGAACAGGTGACCAATCCATCGATGCCCCGAAATCATGGCATGGTTGTTTGTGACTCACTTTCATCACCCTGTTGACGAGGCTGCTGTGGCGCAGTGAAACCTGGTGGTGGTTCGCTTATTCTTGGTCCGGTTCTCGGCGCCTGTAACGACGGTGAAGGCGCCTGTCCAACAGGGCTTTGTGCAGCAACGTTGAAAGCTTGCGCGCCTGATATGACTTATATATGTCAGAATCGTAGTCATTATTATTGCATCGCACCTTTCGACATCACTAACCGCGATTTGCAATTGGCCCATCAGTAGGCCAAAGGTCCCAGAAATGTTCGCTGAGCAAGATGTTCTGCGCTACTTTCGATAAACCGCGGTAGGAGTCATAGAACATCCAGCATACGCCCCAGAGGACTAATAAAGAAGTCCGTATATTCCATGGCCATGTTGTACTGAGTTGTTGTCGCCTACCAGGACCTTCCGCGAAGATCCCGTCATTCAAATGCTGCTGCCAGTACAACGCCTCGATATTCAGCAACTCGATACTTTTCTGGACGAGAAGATCAAACAGGATGTGCTGGAGACGTCGAAGGAGGTGTTCGAGGTTGGCGATGAACTTCTCATCATTGATGTCGCCAACCGCAATTTCCTTCCCGGAAGTTATTGGCCCCTTGAGATCTGCATATCTCGGCCGATGACTCAGTCGCCCAAGGACCGCCGTGACAATGTCGAAGGAACGAGCCAGTTCGCACAGGCCAATGGCCTTAGCATCGAAGCGCAAGTCGTGGCGTAAGAACAGGTATTCATTGGCGGCGGTCTTGCTCAGTGGATTCTTCACAGGTTTGGTGTGCTTATCTAATTCCTCGAGTAGTCTAGGGGATAGGCCAAGTCAGTCATGAAAATAATCATAGGGTGCGTGTAGAGGGCGAGCGTACTCCCTGAACCACAAGTCCTGATGGTCTAGATAATCAGAGCGTCGTGGCCAGTCAAGACAGACATTAGGATGGCTGTGACGTTTGAATGCACTGTAGAAGAGTATTAAGCAATGCTTGTTTTCAGCTTAGCAGTGATGATGTGTACACTCACTCATGGAGCTCTGAGTGTGCTTGGCTCTTAAACGTTCGGCGATAACGAGCATCTATGGGCTTATCGGCTCTGTTGTGCCTCTGCACCCGTGTCTTCAGGCGTCTCCTGAATTCTTGCACAATTCTTGCAATGCCAATCGTAGCTTGAAGTGATGAGAACGGCCGGACCGGCGTAGGATTCAACGTCACGGTGGCCATTGTGTCTTGGAACGCGTCTCTAGGCTGGATTGATAATAGAGAGACATATTGAAAGACACAGCGTGATGGAGCGTACTAATAGCACCGCCCTCCAACAGTTGCACTCAGCTGAGGCTGCGAAACTGAGGCATTTCGATTGAGGCTTATCTTCGGCGCTGTCAACGTGCTGCGGAATAAGGCTGCTGGATTACTGCCTAATCCTACCGCCTGATGTTTTGTTTGGCAGCCTGATCAGACATAACGTATTTGACTGTTCCTCCTTGGGTCAGACAATTCACCGCAAAAACAGATATATATTACTCCTAAATCTCTACCTCACCAACACGCCGCTCCCGTTCTAGGGGCTGAATATGGCTGCTTTTATCACCCGTACCGGGCGAGGCAAAGTTAAGCAATGGTGAGCAGAGGCGAGGCACGGATGAGAGGGTGTGAAGACCTGATCACTATTGGCCCCGAGGCCAGTTCTGGCTTTGCAACACTCGGCTACAGTTGCTCACGCTATTCAACTGGTTCTAGATCAGGCTCTTTAATCGATATACATTAAATCCCAACGCCGAGCTCAAGAACAGCCATACCTGCCTCTTCAGACCGGCGTCGTGATCATGTTGGCCAAAGCTGTTTGCTCATGCCTGCCTCTCTATGGTTTGGCGATCGCAGTTTCTCATACTCATCACATCAACATATACGAAGCTACAGGCCTTTAGTAATGGGACACGCTAATTATGCAGCTAATAACGCCACAATTACAAGGGGGTTTCCTGTCCAAAATAACCTCGCTGTCGCCGATAACTAATGGTGTTTACCATAGGTCAATGGCAACGTCACTGCCCCATTCTGACTCATCGACATCCTCAACATCATTGTCCACAGCCTCCACAGCCTCCACAGCCTCCACAACCTCCGCAGTCTCCTTCACCCTCGCTGTCGCCCTCACATACCGTTGACTTTGTTGTCGTTCATCCTCTGTTCGTCGAACTCGATTCTCCTTGTCGTCCAGCGCTTCCTCACAGTATCCATTGGCTCCTTCAAGGCAAATGACCTCCTGAATATGACGTGGAATACGCTTGATCCACCGCTGAATCATGGATTGTGGAAGGTCTTTCCACACCCGAGTTCACACACTTTCTGCAGTCTTTTGAGCTTGAGGGGCTCCTTTCCTGGTGGTTTCTCGTTTCATATAGAACCAGGTAGGCTCAATTGCATTGAGATCAGGGCTGTTTCCTGGCCATAAGAATCTTTTCACTTGAGCTAACGCATAAACAGGTTTCTGATGCTTTGAATTATGAGCAGGGGCTTTATCCTCCTGAACGACTGTGTCTGGACGAGCCATCATGCACTCTTTGACAAAGGGTATGAGCTTAGGCTCAAGGATAACTTTCTGGTAACGGTACCAGTCAATTCCCCCTCTTAATTTGCCTTGAGTGACTGCTCCTCTTTTGGCAGTGAACTTTCATTGAGGCTTCTTGCCTGAATTAGTTCGATTCATTCGGAGTCGTCTCATCCCATTAGTAAGTTCCCATTCCTGTTTAGCAGCTGGTTCTAACTCCTTGTTCCAGCGTTCTAGGAACTTTGTTGCCGCTTTTTTCTTCTTTGCCGTCTCCTTCTTTCAGCAATGAAATGGACCCTTTCTGTCATATGAAAATGAGCCCCAGAACATAAACTCCGACGCCCCATTCCAACAAAGTCTCGTGCAGTCAGGTGCAAATTGCTCCTCTGATGTCCTCCACACCCTAAGTGCCCCTCTGTGGTGCCCTAAGAGTACGCTTGTCTTGTCTGTTCATATAACATCCTTTCAGTCTTCAAGGGTCCAATGCTGATGTCGAAGGGCAAATTGAAGTCGGGCTTCCTTCATAGAAGCAGTGAGGCCTGACTTAGTGGTGGGCTTTCGTTTGTGCAGATTGGCTGCATGAAGGACTCAAAGAACAGTGGATTTGGATACACCATGCTCAAAAGCAATGCATTGAGCATTCTTTTCCCGATTGTTCCTGTCCTTCTTAACTGACATAACTAGGTCCTTCTTCTGCTCCTCTATGAGAACAGAAGGCCTTTCAGATCTAGGGTCATCGACAAGATACTCATCTTTGAGTATACGACTAATAGTAGGGTCATACCCTCGCTTTCGGGCCATGGATTTGTATCGATAAATGGTGAATCGAGCAAGGTTAGTAATAGCCATTATTTCATGCATTGGATGCCCAATTTCAGCAAGGGTAAGGGCCTGAGCACGAGTGCAAAGGTCTGTATGCTTGTTGACCATGATTATTGCTAACTATGCTA
>JAABUP010008050.1_pt1 | contig 13667 bp, 14 predicted proteins | sample 5559201 | NCBI WGS metagenome assembly JAABUP01 (sample SAMN10711887, study PRJNA513373) | rock metagenome | isolation source: Antarctica rocks | place: Antarctica | reverse complement strand
GAATCCCAGTGGTTCGAGGCTTTGACATGAAGGCTTGGGAAAAGATCAACCCTCTGCCAAATCGTACAGTTCCTATCCCTCAGCCTGTCTCGAGTGGCACAGCCAGGTCCCTGAAAAGACGTAAATCGTGTATTGCATGCGAGAATGCTCAGGATAAGCCTTTGCCCACAGATCTGATCTTGGTCGTCCATGGTATTGGCCAGAAGCTTTCTGAACGTGTCGAGAGCTTCCACTTCACCCACGCAATCAACGCATTTCGAAGACAAGTCAACCTAGAGCTCAATGACGAGATGGTCAAGCCATGGCTACGTCAGGATTTAGGGGGCGTCATGGTCCTTCCCATCAATTGGCGTTCCACTCTTAAGCTCGACGACGGTGGCCCCGAACCAGACCCAAATCAAAAGGTGTCTGGCGGGACTAAGAATCAGTTCACCCTCAAGGATATTACTGCGGATTCATTACCGGCGGTGCGTAATTTGATCAGTGATGTCATGCTCGACATCCCGTACTACTTGTCTCACCACAAGCCAAAAATGATCGAAGCCGTCATCTCTGAGGCTAACCGTGTCTATCGCTTGTGGTGCACCAACAACGCGGGATTTCATGAGTCCGGAAGGGTACATTTGCTTGCCCACTCTTTAGGCAGTGTGATGGCTCTTGATATTCTGAGCAAGCAACCGACAGAGTTACCGCAACAGGTGAACTTTCCCAATCAGTGCGGGAAAATTCGCACCGACATATTCGAGTTCGATACCAAGAGTCTCTTTTTCTGCGGAAGTCCGGCTGGCTTTTTTCTCCTTTTGAACCGCGGACCTCTGATTCCGCGCAAGAACCGCAAAAAGCCGGATGCAGATGCTGAGGTCACGAACGCCGGCGTTGCTGGCCAAGCTGGTACTTTCGGCTGCCTTGCTGTCGACAACTTGTATAACGTTATGCACTACAACGATCCCGTTGCATACTGCCTCAATGCTTGCGTGGATGTCGATTACGCAGCTTCTCTGCGACCGGCTTTTGTTCCCAGTGCTAGTCCCAGCTGGGGACAGTACCTGGGTTCGTACTTTCGAGGGAAAGTCATCGCACAGACTAAGACCATGAGCACTCTGAACGATCTCCCAAAGCGACCGACCACTGCAAGGTTACCAACTACTGTGGAGTTGGAGACACACGATTTCACAAAAGAGGAAATCGCAGAGAAACGCATGTTCCTATTGAACGACAACGGGCAGATTGACTACACCTTGCGTTCTGGAGGTGGTCCTTTGGAAATCCAGTACCTCAACATGCTGGGTGCACATAGCAGCTACTGGATTCGACAGGACTTTGTACGATTCTTGGTGGTCGAGGTGGGTAGGAAGCAGGGGAAGACAGAGACGGTGAACAGCATCAAGGCGGCAAAGAAGGCTTTTGGGAAGAAGGGAACGAAGGACGCATGATGACTTTGCATTGCTAGCGGTTTTTTATTTGCCTGCATTATACCCTAGAAGCGTTGCTATTGCGTGCATTGATGAGCAGTATCATTAGATCCTCATCCTCCTAGGACTTGGCTGATTCCGGGTTCTTTCCTAGTCTGATATTGACGCCTATCCATGATATCGAATTAGCATGACCCTGATCCATTCCGGCATTGATATTTTGGTTGATGAGAAAATGCCAGAGGCACGAGGTAGAGCAGAGTGTATTTTTGTACGAGGATATCAATATCAATCGACCATGATCATGAAGCGACCAGCTGCGCCTCCCTCGGACTCGCAACCTCTCTCGACCCTGAATCCCCTCCCTCCCCCTTCACTCCACCCCTCTGCTCCTCCCTCTCCCTCTCCAACCGCCCCCACTCCCACTTAAACCACTCTCTCGCATCCTCTCTCCCCTCCTCCGGCACTTCCTCCACAAAACACCGCTGCCTCTCCCTCACTCGCGTAAATTCCAGATCGCGAGCTCCGTCGATCTGGCGTCTGAAGTCGGCTTCTGCGAGTTCCTGACGCTTGAAATCTTCTACCGCTTGATTCGTGCGGCCGTTGCGGTTCCAGATACAAGCTATGACGCCCTGGAGAGCTAGATGTTTGATGGTGTTGCGTCGGTTGTCTGTGAGCCATTGTGGCATTTTGAAGGAGCGGAGCTTTTGGCTTAGGGTTCTGAAGGTCCAGGACATGCTTTTGTGAGGGTAGTGAGATGTTCTGTGGGGTTTCGAGACATGGGTTGAGAAGGGTGGAAAGGGGTGAGATTGGAAGATGCATGATATAGATATTACAGAATAAGAACACAATACAGTTTGACTCTGACTCTGACGCTTTCAGAATTGCAAATTATCCTAAGCCTGGGACCGTTGCCAAGCTTGAGCTTCGCAGTTTCCTCTCCGGACATGTTGTTTCACTTACTAGTATTTGAGACCGTAACTAGAATTATTCTATATCCTAGCACAAGGATTGGACCTTTCCTTAGCAGAGCCTGAGATTAGGGACGACGCACAAAAGTGGCACTCATTTTTGAGGTACTCGCCCTTGGGGTCTGCTATTGCGCTCCTCTATGCCTCAAGGAGCGGGTAGACTCTGAAGAAAAATCATTGAGGCGAAATGGGTATCGAGAAGTGGCATAGGTTACCAGCCGCCATCCTGGCTGATGCCGCTCACAATCTGCTTCTCTGATTCAGCATAGATCGCGACCTTTAACATGTCGGAATTGTCTGGTCGTTTTCATCGCTTCCTTCCATTTCTCTCCAAATCTTCTCAAAGACTCCCACACCCTCTACCCCCAGCGCCGTCCCCACTCCAACGGCAGCCGCACCTACACTTCTCATTCTTTCGTATCCGTCGGCATCGCTAACGCCACCTACACCGATAATCTCAATGTGTCTCAATACATCATGGGTGTCCAGCATCCGACGTAGAGTAGCTACGTTGCCCAATGCGAGCGGATGGAGCGCTGAGCCACCTAGACCGCCTATGCCACTCCCATCTGATGAGCTGAGCGAGGGTTCATGATGGGAGCCTGGCGATGATTCAGACAGTGCGAGGCAATTTCCCAGCGTATTTGTAGCGGTCAGGAATGAGATCGGACAGACTAAACCATTTGATGGATCTGAATGCCTAGCTTCTTGCAATAGAGCACCTATCAGCGTTTCGAATTGTGATTGATAGGTGAACGGTGGAGTCTTGATTCCGATCTCTATCTCCTGCTGGCGGTTTGATGTATTTTGCACTGGTGGATTGCTACTGCTGAGAACTTTCAGATACTGGTCGATTGCACCTTTTGAGTAGGCAGGAGGCGGCTGGCCGGCTATATTTGGGCAGGACAGGTTGATTTCAAGAAGGAAATGGGCGCTTATTGAGTGGTCATGTTTCAATTGCTGCTTTCTGAGTAGAAGAAGATCGTGGCATTGTCTTATGTCAGTGGGAGTGCCGGTTATGGAGAAAACAACTGGCTTTGCGGGCCGATCGGGTCGATTCCTAAGAACGTCGGCTATAATTTCGAGATATTTGGCAAAGGGAGTGGGACTGTAGCCGAATGTATTTAGACTTGTCCTAGATTGGGAAGATGTTGAGGCCAGTTGTGAGTCCCGTTGCAAGGCACGAGAACTGCGATGGCTTGGATTATGGTCTTGGTGGTCGAAAAAGCAATACTGATGCTTCGAATCATCGTGTTCAAAGCCGTTGATGATAGATGTGCGTGTCGTGATGGCGCCAGTGTAGGGGCAATCATAGAGCCTCTGCAGGTCTTCTTTTGTTGTTGCCCATGGGTTTGCGGAATTTACCAGAGGAGGGTGAAAATCGAGAGGCATTAATTACTGGGGCCAGCAGCCTCAGATCAAGGCAAAAGGAGTACTCAAGGTAGCTATTAGATATGAGGAGCAATTTTGCATGGAATGAAGAGCAGAGGTCTTTTCACCATTCACAGCACACTTGACCCAATTTGCGTCGCTCTTTAGGCTAGCTTTGAGGTTATTCCTAAGACATTCAGTATGACACCTGGGAAAGTAGAACCAGAGAAGTTGTGTCTTTTCAATGCACTTATTAAAGACCAGTCGTGCTCCGTCAAGTATATATATCTGGGTGGTCGGCGTCGAGCGCAAAGGGCCTAGCTGGACTAGTGACGGTGGGGCTGGACCCGACCTTCACCTACGTTACGCCCTGGGGGGTTTTCCCGGAAGACGTCCAAGACGACCTGCTTCGTACACCGAAAGGGCAGCGAGGGCAGTGGACTGGAGGACACTAGGGGCAACCACCGCCTCCGGTGATGCCAGGGAAAGGCAACATCATAACAGTATTAGAACTTAATATGTGAGGGACTTGAGATTCAGATTCTGGGGCTGGAGAAGGTTTGAGCAGTATGTGACAGTTTACATTATATAACTATGTACTATACGTATCCGATATCTTCGTAACGCTGAGCCAATCCTAGTCATGAAGGCACCAAATCCTTTTTCCCCCGACCTGTTACAAAAATGGTGGCTGCACTAGCACATCCAAAACGATGAGGCCAAAATTCCTTGAGTAGCAATGCTAGAAATAAACGTATTTCACATCAAGAAGAATAGTCCAGAAGCGAAGACCATACCCAGCCACCCAAAGAGCCATACTGGGTTCGGCAAACAAACTTTCATGGCGGCCCCCTCAAATGCCATTGCGCTTGACGTAACAGCGACGGTACTCAAAGCCTCAGTACTTGTGCCTATCACCACGTTGGTGGCACCCGGTGCTTCGGAGATCGGGGTACCAGAAACAGTGATCATTCCGCCCGGTGTCAATGTCTGTCCATCGATAACGAAATCAGACGCTGCATTCGCAGTGAAGATTTGCCCGTCAAAGCTCATTACAGCTGCGTTTGTGACACCCGGAGGAGCATGGCCTAGGACTTGTGTGCTGCTACCAAAGGCTACTAGGCCGCTTCCTGAGGCTGCTTCCGAGATGGGCGTTCCGGAGACCGTGATCTGACCGCCAGGCGTTAGGGTCTGGCCGGCAATGACAAAATCGGAGGCTGAATTGGCAGTGTAAGTTTGGCCATTGAACGTTAGGAGAGCAGGTGCTTGAGTTGGCCCGGGAGTCATGAGTGACTGTGTGCTGCCCCCAATGACGGCGAACGAGCCTTCTGAGCCTTCGGAAATGGGCATCCCGAAAACCGTTACTTGCCCACCTGGAGTCAATGTCTTGCCAGCAATGATGAATTGAGAAGCGGAATTGGCGGTATACGTGGAGCCATCAAATGTCAAGAGAGCGGGAGACTGAGCTGGTACTGCAGGTCCGAGCGCCTGGGTACTGGAGCCGACGACTGCAATCTCAGACGAGGCACCAGCAGGGCCTAGAGAGATTGGAGTCCCAGAGACTGTTATCTCTGCGCCCGGGTTCAGCGTCTGACCAGCTATGACGAACTGCGAAGCCGCGTTCGCGGAGTATGTGGAGCCACCAAAGGTTAAAACAGCAGGTCCTTGGCCTGGAGCTGGAGTAATCACAGAAAGAGATTGTGTACTGCTTCCAATGACTGCGATATTAGAGGGCCCGGAAGCTAAGGATATTGGCGTACCGGACACGGTAATCTGTGCGCCTGGGTTGAGTGTTTGACCGGCTATGACGAACTGTGATGCCGCATTGGCTGAGAATGAGGAACCGCCGAACGTGAGGACAGGTACTGGGCCTACCGCCGCCGGGGTGACCATCGAAAGGGATTGAGTGCTACTTCCGATGACCGCAACGTTGGAGGAGCCGGGAGCCAAAGATATTGGTGTACCAGAGACTGTGATCTGTGCACCTGGTGCCAATGTTTGACCGGCTATCACAAACTGTGAAGCCGGGTTGGCAGTGTGAGCCGATCCTCCGAATGTAAGCACTGGAGCTGGTGTTGCGGCAGGAGCCAGTGTTCCAGCGATTAAGTTCCCAGAGGGTCCGACGGAATAGAAATTGCCATTAGATGTGAAAGCTGGGCCTCCAGCAGACAAAGTCTTCCCAGCAATGGCCACGGCGGATGGATTAATGGCGTTGAGAGTTTGACCGTTGGCTGTAATGACATGTGGAGTGAATCCAGCAACGTTAGGCTGGGCGTTTCCTCCTTGGTTGCCTCCTTGGTTGCCTCCTTGACTCCCTCCTTGGATTCCACTTTGGCTACCTCCTGTGCTTCCACCTGAGCCGCCTGAGCTTCCTCCTGCATTACCGGCTGTACCACTTCCAGTACTTCCGCCCTGGCTACCTCCAGAATTCCCTGCCGGAGTTCCTCCAGAGCTGCCGCCTGGGGTACTTCCAGCGGCTCTTCCTGGGTTTCCACTTGAGCTGCCTTCTTGACCTCCTCCGGAAGAACTTCCTACTGGACTACCGCCTGAGCTGCCACCGGAGCTGCCTCCTGGGTTACCTCCTTGGGTCCCCCCTGAGCCTCCTTCAGAGCTTCCCTCGGGACTAGAGCCCGAACTTCCGCTCGAACTTCCACCAGGATTAGCACCTAGATCAGCTCCTGAATTGCCACTTTCCTGACCATTGGCCCCAGAGCTTTGCTGCCCTGGTGGAGCAGGCGACCCTCCAAGGGCACCGTAAATGATTCCACCGATTGCTGGACTCGACTGTGTTCCACCTAGATTAATCGTAGTCTGCGGTATGGGCTGAGGAGCAGGTGCCGCTTTCTGAGGGTTAATTGCCGGGGATTCTTGTGCCCCAACTGGCCGATTATTCGAACTCTGTCCGGCAATATTCGAAGGCGGCGTTTGATTTGAAGCTGCTGCAGGGTCGCCGTTAGGGCCTTCGGTAGGATCCTGGTTTGGAGCTGCTGCAGGAGGAGGATCATTCGACGGCGCTTGACTATTGCCTGATTCCTGATTCGGAGTTGCGGCAGAATTGCTGAAACTCCCTGAAGTTTGCGCTGGATCCTGAGTTTGACCTGATGGAGGGGCGGCCGCCGGTTGTACTGGCTGAGGCACCTGCGCTTTCACCGTTTGAGGGGCTTGTGAAGCCGGCCTAGTGGGCTGCGCCAAGTTCGGCGAAGCAGCAACCTTAGGTTCTGCAGGGGGCGGCGTTGTAGCAGGTGGATCTGAAGCTGGGGTAACAGCTGGAGCCATGGCACTCGCTGTATGTAGGGCTCGCGGAGGATCGTAAACTCCACAGGGCAAAAGAAAAGGCCCGTTGATCGGAACTTTAGTACAACTTCCCCACAAAGGGTCATAGTTGAGAAACTGAGTGGGAACCAAGATGACTGGATTATACGGAGGTCCTTCTGTGGCGGTGAGATAAACATCACCATCGCAGGTCGTATAGAATGGATCGGAAAGACCCCAGGTTGGACAGGCGACGTCCTCGATGTTCAAAGTATTTATTACCGCGTCTACGTAATTACCCTGAGGCCTGCACTCGGACGGCCATGTGGCGTACGAGGCGGTGGTGATCGCTTCAACGGCTACTGGCGTTGGGTTCGTGTAGGTCTTACCGAATACGCCGCAAGAGTTTGAAACCGAGATCTTTCCTACTACCGAAACATAGGTTGATGGGTAAGTGCTATATCTAAGGTCAGTAATCTTCGGGGAATATTCTAGCTAGTTAATCTACGTACTAGGTAAATCCATTGATAACATCAATTGTACCGTCGCCACCGAGAGCATTGATCGTTTTTGTTGCATTCGCTGTCACGTTAGCTGCGTAAGTTAGACCGGTCTGAAAGGCAACGGCAGACGAGGCTCGCGCGCAGTCGGTCCTGATCGATGCTGTCGGCCAGTAAAACACCTGGACTTGCTCTGCCATGACGGAACACTGACCACATGCTGATGACGTAGCATTATTGGCAGTTGTCGAATTCTGCCTAGGTGACCCCGTGATTGAGGGCAACGCTACGCCCGATGACGGGTTGAATGTTGGAAGTGGAATCCGAGTAGAAGCACCAGTACCGGAACCTGGCCTGCCAGTGGGGCCATAAGAGCGAACGCTGGAGGCTACAAACTTAGGAGAAGTGCTTGATGGTTTGCTCGAGTCTGGGACTTTTGGAGGAGTGTTGGTGGGTGTTTGAGAGGGTGGATTTGAGGATGGCTGGGATGGTGTGTTGGAAGGGGTATCCGGTGACGACCTAGATGGTGTGCTGGATGGCGTGATTGAGGGTGTGCTCGAAGGAGTGATGGAGGGCGTGCTGGATGGAGTTACGGATGGTGTGATTGACGGTGTAATTGATGGTGTGACGGACGGGGTGATGGACGGTGTAACGGATGGTGTATTAGAAGACGTTGTAGAAGATTTGGAAGTTGAAGAAGCAACAGGAGAAGGGGTATCATGAGGCGTCGTGCTCATTCCTGGCATAGGTTGGACTGAATATATGGCAATCGACATGGAGCAAGGAAAGGTCGTGCACTGTTGAGCTTGCACTCGAGCGCACTGAACATAAAGAATGGCAATAAGACCAAAACCCAGCCTTGACATTGAGAAGCGCAGACAGCGCGCGCCGATGGCATGGCTGAGGTTAGCCATGGAGGAGTCCACGGGGAAGATTTTGGAACGCGAAGAGACATGGTTGGGCTGAAGGCTTTGGTTTAAGCAACGGCGAAGAAGATTAGGCCATGCTACGCCTCGTGCGCAGGATCATGAACCATGATAGTTGATGCTACCCGGCCGAGGAGGCTGAGCTTACTTGTTCCTGCAGATGATTTCCCACCCTTCTCATAGGCCGTTTCAAGATCGACTTAAACAAGCGAAATCCTTAGACCGGCGCGAAGGCAGGAAGCGAGCCACTTGCGACTGATGAAGATTAATTAATCGCCCCCAACGTCAGCACCAGCAAATCCAATATTTTAGTCCAAAGTAAATCAATGAAAGGACAAAAGTCTGCAATGTACAAGACTTGACAGAGTCAACCACTGGTGATGTTCTTGAGAACAAGCGTTGCGAACCTACCTGAATTGATTTCGAGCAAACAAGGAAGAGTAACACGAAAGGACCTGTAGATTTACTCGAGTCTTTGCTGGTCTGACCGCCCTTGATATTAATGATAGGAGCTCCGAGGAGTAGATTCCTTAGTGTCCGGCATTTGGCCATCCACTTAAGCGTGCTGGGTAAGCCGAACACCCGGACTCCACCCAGGCCTTAGAGAAGAAGGATGAAAGGACGAGAGCTGGTCCCCGCCTTCACGCCTTGACCGGCGAAGTGTCGACGGTCCTTACGGCGCAGCCGCGGAGGGAGCTGTGGAGGAAAGGATGATTATTATTTGGTAAGTTGGTAACGACCGTCGTTGGCTGTCAGAGTCTAGCGTCCAAATAGCATTTGCCAGACTCATTTCTGCTTTGTGGTTGCTCTGCTGTCAGCCTGAACCTAGGCTTTAGAGCAACACTATCCGCGCCAAGCTTGTTCCTTGGTAAGTGGGAAATCTTCGGCAACCGCGACTGGGGAGGACAATGGCAGCGTACAACAGCTGGCTGGATTGGAGTCCTCCAGAGGGAAGATTTGAGGCTCTGTAGGCTGAAGCATGTATCATTGACGGTAGGTTTGCCTCACGATAGACATAGTTGCCCAAGCACAAGCACTAGATCGGGCGTGAGGAATCCGTCTCCAAGGCTGGCGCAACCTCATGGAAGGCCATATGGTTGAGACTGTACTATTCGATATGGCGTTGTGTGGGGAAAGAACGATGTCTTTCGATAGATGGATAGATCATTTTGCACCTTCATTGGAAGATTGAAGCAATCGAAATTAAACTTGATGGTTTTCCGTCCACGGTGGCAGCTGCAGATGATGGCAGATTCAATTAGCACTGTCACCAAGTAATGATAAACATCTTCTTTCTACTCAGATGACGAATTTCAAGTATGGGTAAGTTGTGCTTGTGAGAGAAAGGCGATGGGCCACAATCGTGGGGCCTTTGTCTGATGAACCTACGCTAGCCCTCGTTGGACGAGTTAAAGATTCTAGAGCTCTAAATCGAAAGTTTGGCACACTTCAAGTCAAATCACAACCGATCCTGGAAATGCGTCACCGGCCATGGTACGTATCAAGCATCGATACCTGCTTGTCCACATCCTGAATCCCGACCCACTTCGATCAAAGTCCCAAATTGTCTCCCCCGCAGACAAAGCTCTGCCTGACTTAGTCCAATTTCATGGCCCAAGTCCGGATGATCTGACGCCTCAAATCTTTGTCGGAGCAATCAAAGACCAAGTCCAATACCTCTATGGCGACTATGGCCTCGGGCTCGTATCGTCTAGCCTTGTCGGTATTTCTCTGCCTTCCACTATTATTTCGTCCATCATTCTAATTCAGCCAACGACCAGTCAAATACCTCTCTCCAGCAACCTCAACAGCCATCGTTCGCTGCTCGCGAAACCATTACCGTCTTGTGTGGGGAGCTCTATCATTCATGACACAGCTGCCGGATACACCTAGCCAAAAGCGTCCGCAGGCTTGTGTGATGCGAGTGGTAAGGGTATCTGGGACTATCAAAAAGGCCGAAGAGGAGGCAATCAAGCGGGCTAGAGCAGCTATATTGAAGGCGAACAGAGAAAGTGGAGAGGGCGATGTGGATAGCTTGATGGGTCTCTTGGGTAAAGAGAAGGAACCTGCTGTGGAAGATGCACAACGGACGCTGGGCGTTAAATCTGACGTTTCTGACGAAGATGGCGAGATCGCCATAGTATCAGACGAGGATGACTGAAAAGGCTCCTAGAGATCTACACGACCGCGAGTATCATCGAGACCGTATGCGGTTACCATGAAAAACGTTCGAACAGACTACGAGCATGCTTCACGTTGCCTGAAGAGCCGTGTATCGCTATCACGCATCAACAGGAGCAAAAACCTAGGACTGTAAGTGTCGTTCCTACCCTCCTTTTCGAAAATTGAATTGAGTATGATGAACTTCGTGTCGCCCCTATCTGACTAGAGCTACGGCTCAATTGGAGACGTACCTGTCTTTCCAAACAGACTTTCTGACTCGTACCCTGCACTCACTGTTTCGCTTCCACATGGTCATATCGGCGTGATCGCAGACTAATTGTCTGCTAGGTTCCTCTATTCGCTATGCATGTGGCGGAGAAGTCGAGGAGCAGCAAGAGGAAGTCCAAAAAATTCGATGGCCGCCTCGTTTATCCAACAACTCCGAGAGAGTGCCGTTTAGTACGACTTGAGGAGCACGATCGAAGGTCTCCTTTCTCCATGAAGGGCGGTCTTGCAGGACAATGCAGATCAACCTTTTCGGACAACTTTGATTCCGCTGTCTCGGGTTCTGCTCGGATCCATGTTTTCAACGTCCCCGTTTTCGCCCATTCCATCCTCAGCCAGGCCCGCAACCTCCCTCGCCTTGGCCTCCTCTTCCCTTTCTTTTCTGTCAATTTCGTCAAACTCTTCCCTCCGGTCGATCCAGCGCTCCTGCACATCACCGATAGTCATCCCTTTCAAACCCTCCCTCATGGCAACTTGCCATACCGTGTCGTTCGCTCCTTCGGCTCCACCGAAGGCGTAGCCTCCTGCTCTATCGATTGTTTGTAGTAGCGTCATCATACTCTTCTTGTCCTCCACTGCCAACGTCTCGAAACCAACAAGGCCAAAGTCCTCAACCAAGTCCACGACGGCCTTATTGAGTCCGTCAAATTTCGGATATCGCATCACTGGGTTCTCACTCGCTAGATGAGGGAGAAGATATGAAAGATCTTGGACTTCGGCGTAGTAGTCCAGGTTGAAGGGCAGAGGTCCATAACTCGAGAGTCTATCAATCTTGGTAAGGACGTTGAGATGAGGGAGGTCCATCTGCAGCATCGCTCGTAGAGAGAGCAGCAGGGTTGAGATATAAAGAGAGGGAAGTGTGAGACAATATGAGTCCGTTAGGTGTAGAGCCACTAGCTATGCGACGACAGATTATCAGCGTTCCCTCCATCGGCAACATAGGCAAGCTTGAAGGGAAAAGCGGACTCTGTACCCAAGCTTCTGTATCCTGAAAAAGACATTCCTCAAGCTCGAATGATGCGTGAACAGCTCCACCTGGCCCGGGCAGTCAAACAGCACATAATCCTCCCCTAGCTCCTTCAAGCCATCCTCCAACCACTGCTGATTGTGTTCCAATTCTTCCAGCGCATATAGTACGCCTCCATTTGGGCCTAGCTCTTCATCCGCCATGATCTCCTCCAATGTGACGAGATTTCGTATGTCGAGGGCGCAAGGGTAGGACGTATGGTCGTTGGCGGGGTCGAGGTTTACGACGGAGCACTTACGGCCAATGGCGGAGAGAAATTGGTGCATGCCATCGCAGAAGGTGGATTTTCCGGATCCGGGAGGACCGATCACGAGCTGGGCGAAGGGCATTATGGCAGCAGTATGGAATTGTTGAAGACGAAACCTTCTTCCAATCGTAGTTCGGGCATGAAGAAGGTTGTAGTTTAAGGCGTAGGGCTAGAAGAAATCACCCCCCAAATGAACACACCCTCCAAATGAACACACCCTCCAAATGAACACTTCCCCTATATCTCAACATCAACGCAAGATGGCTAAAAGCGTCTCATGTAAAATATACTTAGAATCAAAATCTGCACAAACTTTACATACAACATTTAGACTGAAAATGACTTTTCAATATTGATGTTCGGTTCATGGATTCAGCCCTACAGAGGCTGTTCATTTGGCGGGTGTGTTCATTTGGCTGCAATGGTAGGTCTCGCGACTCGGCAGAGTCCTGATGATACGCTCTCATCTGGAGTTGATATATTGAAGCGGCCCAAGCACTGGGATCCCGAGGTGGATCCAAAGACCGGGAGATCGTTGCATCTCATGTTCGGAGCGTGACATTATAATTGGCAAGGCCGCTCCTAGACCATAGGTGATCTTTCAGCTCATTTCTCGCACTGCATCGTTGTGGCCAATCAACAGGGGAGCCACCATGTCGCTCTCCTACCGTGTAAGATCTATAATGACCGTAGTTTCTCTGAGTCTCAGCTTTTCATGCAAGGCTAAGTGGCCAGAAGTGATGGTCCACCATGTCTTTGGGACTCAGTGGCAATTTCCGATCTCACTTGTGTACATATCTGTTTTCTTATTCTCTTCAAAATTGGCCATCAGCATGAGTGAAGCCTTGCGTTTCCTAGACATCACTATGATCGAAAAGCTTTCTTGAGCCGCATTCGTTTGTTTCATTATCTGTGGAATCTCTTACAGAAAATGTTCTTTCTCCTCCTTCATGTCCTTGCTTGTTCACTCATTCCGCGCTCTACACAAGCATCTCTGCTCCCTCAGTCAGGTAAGAGTCCCCGTGGTTTTATTGTAATGGGAGCTGATAGTTCTAGCGGCATACTCCAACTCCACAAAGCTTTCGTCACCTGGACCTTCGGTGACGGCATGTCCTACAAAATGTGTTCGCGACAGAATTCAGGCTGGACATATAAGCTAGTCCCAGATGTCCATCGCTGCAACTTTCACGACGGAAACTCATCTCCTTGTGGTCAATAAGAGGACGAATTATACTAAAATATTCACGATCTACAACACAAACACTGGCGAAAGATTCTTTCAGAGGCCTGAGACCAACAGCGCAGGGACAGCAATCGCTACTGTGATAAGAATGGACGGAGAAAAAACCTCTTATCGAACTGTGTAAGAAAGCTCTTGTTCGTAGCAGGATTTCCCTGCTGACGCAAGATTTCGTAGCGTTTACCCTACCACAGCCTACAATGACTATGAGTCGACTTATACCCTATGTGGTACCCTTCCAACAGTAACTGGGGGAGTATCGACATGCTTAGC
>JAABUP010008049.1_pt1 | contig 13669 bp, 17 predicted proteins | sample 5559201 | NCBI WGS metagenome assembly JAABUP01 (sample SAMN10711887, study PRJNA513373) | rock metagenome | isolation source: Antarctica rocks | place: Antarctica | reverse complement strand
GCCCGTGATGACACACAGGTGGCCACAACAGCAGTAATGTGCAAATAAATGGTCAAAGCCAGGGCCAAGCACCAGCTGCACATTGTTTAACATAAGGCTGCCAAGCTACAGACAGGTGTGCATGCATGTACATCAGCCCCATGACAGCAGAAAGACTGCAGGATCAGGAGTTGCAAGGCAAACAATGCTGGAAGACGTGCACATTGAGCAGACAGACAGCTTACCGCCATCAAACATGGGGATGGTCTTCATGAAGAACTCCTTGGAGGCGACCTGGTCAGCGTCAAAGACACAGATGAGCTCTGAGCCTGGCACACGCGTGCCTGGAGGGTACATCTGGGAGCACACGTTGTTGACGTTCCCAGACTTCCCATTCATCTCACCTGCACCAAACAGCAAGCATGACTGTCAGGCAACAAAGAAGCGAATGAGCCAGTGCTGCAGGCAGTGAACATCATCCAAGTGAATGACTAGTGTGCGAGTAGCTTACATAGCAATCGTGACATGCACAAGCTGCATGACACTCTGGCTGATCTATGCATCCTGGGATAATGACAGCTGGTGAATGTCACAGTCATGGACAGACTGTAAACAAGCTGAAGCAGCTTGTGCATACAGCGCAGTGATGTGAAGCAAGGGCCTGCCCTACACTAACAGCCATAGGTGACACTCAATTGCAACTGTGGCCTCTTGCATTGCCATCGCTGTACAAAGCTTCACACTAGGACAGGCCTTGCAAGGCATCCAGCTACACATCTGTATTCCAGCAGCCTTGCCTTTGATGGCGCACAAAATGTAAACAGGCAGCGTCAGGAACAGAAGAAAGATTGGAGCTTACCAGCTGGCCGCTTACGCCCGGAGACGTACACGACATCTGCAGCCAGAGAGTCCACCCACTTGCGCTTCTTGGGGTCCTTGCCGTCGTCACACAGGTAGATGGTTCTGGAGCAGCCCTCGGGCAGCTGAGCATCGTAGGCCGCCATGATGGTGCGCCTCAGAATCTCAAGGGACTCCTTGTAACAGGGCACCAGCACACGCACATGGTATGGCAACCTCACCTGCGTGTGTGTCAGGGCAGCTTGTCAGTGCAATTGAAACAGGATTGAGAAAGATGTGGCAGAGATCTGTTGTTCCACACAAGAACATGTTTGCTGAGGCTGATGCCCAGAGCAAGCTAACAGCACTTTGCTTGCTGTGACATGAGCGCATTGCCTGACAGGGAATCACAAAACTTCAGTTGTGTGATGAGCAAAGACGATGGGTTTTTCTTGTAGTAAATCATAGCAAATTCTGACCTTGAGTTTGCCTGGACCAATGCCATCTTCACTCTCTTGCAGCACAATCTCATTCACGGGATTCCACAGCAGGTTGGTGCCATACAAGATGACAGTTGTGGCTCCCATCACCTCCACACACAGCACAAAGATACCATATCCCAGGTATTGACCAAGATCCAAAGTCTTGGCGATACGAATCCACAAGTAGAAGCCAAGAGCGCAGATGTAGAAACAAAACACGGCCATGCCCATCCAGTTAACCTGCATAGCATGACATGTTGTGTGATTGTATGTGTATGTTCATGTCAAATCTGCAAACATAGTATCCACTTTATCAGACTACTCAACTTGGACAAGATGTGGCTTGCAGTAGGGAACTAGGCAGCAAGGCACGACTCATACCGTTCTCTGTCGCTTGTACCGCACAAACTCAGCCTCTGACTCAAGGATAGGAGTAACCTTCTTGGGATTGCCAGAATCAGGGGCATCAAATGCTGGAGCCTGGTAATTTTTTGGACCTGCCTCTGGCTGGGCAGTTTCTAGAGGCTCCTTTCCAGCTGCACAGGCAGGACTTGCTCAAATTTGGTGATTATATCTGCTACCTGTCTTTGCAGCTGCGACATGTATGCGTCTGTCTGCTTTTGCAAGGAGCAAAGCAAGAGCAGCAGTTGTCAGCCAAAAACTTACTAGCTGTGGGTACAGCAGCTGGTCCAGCTGTTGCCTGCAGGTTGAGGCTTGCTTTTGTTGCATTTTTCTCAGCTTCGCGTTTGTCACGCTCCGCGTTGTCTTCAGCAGTGACCTGCCGAGCAGGCTCACTCGGGATACCGTCCCCTGTGCCTCCCATCTGCAGCTCCGCTGTGCAGGCCAAGGCCTACACACCGCCGATGTTCGGCCTGCAGAAGCTGGCTTGTCTGAGGATTACACAATGACAATGTGGTGACTAGCACTGTAAAACGAAAACAGGGCTGCCTGCCGACAACCTCGAGGACAGCAAGGAGCAGATGCCACCCCGTCAAAAGTCAGGGTTGCTTGCTGTGCATGCTAAGGCACGAAGCACAACGGCAACTCACCCGAACAATCAACAGCTAAAGGTGCTGAGCGTGTCACAGATGCGGCCCAAGTTTCTGAGGTGGCCAGACACCCCACAGCACAAGGGCAAGTTTGATTGGTCGATAAGCCCCTCGTGAGACTGTGGGACCTACTAGCAGCACTGCTGCAACACGACTCAATACACTCCCAAATCTGGTTGCCGGTGATGCAGGATCTGATGTGCGGTGCGCAAGGCCGACCCGCACACTTTTGCTACTTATCAACCTTCAAGTATGCGCTGTATTTGTGTGAATATAAATAACACTGGCGCATTGACTGTGGTGATGTTGCATGCATGAGGCTCAAAGCTCGTGTGAGCTCACTGCCGCGATCACTGCCACAATTACGCAGCTTGCGAACGCAGCAAGAGCAGGCGAAGATACCTTGGCTGCCCTCTTTGGCTAAGACTTCTCTGCCATCATCACAGATGTGTGAGGCCATCTGACAGTCTCAACCAAGCAAAGCAGGCATTGACAACCTCATAAAGCCGCTGTGTCTGCTGTACGTCTACCAGCATGCTATCCAGCGAGAAGCAGCCCTGCGTAATCATCAGTATATAGATCATAGGCCAGCATCATTCTGACTGTGCTGCCTTTTCAGGATGCCTAGCAGCCTCACTTGTTACCTTGGTTATGATTGCAACTGTCAAAATGCCAAGTGGCATTCCAGCACATATGTCGCCAACATAATGGCGGCCCATGGCAGCCCTGGACAGAGCTGTCACCATTGCCCATACGGTTGCCATAAAGCACACCAGATAGCTCCAATGGAAGAAGTAAACGCATGCAAAAGCTGCGACATAAAACGCCCTGCAGACATGGCTCCCTGGAGGTCTGTCCCTTTGTCAGGCTGGCAAGGTACTTGCTGCCAACATACACTTGCATCGGACACTATATGCACTATGCTTTCACCAGGATTGCTAGCTGACACTCAGATGGCAGGCTGCACCTGGAAGCATGGCCGCTTGGGAATGAATACTGATCCACAGAAACCACAAGAATGAAATCTCCGCTGCTGTTGTATATTGGTCGGGGTCTGCGAATAAGAGACTTGAGGGAGCCCACTAAGATCAGATCAACGATGAACGCCAGCAGGAAATTGGTGATGGCGCATCGCTGCTGTGGAGTGATGCTGGGCAGGAACCATATCGTCAGGGCTGCGAACAGCCAAACTAGTCCATTGCCGCTATGTTCCAGTAGCATCATGTATTTTCGAGGAATCGTGGGAGATGAGGCGTGGAACAGTTTAATGGACACTGCACGATCCCATGCTGACCACGAGTTTGAGACCGTTCGAGGGACCGGTCTTGGCCTGACCGTCATACAGAGGGCTGCGGAAGGAAAGCACGCTGCAGGTGTCCTGGCAGGATAGGTCTAAGCTGTGTGCGACCGGACGACAATGTATCCTGAAGAGTGCAGACGCAAATGCTCCAGTGACTAGCTGTCGTGACAAAAACGTCGCGTTGTTTCCAGGTCCGCGCTGATGTTCAAACCCAGATTCACATACAATTGCACCGACGCACGTTGACCAATATTGTTTGCTAGTTGTGAAGAAGGCAAACGAATTTGTCAGCGAGGTTGTGAGCATTTCGCATCCGCATCGCATCGCATGGCAGGGCACGACATGCTGCAGGCATTTCGTGACCATGCGAGCATGAGCAGCACATTGGGTTGAAGCTCGCTCCGCGAGTCATGTTCATCTCCTCTACTCCTCGCTTGTATCAGGCCACTGCAGATGCTGTCCACTCTGCAAAGCAGCGCAAGCGGCCAGCTTCCGCTCGGTGTTTCGCCACGCGCTGGCGCAAAATCGTAGTTCAGCCCCGAGGCAATGGACCCTCTTCCATTGCCAGCCGTGCCAGTGGTCGATCTCAGGACTCGCCGGTCAAGTCAGCGCAGCAGTTAGGGCTGTGGACTGCAATAGATGCAGCAGCCACTTTAGGATCCATTGCTGGAGCGCTTGCCTTCATCATCACCTCCGAAGCTCTGCTTGTGGGCATCCCCGTTGTGTTACCACTGGTAGCGTGGTACGCTGGCAGACAACAACAAAATCTCCAAATTGAGGTAGGCAGCTCAATTCATTAGCTTGCTCATTGCAGACACTATATCGTGCTCGTGTACTAGATGCCAGCAGATGCTGGCCAAACACCAATGGGCACAATTTACAGCGTCACTCCTGTTTAAATAGCGTGTAACTTTACGCCTTCCATTGTTTGGTGGGCAAACACAAACTGCTTTTCATGTTTGTAGGCTGCAATTGCAAGGGCAGCTACAACATGGCAAGTACAGAGGATGTCACCTTCTGCAGCCTCAGACAGCATTGCACATGCTCTACAGCAGCTGCAGAAAGATTCACAGCAGCAGCAGGTCATCACAAGGCATGTCAAGAGCATTGAGGCAAAGTTGAATGCCTTAGAAGGCTCTGTCTTGACTGCCGGTGAGGGCTCTTGCATCAGGTTGCCTTTTGTAGCCTGCTTCTGCATTCAAAATTTCTGCAGCTTGGCAAGTTGCTTTGGCACCATACACCCATCTTGCGTCAGCATGCTCATCCCATCCAGCTACCTCTCCAGTTTACTGAACCAATTCTCACAAACATGGCTGTAGCTTACTGATCTGAACATAGTTGGTCTAATTTTGGTGACCATATCTGCTGTGCTAGCAGGGTTGAATGCTCAGGAAGCTGCCCGGCAGGTCAGCACATGCAGTGACCAGGTTGCTCAGAGGACACAGGCACAGCTCAAGGACTTCACTGCATCAGTGCGTTCAGAAATATATACTTTACACGTGCTTTGAAATCTCAGCACAGCGTACATTACTGCTTGACCATGCATTGTGTCTCTTGGTGGGGGAATTAGGAGGACAAGGAGCAGGAAACTCACTGTGCATGTGTGCAGTTTGAGCCACTGCATGTCTTGTCTGACTCATCATGCATATGTACTGTCTGAGTCACTGTGCATGTATCTTGTCTGACTCACTGTGCACACATACTGGTCTGAGCCACTGCACATGTGTCTATTTTGAATCATTGTATCCATCTGCATGAGAGCAGGCAAGTTTTGCAACAAGGTGAACAACGCAAAGTCAGTGGGTGTTAACAGAAAACACGACTTGCAGATCCAGTCCAATGGGTTGGCAGCTTTGCAGCGCCTCGATGCAAAGCTTTGTTCTGTTGATAGTGAGCTGGCTGAGCTAAAACTTGCACAGAAGCAGGTTCTGGAGGCCTCCGACAGTAGCCTACAGATTGCCTTTGATCACTCTCGCCAGTCTCTACAGGTCTCAAGCCTTCTCTGTGAATTTGTCTCATTGCTTTGGAATGTGTAATTCTTGCTCAGCTACCATGCCCATCTGATTATCCACACCCTGACATCCTCTGCAATAAAGAGCTCTGTCAGCTGTCAACTTCCAAGTCAACAGCTGATGTGGCCAAAAGTTCAGTCTCGTGCCACTGCTGATTGCAATCAAGCATTGATCAGTGCTTCACTGTCCTGTTGTGTGCAGGACACAAACTGGCACAGCTTTGCATTGCACACACTTGCATACCATTTTGCTGACGCTTCAAGACCATATTTGCCAGTTGCGAGCTCACACATGATGCTTCACAACTGCTCTTAGCTACTTTTGTTACTTCTTTTAGGATGCTGAGAAGCTTATCGTGGAGCACATCACACAATCAGCTAGCACACTTCCACAAGCAACAGCATCTCTGCTGGCGCAGCAACCAGGGCTGTTACCTGGTTCTGTCAATGGGCAAGCTGCAGTGCAAGTGGACTCATTCAGTACCAATACTCAGGATCAGCTGAGGCAACTTGTGGCTGAGGGGCTGTCTCAGGCTACTCAGAAGATTGTAGCAGCCCAGGTACTTTGCCCGAAGCCCTGTATTTGTATCTGATCTGCTGTGCTGTGGCTGATATCTTCTGATGGGGCTGTATTGGGACATGTGAAGCAGGATGCATGTGCAACTTTGCAGTACAAGCTATCTTTTGTTCAAGTGCTACATGTCAGCATCAGATCATCTAGGAACCCAACATTTGATGACAGAACATGCTTTTGACCATGCCCAAAAGCACTCTGACATCGTCATGCATGTGTTCTGGATCATGCATGCTGCTTGATACAGAATCTTGTAGATGATATGCAGCTTTTGATATGTATACCTAGTACAATGTCTGATAAACAGTACTGTCATTGTTGCTAGCAGGCTGGGACTGCACAGGCGTTTCTGCCAGCAACAAATGAGAGTTTGGTTCAAAAGCTGACACAGATAGAGCACAAGCTGCAGGTCAGTACCCATGAGAGACTGGAATGGTCACACCCTTTCTCAACTTGTTGCAGGTCACTGGGAACCAGCCCAAATGAGCATCTCAAAGTTTGGCAAGTCCCAAGATGATACAATGCTTTTCAACTCATGAATCAATGATAATGAATAGTAGATTGAAATGCAGGCTTAGCCAACAGGCATCATGTGCATGCAACGCAAGTCAGTTCCTTCCAGACAGACTTGTCCTGAGCACTACAAAGCAGTGATTTATTCTCAACCCGTCAGCATCAGACAGCGCATCATTGTCTTGAACAGTCCCAGCTTTACCTCAGCAGTCGGTGGCTCAGCAGTTGGTGGCTCATTGTGCAGATTCCTTCATCACATGATGCATTGCTGAATGGGACAAGGTGCCTGCATTCTGATTTACAAACTGACAACAAAGCCATGCAAACCAATGTGCCTACACCAATTGCTGTCTGTGCAGAAGTGCCTGCACTCTCAGTTACAAACTGACAACAAATCCATGCACCAATTGCACACACCAATTGCTGTTTATACAGGAGGTGCAGGCGCTGACTCCTGCAGGCAATGCACAGGATGCCTCATCAGCGCTGCATGCAGTGCACTCGCTGCTTCAATCTGCCTATGAAGAAGTAGATCCAAGGTCTTCAGCTGCCAGCAGCATCATGCAGGCACAGACAGACTTGCGTGACCTGTTGGACAAGGCATGTACTGTACCTGTGAGAGCCCCATCAGCTGCTTCTGATCAGGAGCTGAACAGCTCCTTGGCAGGTAATGACAATGCTGAGACCCTACCTGTGAGACCTCATGTTATTCTGCACATGGATTTAGTCAAGGCTGAACACGCAGTCTGTGTTGTGTGGCAGCATATGCCTGTCAACAGTGAACAATGGACCCAGTGCTGGTACAACAGTATAGTTGTAAGAGTGGCATGGTGCTAGCTGCATTGAGCTGTGTATGTACATCATGGCAGACATACTGACAGGTACTTCAGCATGCTTTGACCTTGATGGCAGTTGCACATGACAGGGTGCTTGCCAAGAGTTGCCTTTTGATTGCACAAGTCAGCATTCACACAGCACTTAAACAGGACTCAGGACTCAGACAAGCCTCAGACAGGACTCAGGGCTTAGACGCAGGCAGGACTCAATCAGGGTTTAGGACTCAGACAGAGTCAGTCAGCAGTCACGACATGTCCTGGTGGAAAGTTCTGAGCCTGCCAAGCGTTCAGTAGTAATCAACATACCAGCTCTAAATGATGTTGTGTCTGTGCAGAGCTGCAGCAGACTCAGCTGACCATTCAAGGGGATCTGGCAGCCCTTCAGGCAGCCTTGAGCAAAGGGGGTTTGCCTATTGACCAAGGCTCCAGTCAAGAGGCAGCAACAAGCAATCAGGAAGCTGTTCTGGCCAACACAGAATCACTCCTGGATGCCATGGAGGTCAGACGCTTTTCTGCTGGGTCTGTCTACACTCTTCCTTCACTCTAACAACGATTATAGTTAAAACACTCTCATGATGAGCTAGGTACAAGCTGTGTCTCCCACTCTTTTCCTTAACTCTGCACAAATTAGAAGTCCCAGTCACCCACTCACGCCTCCATAGGAGAGACGCCTGCCGCTGCTTTGCTGGCTGTTCTTTTGCAGTACATTAGAGATGGAGAGGCAAGACTTGTCCTGCACGTACCTAGCTCATCATGAGCTGGAAAGTGTTTTTATGATCATCACAGGCAGCAGTACAAATCCAACAGTGTTCATTGGCTATCATTGGTGCAGCTGAAGTGTCAGTCTCTGTCATGCAGGTGTTTCAGAGCTGCCTCACAGAGCAAGTTGACAGCATTGCAGACAAAGTGGCTCAGCTTTCAGCTGCGCAGTCATTCTTCCCATCACCTGCAAACACAGCAGGCGGTTTTGACCAGATGCCAAAAGCTGTGGAGGAGGCGGTGACCAGGTCTGCAGAAAACCCACAGGAGCCCATCCAGGTTCCTGCTGATGGCAAAGACACAGCTTACGAGCGTATGCAGGTAATGCTGACGGCAAAGACATAGCTCATGAGCGTATGCAGGTAAGGTGCCATTCGATGAAACAGGTTTTGCTTCGGACAGCAGAGAAGCAGCTTTTCAGTGGATGCAAGTAAGCTGTGTTACTTTGAAGTGGGCTTTGATGAGAAGCATCAGTGCTGTTAGGAAGATGATAGGGTTGGCCTTGCATGCAAGAACAGCTCAGCAAGACTTGCTGGTACTCAAAGGCGATTTGCTGACAAACTACACATACAGCATCACCCAGGGCAAAAGTTGATTATAACTGCAGTATAATGTGCCTTTCCCATGTTGGTTGTGTCCAAGGAATTTTAACAAGATCTTTGCCTTGTTTGGCCAGAGTCTTGATGGTGTGTTGACAGTTGCATAGCATTGTTATCTATCCATGTGCAGCTAGTTCTAGCTGATGGTATGATCTGCTGATACAGTTGCAGCTCTTGTAGCTAGGCAACTATGATGAGGGGCACCTGGACAGAGCCTGCGTAAAGATAAATCTCTCATCAGCCATGTGAAGACCACGAGTCCTATGCCTGCGCTTGTGCTGTCAGCAAGCTGAACCATCAAAAGACAGAGGCACCTATGCAAGCTGTCATTCATTGTTGATCTGCTGCCATGCAGGTGTTGCTGCAGCAAAGGAATAGCAGCAACAGCCGTGCCTCTACATCCGGTCAGAATGATCCGACTCCAGGCTTGTCAGGTAAAGGTAGCGATGAACGTTTGTGATGGATGCACATGGTGGTTAACCTGTCATGGTCCCTTTCTGGCTGGCTGCTGGCGCCCACAATGTGTCGCCGTGCACACTTGAATTCAGCTATCTGTCCACTATGATTTCCTAGTCATACCAACCATTATGTTTGGTGTTGCATGCATCTCTCCAAATCATCGTGTATCAATGACAAGGATGGCTGCGAATGTAGAGAGAACTCAGGCTGTGGGCAGCAGAAACTATCACACAGTAGTTGTATGTCATGAATGTCCTACACCCACTACCAATCCATTTACACAGTGTACAGACCAGACTGCTGGCCTTCAGCTGTAGCATTGCGCCCATCCCGCACTTGAAACTGCTGCCTATGTTTGTTCTTCTTCCCCCTCACATGCTGGATTGCGCTGTACTCTTGACTGCAACGTGACCTAGCTTAAAGATCAGGGTGCCTAATTTTTGGGTGCCCAATTTCACAATTTCAGGGTGCCTAATTTCAGGGTGCCAATTCCCAGGCATCAGTCAGACAACCCACCAGGGAGCAGGGATTCAGCGTTTTCGACAGTCTGTCCAATGTCAGCAGTGTGTAGCTGATGGCAATGCTGTATGGTCTGTGAGTCAATACACCGCCTACAGGACAGCAGGCAGCGTGATCAGCCGATGCCTGCTGTTCAGAACCCCTGGTTGCAGGGTTGTCTCCATCTTCAATTGGTCCCATCAGGCAGCAGCTGATCACACATGTGACATGAGGCCTTTCCTTCTTCTGCTGCTGCTACTGTCAGCCCCCATAGCTGTCTTGCTTGTCCTGCAGGTCAGAATGCTGGGCCTAGGCAGCAGCCCGGCAACCCGTCAGGCATTCAGGAGCAGTTCATGTTCGCTGCTGGCTTAGCTGCTGCCGGTGAAGTCCCTCTGGAGACGACAGAAGATCAGTGGTGGGATCAGCAGTCTTACCTAGACCCTGACCCAAGCTTAGACCAGCAGTCCCAGCAGCAAACAGGGCAGAAGTCACAGCAACAGGTGGGTCAGCAGTCGAATCAGAGATCTGCACAAAGCTCTGATCAGCGGATCATGTCACAGCAGAACCAGTCAGATCAGAGATTGAGTCAACAGTCTAGTCAGCAGTCAGCCTCGCCCTTGGCGCTGTCAGACGCTGACAGTAGTGGTGTTGATGCTAGCAGCAGTACAGGAGGACCTCATGCATTGGCAGAGCAGCAGCAATCCTCTGCCGGTCAGTCCAGTCAGCCGCCAGTCAGCAGCAGCAACAGTCAGGCTATGGTTAGTAGACTCAACTCAATCTCTGATGATAGCTCCAATCAGGAGGTCAATGCTGGTTTCAGTCAGAGCTCAGATGCTTCACCCAAACGGACAGACGAGGACATTTGGCTGAATGGCTTCAGAAGCAGAGACTCTGGAGACACGGCTCAAGAGCAGCCTGGTAGTGAGCAGCAGTCGTCTGTTGATGCATCAAATTTGGGCAATCAGGTTGCATCTGTTCAGGCAGCACAGCAGCCGGCTTCTCGATCCAATCCAGCATCTGCTGCAGATGATGTTGGACCAACAAATGGTACTTCCTATTGGCAGGATCAAGCTGTGTCAGTTCAGGCAGCAGAGAAGCTGAATACTGAAGATGCCCAGGGCAGGGCTCTTGCGGGCCAAGATGCCCAGGGCAGGGCTCTCGCGGGCCAAGATGCCCAGGGCAGGGCTCTTGCAGGGCAATATGAGTCCAGTCAAGTTCCCTATCAGAGTGAGCTCAATGACTCTGAGGAGGCTGAGCCCCTTGAGGTTGAGCAGATGAGCTTCCAGGAGAGGTTACAAGCTGGTCGGGAGTGTTTCAGGTGACTGTCATGTGTCATGTGTCACGTTGCTGCTGGCACTCACACCAGCATAACAGCGCTGCTGAAAACTGCTGTGAATGTACAATGTTTGCTGGCCTGTGTTGCATCCAAGGCACTTGGTGTCAAGTGTTCACTCACTCGTTTGATTATTGCACATGCGTTTTCCCTCAGGGTCAGGCACGCACAGGCCTGAGTGGTTTCATTTACAAGGTCATGTTTTGGCAATCAACGCACCAACAACAACGCATGTTGATGCGGTCTAAATCAGCCTGTAGAAGCTCACGCCAACCTTGCGAGGTCTCAAGGCATTGACAATAGACATTGATCATTGATCACCATACACTCGTCATAACCAAGTTTCTGTTCTTTGGAGTGTGACACATAAGCAGCAAGCAGTCAGCACCATGCAGCTATCTTTCGGTGTGGAAGCAATCTGAGCTTGCCCTAAGAAACAATTCATGCGTGGCAAAGCACGCTTTCTTTTGTGTCATGCAGGTCTGCAGGTCTGTAGGTACCTGGCAAGAACGATTAGCTGGAGCACCTGTAAATAATTATAATTAGAAATATAATAATAATAATATTATTATTATTATCATTATTACTATTACTATCACTATCATGCAGGTCTGCCAGGAGTGAATTGGAGGGGGGCAGTCTGGGAGCAGCTTCCAGCCTCATGTCTGCTGCCCTCAGCTACTACGAGGCAGCTTCTCTCCTTGACGACAAAGATGTCAGACTCATGGTTGGTTGCCGTCCCTCATACTTGCCAGCAGCTGCAAGCTTGGGCGGTTTTCTGCGTGCGGTGTTTGATGCTGTAGTGCACCTTGTCATTGTCTGCCTGTGGATGGGTTGGCTGCTGTGCTGTCAGGGGCGCATGCATCTTGCGCAGATAGCCGTTTGAGCTGAAGTGTTGTCAGGTGTGTGGAAGCACTAGCTTTCGTGCCTGCCTTGAAGGCCTGCCTGACTTCAGGCATTCTGACACAGCTGCAAATTGTAGCCTAGACAAGTTGTGCGCAGCAGTTGAGCGCTGCTGCTTCTACCACTTTTGTACCTGACGTTTGCATAATTGTTGTACTTGTCATGGCTTCACACTCATGCTGATCATCATGCAAACAGCCCTGCCCTTGAGTAAGCAAACTAGCGTTGGTTGGCTATTTACGTTTGAAACAAGCACTCTGCTGGAAGCAAGTTGCTTTCCTCAGCTGTTGTATACCGCAGCAGCAGCCACAGCATCAGCTTGCTCATTGGAACAACACCAGGTGTGCACAGACTGGAAACATGCAACTGTTGTGCTCATGATGATCTCGCCTTTTGAAGAAAATAAAAGACAAGACTATGCCTTTCGGCGTCAATTCAATGAGAAGCCAAGTATTGTACCGGGCTGCCCAGGAACCTTTTTGTTGACCATCATGAAAATAGCTGTGCTTGGTGTAGGGGAGCTGGGGCAATGCTTTGTTGGCTTACGGTGGCCTGAAGAAGCGATTGCTGGAGGCTGTCATTGATGCGCCGCCACCTGGCCCTGTGGAAGCTTCTGCAGTAGCTGCCTCCAAGGCTCAGATCCTCACAGAGGCTTCAGATGCCTTGATTGACGCAGGTTTGCTTCCTCACACCCTCCTCATCCTCTCTGGCCTTTTTGAGGTGCTATGATCAACTGCACACGCTGACTCAGCCACCTTTCCCTGGGAAACAAGCTCAAGGCGATCTTAGTAAAATCAATGTAGAAAAGAAGGGACTCACAATTCTTGACAAACATCAAACAAACCTTTGCAGTTGCAGTTGAAATACTTCAGATTTTACTGCCACCTTTCCCTTGAGCTTACAAGAGTCGTCAGATGCAGTGATACCTGGGTTCCATGCAAGAGCAATAAAGAGCCATTGTGGTTTGTAGGTCATAAATTCCAGTCAATTGCACAGCAGAACATTGAGGACACAAAGGCCCTCACCAACTGGGCCAAGTCCATCTGCATCCGGGCTAGTCTCAAAGACAAGCCAGAGGTACAGTGTTCAGGCTAGCTTTACCTAAAACATCTCCACAATGTAGAAACGCGTTTTTACTGTCCCCAGACGTTTCTGAGTTTAGATTTCCAGTATAGGGATGACGTTTCTGAATTGCAACAAACGTTGCGGGATTGAAAAGAGCTGACATGCCACCATGCATGCTGTATTTTGGTGCTGCTGGCAGGAATAATGTGACCTACATTTGCTGCTTGGGTGCTCAGTTATGCTGCTAGTTGTGGCTGCTTTCTTTTGTATGCTGATGACCTCATTCTGATGTCTGAGAGTGCATCAGGACTTCAAAAGCAGCTTGATGCATTAGCAAGCTTCTGTGAACAGCGTCAACTTACAGTCAATCTCAGCAAGACAAAAGCAGTGGTCTTTGAAACCCGGCAAAGTGACGTGTGTGACTTTGTGCTCAGTGGTGCAGTTGTGGAACAGGTGGAGAGCTACAAGTATT
>JAABUP010008048.1_pt1 | contig 13669 bp, 9 predicted proteins | sample 5559201 | NCBI WGS metagenome assembly JAABUP01 (sample SAMN10711887, study PRJNA513373) | rock metagenome | isolation source: Antarctica rocks | place: Antarctica | reverse complement strand
TAACTCTCTTAGATTTTGAAGACTCAGAATTTTGAAAATATGTTGTGCTAGTTATTTCCTGTCATGAACATGTTGAGTTTTGGTGGTAAACAGGCCATTCGCGAAGACTTTTGACGTAGTACTGTAAATTCCCAAGGGTTTCTAAAAATAAGTAGTTAGGCGACAATCCAGGCAGCAGTCTTCACAAACCACCATGAAATGGTTTTGAATATTACTAATCATACCTTCATTACAATACCACTTACCAGAGGCTGATAAACAAAATGTGAGAAAGCCGCCTAAAATGGCGTCTAGACTATCTCAAATCAGATGCGTTCTCACCTGCACACAAAGTATCCGCGTCATACGGTCATACCAATCACCTACCGCAAGGCACAATAATACCTTGGTCAAGTCTTTCTCCTATCACTGCCATCAAAGATTTTGGTGGACTTAGGCTCGGCACTCTGAATACGTCAAGAGGAGATGAAAGCGAGACACGCAGCCTACTGATCACCCACAGCATCTGACTCAGGAACTTTGGCTGGGTTCTAATCAAAATATATCAACATTGTAGCTTACGCTTTATTGAGGATAGTTACATGCAAAGCCAAACTGAACATGCGGCGCGGCTACCTGAAGCCTACCATACCGCATCGTGCATCCAACCCTCCAAATTGCACCTTTGAGCGAGCGGGTATATTTCGTACATAATAAGAGATCGTCGGCTATAAAGATGCGTTGTCGGAATTCAAGTAGGAGACTACTCCCTGATCACAGGTAGATGTGGCTTCCAGGTGTACCTCCTCCTATGCCTCACCACCACAAAAGGTTTTGGTCCCCGGCGAAACCTAATCTGTAGCTTCCAGAGATACCACCTAAGGTACGCCCTAATAATCGAGACTATCGGCACAGCACCTTTATTGTAAGAACCGAACTTTTCCGGATTGTAGTACCTAATGGCTTCCATGAGGGCATATCTGTCCCCCACAGTGAGCTCCAAAGGCCGAGGATAGCTATAGTGGCCCCAGCCTCGATATCTGTAGAGGCTTGCATACAGCCACTTTATGGAGGTACGTAGACTGTAAGTCCGAAGAGTGTTCCTAATTTCGGGTATATAGATGTCTGTCTGGAGTCTCCTGAGCGAGTTCAAGATTCCTTTGACGACTTTCAAAGTATCCGAGTTGAGTTCGAGCATGGTGCTGGGGCTGTAACGGACGATGAGCTCCTCCAGCATTTGTAGATCAGCGTCTTGCGAAGACATCGAGGCGTCGGGCACGAGTGGCCGCAGCCTCCTGAACTGAGTACCCGAGAAAACTTCACGCGGATATTCCGCCTGGATCCAAAAAAGGTACTCCCGGCGAGAAAGCTTCCCAGCTGCATCAGAGATCCTCGTGGTATGAAAGGCGACGAGGAAGCCAGGTGTACCTGTGCACACATGATGTTTGAGCAAGCGCAGATCCCATGCATGGAAGCGCTTGGACTGGTATGGAGAATTGGCTAAGACTCTGCAACTGTGTCTTGAGCGACCTTGCAGCATCTTGAGAGCTTCCTTGACTAGAATCAACGCCTCGAGGCTACGACGGCGATGTTGCACGATAGCCTGCTTCCCCGATAAAAGGACGTTGAGAGGTTACAGTGAATCTATTGGGAGCGACCTAGCGCGTCCTGCTGATACTGAATTTTTTTGCCGTTGTCGTTGAATGGACTCGTGGGCGTCGCTGAGATTGTACTTGCAAAAGAAAAGAAAGATCATGGAAAGGCGAGCCAGAGACAGCTACATAGGCAATGACAAGGTTGTGCATCAACTTCTTGTTCGCGCGTCAACTTCTCCAATTGAGTCTCGTATACCTCGAAGACCAAACAAAGGAAAGCACTGTTTCAAAATGAGACGTTATACATGTAGGAAGGACTTCTCGTAGGTAATTGTGATCGCTATAGCGCAAATGTGGGACACCAGGAAATTCAACTTGCAGCTACAACATCTTCAAATCCATGGAACCTTAAGCTCTTTCTCTCGGAGGTCAAGATGTGTCTGAGTACATCATTCTTCGTAGTGGGCATGGTTATGAAGTAAGGTGGCGGCGGTCAAACTTCGCCAACCGTTGCATCGTCACCTCATAACTAGGCCGCCGCGTTCTACTCACTGGTAGTTCGCGCTCATCCATTCACATACATATGCATAGCAACATTCGGTTGTCGCTCTTTGAGTATGGCGCCACCGACAGGTTCAGCGTCATACAAGAAGAAAGACGGCACTCTGGCACTTTCGAAAGATCTACAGTCCGTCTCATGGACCCCTGTGGCTCCTGGGTCTTCATCTGCCTTGACCTTAGCGATTTCAACAATCACCAGTGAGGGCTACTTCGATTCAGCGTCTTATTGCTATTCTACTTAGCAAGCTTGAACAACGCTGACCTGCGTCCTCAGATCTTCAACAAACGCCAGCTAGCAGCCCGAAGGTGATGCTGAAGATCTTCGCGCAACCACCCGGCGCAACTGCTCCAGAGACTCATGTCTTCTCCTTCACTTCGCCCGCGGTGGCACGAGCAGAAGCCGATGCGATCAAAGATGCACTCAGTGCGGCAATTCTGGCGGCCAAGTCCGGGACAGCTACGCCGGCGGCAGGTGGAGGAGGCGGAGGAGCATCGGCTGCGATGGCTATCGCAAGCGCGCTGTCATCTACACCTGGAAGTGGCAGAAATCTGAACACATGGTACGACGATGGGAGGCTGAAATCGGATGTGGAGCTACAACAGTCATTGCTGAAGGCGGACCCAGCTTTATCGAAGACTTTTATGGAATCTTTGCGAACCAAGCCAGAGTCTATCACAAATTCTCAATTCACATCACAATTCTGGTCTACAAGAATACATCTGTTGCGTGCACATGCTATCGAGAAGAATCAAACGAGGGGCGCATATAACGTCCTCTCCACCATCAAGCCCAAGACCGTGGACAATGCTATACGGCTAAGCATCAGCAAGGAGCAAATCCAGCTAATCTTCAACCAGCACTCACTGGTCAAGCGTGTTTATGATGAGAACGTACCGAAGCTGAGTGAGGAGGCCTTCTGGTCAAGGTTCTTCCAGAGCCGTTTGTTCAAGAAGCTAAAGGGCGAGAAAGTCGGAGAGAGCGATCCCACCGACCCTGTACTTGACAAATACCTAAGATATGACGAAGACGCCGACCACAACAAGCGGATACTGAGCGCCCACGTTCCCCATATCATTGACATAGAGGGTAATGAAGAGAATAACAGCCAACGGAAGGGCAACCAGCCCGATTGGACCATGAGACCAGCCTCAGCAGATAAGGTGCCTATCATCCGCACACTAAATACCCTCAGCGAGAAAATCATGTCCCACGTAGCCCCAGCAGACGTCGATCCATCTGAGCCAATCGGCATGGACGAGGAGACCTTCAACGAGCTGGCCCTACGGGACCTCCAAGGCGATGCGGAAGAGAACCGAATCATTCTCCGCATCAAAGACCAGAACCGGTTCTTCTCCGACGACAAGGAAAACGACGTCTCCGCCGACGCACTTCTCTACGCCAAGCAAGACCCCAAGAAGGTTCTCTCCGGACTGCGAAGGGACCTCGAAGGCGACGGCAGCGGCTTGAACCTCGAGCGCGCAATCGGTGTCGACATCGACAGCGACAGCGAGGACGAGCAAGACGGCCCGAAACAGGGCCACGTAGGCAGCAAAGCCAGCCTCTCCAGCGCAACGTCACAGGTCCTCAGCGCCATCCAGCAACGGCGCTCGCAGACCGAGGACTTCTCCTCGCCAACACCGGGCTTATCAACCGTGCAAACCTCGACCTCAGGCCTGTCGTCCACTCTCTTCGACAGACTATCCCTCACGCACGCCACGACGACGGAGTTCCTGCATCATTTCTGGTTGGCGTTCCTCTCCGGCGACGCCGAGCGAGCAGGGGAGCTTGCCAAACTAGTCGAGTCACTAAATCGAGCAATGGATAGAATCAAGGCTGTAGCGAATGACGCCGAAGAGGAACGGATGAAGGAAGTGGAGAAGATGAAGAAGCAAGTCAAGGATCTGTATGAACGGACGGGGAGGAAGATGAAAATTAATCTTGACTCTGTTGGTGGTGGGGCGAAGGTGGTGGATCAGATGTTGGGGCCGACCGTGAAGGCTATTGGGGTTGCGACGGGTGAGTATAGGAAAGCACTGGCGGAAGAAGGACTGGAAGCAGCGCCATCATGAGGTTTGGGTAGCACGTTCGATGATGTTTCATAGACGCACTGGATTGCACAGCGAAGGCGTTAGGGACTAGAATTGTGCTTGCGCATGCGGACGGAGTCACGGGTTTCTTGATCATGGAGCCATGAATCATGTGGCTCAGGCTAGAGCGTGAGCAAATCTATGAATCGAAGAATACTGGACTAAGCTAGCACCAGAGAATGGCGCTTTTGGGTCAAAGGGTGTTCCAAGTAAGAACATGGAACCTAGAATATTACATCTAAAACTACTACTGGATCTACAAAGTGCTCATTCAATGGAATACGAATACCCAAGTCTATAGTATCTGCAGAACTTGTTATGCAATACTGCGAAAAAGAAGTATTGAATCGGAATCCGAAGCAAGACAAACGATACCGGGCACCCGACCAAGTTTGCTACATGTACCCAAGAGCAGAGTCCGCTGATTCGGTGCACCACAAGCATATATCAGCCACAACAATCCTCCATTCCCATTTAAGAAGCCTACCTCCCATAAAGCGAACTGGCATACCTCGGAGTCGGCCTGCTCGTCCCATATGGCAGGATTGGAGCCGCCTTCTCTCTGGAGCCTTGCCCCTCAACACCACAACACAGAAAACACATAAACTCGCAAAACTCCTCCCACTTGCTCTTATTGGCCACCTCCTGCCAGGTTCGCGCTTGCCCGCTGGTGCTCGTCGTCACACGTGGCGTAGAGCTCTCCCGTGCCGCCGGCGTCTCGGGTACAGGCTCCGATCTCAAGGCGCAGTGATACAGCTCCGTGGACGTCGGTCCAGCGGTCGGTGCTTCGTCCTCGCCTCCCATAGCTGAGGTCGTAAATCTGACATGCCTTTCACTTCTCTCCGATCTGGCCTCCCTCATCTCTGACTGTGCGTTAGTCTCCTGCACCGTCTTCGCTATCGGCGCGTTATGGAACGGGTGCACCGTGAGCGCTGTGCTTCCCACGCTGCCATTGTACCCGCTCTGCGTCGCCCTCCACCTGCCCCTGACGACGGCTCCGTCTGGGCCCCGTGCGACGATGCCGCGTGGTAGGCCGTCGGTTTGTGTCGTGCTGGTGCTGCGGGAGAAGAAATCTCGGAGGCGGAAGGGCGTTTCGATACGGTAGTTATGCGCCTCTCGAGTGCCGAAGGAGGGGAGGCCCGGGGGTGTGGGCATGCGGTGGGGTGGGTCCTGGATTGGTTCGTTGGGGTGGGTGTAGTCTCCTTGGATATGTGGTAGTGAAGCATTGGTCTCGTCTGAGGATTTGATTTGCTCCTTTCTGCGAAGGGGAAGGTCGTCGAGACTGAAAGATTGCTTGTGGCCAGCCTGGACCCTCAAAGATGCTGCGGATAGCTTTTGAGCCGGCTTCAGGTTGTCATCGCGAGAACCCATTCGTGGGAGCGAGTTGCTAGCCCGTAATGTCGCTATGCTCTTCTGCTCCGTGATTGTGTCAAGCTGCGTGCCAATCCACATGTTCCTCGCCGCAGTGATGGGAGAAGCCGTACGCTCCAGCATTGGGGCATTTCCATTACCATCACTCGAGCTTGACGACCTGCCGCCAGAAGCACGGGCAACATTCAGGTCTGGAAACTTTTCGAAGCCAGGTGGAAGATACAGCGCTTCGAAGATGGAGTTATGCTCGCTGGGATCGGTCTCGGAAGAATCGGCATTGGGGTGGAACGTTCGAAAGGAGACTTGACGGCGAAGCTGCCGAGGCTGCGTGGACTTTGCGGTTGTGAATGCTGGCGATGGTGTACGCGGTGGGGGTGAATTGGTCCTGGTGGTGAGAGGAGAACGATCTAGAGGGGGTGATGAATTGGCCATTATACACCAATAGCTCTTTGATACTGCTTGAAGCATATACGGACTTATCGAAATGTAGGTATAAGCCACCATTAAGTCATGATGGACGTGAAGCTGAATGTGTAACGGATGTCAATTAAGAAAAAAAAATGGACCTGGACGTCTCTTTCTGTAGGAGATAAGTGCATTGGGCAAGTGCGTTGCGTCCACTCCTACTGGATCCCTCCAGGTCTGCATGTTGCGACGATGCCACCGTGACTGCCGTTTTAGAACGAGTATGCTTCGAGAGCCAACAGACCTCGGCTCCTTGTTCACACACTCGGGTCTAATTGTACCTTTCTTGATGCGCATCGCTCCTCGACATCTTGATCTGTGGTCCGCCGCACTCTGCTCACCGTGACATTCCAGACTCACTTCGAGCAGAAAGCTTCCCAATCTGTTGCAGCGTGCTTCTGCAAAGAGAACAGTTGTTGGTACAGGTAGGCCACGACCGTTGGATAGTGGTCCAAGGTGACTCTTCCATAGCCGGATAGGTCGTCGACCCAAGCCAGTCCGGCATAATTCAACGCCCTACTATCGCAAGAGACCTGCATGACCAGGGAGGGCTGCCACATGAATCATACCTGATCACATACATTCTCGAGCCCTTGCAGTTGAAGTACAGGTACAAAACGATATATATCATCCGCCTCAGTGTCCTTCGTCTTACCATCATCATATAGCGAAAAGGTCTAGGAGCATCGATTGGAAATCCTCCTTCACGCAAACCTTGAGTATTTTGACCATCCTGCCATCGTGGATCGATGTCTCAAACTCATCTCCATTAGTCTCCCCCTAATAAACTCTGGGACAACGTTGCGCAGCTGCTTGGATACGCTATCGAAAGTTTGACACGGTTCAATTTCTCTCATCTCTTCGGAGCTGGCGAGCCGTCCACCAACCAGTCCGCATCACTGACGTTCCATAGTCACTACGCTCCACGCCGGAGAATCTCGTTGACCCGTGCCGGGCAAGCATCCACCAGGTGGGGATTATCGTAGTCTGCATGACTGGAGCAACTGGAACCGCTGGAACAGCTGATAATCGGGTATGAACTACGGTGCATGCTAAGTTCCATGGCCTTAGGATGTGCCAGGCAATATACGTTTGTCTAGACACTGTGCCTCCGGTAGTGCCAGCAGAGCATTAAAAGAACAGGCGGAGCGCCTCATGCTGGCGTTCGAGTTTAGTTCGTCTGAATCAGAGATCCTGGGCGGGTCCGAACCGTCCCGCTCGCCGGCAAGGTTGGAGTGCACGGCCTTGCAGCGAGTTAGTGGAGGTGCCTCAGTCCTGAGCTGGGACATCAGCACATGCTAGCCGACATGCCGTCTCCGTCTTAAACTATAGGCTTCCGATTGGGAGTCTTGGTTGCCGTGGTCTCGAAGCTCTCGCATATCATATCCTCAAACGGAAGGCTCAGTGTGCCGTCATGCTCTGACTCAAAGTCGACTTCACCGGAGTCTGATCTTTCCTCAGACTTCTCACTAAACCCTCAAGCTTCCGCCGCTCCTCTTGCTCAGCCTATTTGTGAGATATTAGCATTTCTATCTGAACTCACATCTTGTCTGACTTCACTCACCCTTAACGCCCTCGTGTTCTCCGCTCTGGTGTCTCTCATCATTTTCTTGAATTCATTCTTCAACACCATCGTACTTGTGGTCTCGGTTGGCCCGCCATCCCTGCTTGATGTACCAGGACTCCTCATTCCAAGCGATCTGACCTTCTCCTCGCTAAGTTGAGTATCCAAAGCCTCACATCTATCTCTCAACCCATCGATCACGCCTTCTAACTGTTCACGCTCCTTCTCGAACTCAATACTTGATTTGATCATGCTTTCATACTCGCCGATTGTCTCTGTCAGTTCTCTCTGCAATGTCTCAATTCGGTTTTGCATCTCGATGGTGCTTCCCTCGGACTGTTTCTGGGCTTTGAGAGAAGCGATCTCTTTGAGCAAGGACATATTACGCTCAACTAGTTCATCCAGCCCCCTTTGCAGAGCCGGATTTGCCGCAACCTCCGCTGCTCGCTGAGCTCGTGTACCATATGCACCATCCAGCTCAGCCCTTGCAACCGTCACTTCCGTCTGCAGTCTCACAACTTCGCCCTCGAGCCTGCTCATCTCCGCTTGAATACTTTCGGCCTCTTTCGTCTTCCCATCAACTTGTCCTCTCAGCTTGGCTTCGTTTCCTTCAGCTGCCTCTTTCGATCTTCTCATCCTGTCAAGCTGCTCCATCAGCTCCTGGATCTTCGCTTCCGATTCATGCATATTAGCGCTAGCGATGCCCGCTTCATTCTTGATTCCGTGAACTTGGTCCTTCAGTTCCAGAATCTCGTCTTGCTTCGACTTCAGTTCAATTAACATGCGTTCCTCGAGCTCTTTCCTAGCTTCTCTCTCCGCATTCAATGCATTGCTTTCAGTCATACTCTTCTGCTGCTCCCTGAGCATAGCCTCTTGGCGTGCAGCATCGAGACTTCCCATCACAAGGCCACGTTCCTCCCTCGCGTCTTTCGTTTGTCGATGCGAGCTTTCTAGTGTCGTCTTTGTGCGCTCTAACTCCTCACTAATTTGAGAGAGCTGAGCGTCCCTCTGCGCATCTGACTTGCTATTTAACTCGCGCTGTTGCTGGATCTGGCGTGTTAAGATGTCTTTTTGCTCTTGCAAGCCGGTGGCACCAGCGTAGAGTGATTGGACTTTTGCCGAAAAGCCTTGAAGAGAGAATCCTTCGCGGCACACAGTATCCTCATCAGGAGATGAACTTCGGTCTCTTTGGTCCTGTTTCCTACGTTGCCTTGTTTCTGCGTCGCCAACAGTTATGATCTCCCAAAGACCCTTGAGTACTTTCTCAAACTGCTCGGCCTTTTCTTGGTGTCCGACATTTCTAGTAGAAGACACATGCGCAGCGTTGGCAATATCTTGCAGATGTTGGCCCAAGACATCCAATCCATATCCTAGATAACTGATCTGAGCTTCCAAACTTCGTCCATCCATCTGAGGAGGCGACTGATGGGATTGTGAATGATCCGGCTTTGCTTTCTGTATGAGACCGTGAAGCCGAGCATTAACACCTTCCAGGCTTTCTTCAGTCGCATATGTTGATCGCTCGGCATCCCGCAAACCTTTGCTCTGATGGCTATCCATCGCACTAAGGCCATGTTCTAGATAGTCCAATTGAGCTTGTAGTACTGCTCCTGGCTGCTGGACCTCGCCATCTGGTCGGCCCTTAGGCGGCGCACTATAGCCCTCGTTCTGTTCAAGGTTCGCCTGTACAATCATCTCTCTCAAACGGAGATTAAGATCCTCAAGCTTCGTTTCGGTGGCAATTATAGCCTGTGTCTGTTGCACAAATTCCGTGTTGCTTGGTGGTACATGGTTAAGTGACGTCGTAGTTGACTGGATGTCTGGTCTAATACTGCCGCTCAGACCATAGCCACCACCGAACTCGTCCGTCGCATCCAGACTGCGGTAGAAGCTTCGATCGTCGAAGTCGTCCGATCCATCTGTAGTACGAACACTTCCTAAGCAGAGAGAATAGGTGTCCATAGTTTCGGGGACCAGAGGGAGCATGTCAGGGTTCTGGCTTTTCTTCAGAACGCCCCTATGAGTCATTTGCAAGATCCCAGCAGTATGCTGTAAGAGTCTCCTTTGAAGCTCCTGTGCACGCTTCTCCAATCTCCACAACTCCTGTGCCAGCTCCTCGCATTTTCTTGTACTTGCCAACAGTTCGTCATCCGTCTTGTTCAATAGATCACTTCCGCTCCCCCTACTCCCCATGATACTCCGTCTATGTTTGTTTGCCGAGTTAGGAGAGCCTTCTACACTAACTTCCCGGCTTCTTGTTGAGTTCAGTCTGTTCAGAGATTGCGCAGCATCTCGGAGCTTGCTCTCAAGGGTTAGCTTCCGCTTCGTGGCCTCGATACGATGGTAGAGCAACGAGCATTCCCTCTTCATCCCGTCAACTTCTTCAAAAGACAGGACTTCGTATTCGTGGCTGTCTCCGATGGCTGTCTCCATGAGTAAATGCATCGCGACAGGGTCATTCGCGTTCAGGAGGGCAGAGCTGCGTGGTCTCGACTTGTGCTAAACGCGGTCACTCTATGAATCATCTAGCCACGGATATTGGATATTGAGTTGGCTGACGTACAGTATCATATCGCGGGCGCTCCCCGTCCGCCTTTTCGAAAGATCCCTTATATCCGTCTAGTAACACCTTCGAGGGCGGTGAAGCTGGCCCAGATCCCGGCCCATATCTCGAGCTCTGGCTAGATCCATATGAGCCATGTCGAAAGCCGTTGCCATTCATCATGACGGCTGGAGTGGTTCCACACCCGTTCAGCTCCTTGATTTGTCGGATGGCTTAAGGATACAGCTATGCGCAACGGCCCCAACTTCTTCAAGGCAGACTGACTGATGTTTCTGCCATTAGTAATATGCCTTGTTGATACACCTATGTGAGACGATGTGTCGGCAGCTTTTCAATTTGGCCTCATATGCTCACCTAGGATGCGCAAGCTCCAGCGCGCCTGATGTTGAGATACGAGTATTTGGTAGTGATTATTGATCGTGTCGAGGATGGTGGTGCTGAGACACAAGCTTCCGACATTATTGAGCTGAGTTCCATATCACATGTAGCCTCTGTTCTCTGTAGTTTGATCGCTCACCGAGAACACCAGTAGTATCTGGACAAGGGACGAAACAAACATCTTTTGGGTTGGAGTTGGGAGCTGTGCAGATATCAGGGGCGGTGAGACGCGAGCCAGTAAGGTGACAGCATGTCAATCCTTGTTGAGCCGCACTTAGAAGCGGGCGCTAGCGAATACGCCGAGGAGGTCCTCTGTACACGGTGATGCTTGAAATGCTGCAGGTCACGTGTAAACATGAGTATTTTTAATGTAAAGCCACAACCACATACAAATTATATAGAATTAAGACTTATTCATGAAAGTTGTTGTCATCATTATGCTGAATACACAATTCTAGCTTGTCTTTAAAGTTCTTTGTCTGTCTTCAATGTAAGACTGCTCTGTACATTTTTATTTCAGTAAAACAGCCTTCTTTGCATGTCTGCAAGCCTCTTTACTAGTTTCTTTAATATTATATTTCATCAGAGAATTCTTTATATACCCTCATACAGGCTCAATTCTATTGAGATCAGAACTATTTACAGCTTAGTTTATTTTCTGAATTCTCATAGCTAGTCACATATGCTTTATATACTTAACTGTCTTTATGTGAGACAGTGCATTGTTCTTTACTAATTAGACATTCTTCTCAGGGTTCTCTCACTGAATCTGAGTCATAAATAAATATAATTTTAAGAGAAGAATCAGCTTTTAATAGAGATATCAGTCTATATCTTCACTGTTGTCTTTAGTCTTCTTTTAATATTTGAACTCTCACTCTGATTAATGTGATAATTGCTTTCATTCACTTGATAAAGAATTTGTACAATTCAATTAACACACATTTACATTGATTTTGAAGAGAATTTGATGCTTTTAAGTTCTCAATACTCTGACATTAGCTCTTTCTTAAAGAACATGCTGTTTTTTCTTCTCATTCTTCTTCATTAGTGTCTTATCATTTGTCTTTTTCTTCTTTGCAGTTTTTACCTCTCACAGATGACATGATTCTTTGTATTTTAGTGTCATTGCTACTCAGAACATAAAAGTATGCTTTGTTTTCTGCTGCTTTCAGACATATTTGTTTAAATTAACATATTTAAACTGAGAAACTCATCTTTTTTCTTATTTTTGTCTTATTTCTATTCAGATTTTGTTTGTCACAGGTTTGCAATGAGATTGATGCTTAATTAATAATTTCTAAATACAAGAAGAATACTATAAAGAAGAAAAGAAGAGCTTTATACAGAGACAAGAAGATAAGTGCTTTAGTCTTAGAGTCTTAGTCAGCAACTAGACCATAAGACCTTTAGTATGAATTCAACTCATGACATCACTTTCTCTTTTTCTTTAAGACCAAGCCCTAATTAATGAGAAAGAACATTGTACAATGAATTGCTTGTCAGTATGTGGTTTTTATGTTGTTCAAGTAAGGTTTGTAGATAAGGTTCTTATCACTTATCAACATGTGATATTCTGTTTTCTACAATGAGGTGACAATTTACTTCTTCAACCTCTTCATTACAATCTTTTGTACATGAAATCCTCTTTGATTGACACCTTTCAGCACTGACTCTTGTATGATCTCTTTTTCTCTGTTGTAACACCTAGACCTAGACCTAGTTGTACAAGCTGTGTACAACATCTGAGCTATCTGTCTTATCTCTGTGTGATGCTCAAAATAAGTAGCTTTGATGAAATTAAGAAGACAACATTAGTATAAGAATAAATCAAATAAATTCAACACTGAATCATGAACTTCATATAATCACCTCACACATGTGAAGCATCTCAGTTTTCTCTGACATGATGTTCTTCTTCAAACTCTTGCTTATTATTGACAAGATCTTTGAAGACCTCTTTATACATACATGTGTGTGTGCACACACATACACATACACACAGTTGTTGTTGAATCATGTGTAGACTGATGATGTCAACTCATAGAGTTAAGATCTAGCAATCTCAAGTTGCATTAACTTTCATCAGTTCATTGTCACTGTGTTCTGCAGAGCTGAGGCTGATTCTCATGTAAATCAGATATAATTAACTCATTTTATTAAGTACTTCTTCTTAGATTCTTCTCTTTGTCATATGAGCTTCTTTCTCAAAATCTTGTCTATTTCAAATTCTTCTTCATCACTCACTATTTGTGATAAGAATTGTGAGTCTATCATACACTGAGAAGAGAGAGCATTCATGACTGCTGACTGAAGCATGATTGAGTGAAACACATTATGAATACTCAACAGTGTGTTCAGACAAAAGAAATGCAAGCTAATCTTCTTAACAATGATGTACTTGACATTCTTCACATTAAACTTCTTATATAAATGATCTGTATGTATGTTCTTTAAGTTTAGCCAGATTTTGTCTTCTTTCTTGAAGTTATAAGACTTTTGTCTTCTTTGATTCACTGTTTTCTTCTATATTTGCTGAGTAACAGTTATAGTCATCTGTGCTCACTCTGTGACTTCTTTCATCTTCTGTACAATTTGATCAGCTTTCTGTACTGAACTTTTAACAGATTGTACAGGCTTTAACTCTTCTAGTAGTTGTAAAGACTTCATGTGATACTTATGAAATAAGAAGAAAAGACTCACCTCTGTTAAGATGAAGTTATGATTGTTTATAACTAGCTCAGTCATGAGAAGCAGGCTTGCTCAGTTGTTATGACTATAATTGAAGAACATATAAATGTACAGCTCAACATTTTGATTCATTTGCTCAGTTGTCTCATCAGTTTTCAGATGATATTGTCATGAGTTGAACTCATACTAAGGTCTTATGATCTAGTTGCTTACTAAGACTCTAAGACTAAAAAGCACATTATCTTTTCACTTCTGTATGAAGCTCTTCTTTTTTTCTTCATAGTATTCTTCTTGTATTTAGAAATTATTAATTGAGCATCAGTCTCATTGCAAACTTGTGACATTAAAATACTATTCTCATTTAAACCTGGCCTACACTAAAGACCTTGCTGTACAATTGTTAAAATCAATGCA
>JAABUP010008045.1_pt1 | contig 13672 bp, 14 predicted proteins | sample 5559201 | NCBI WGS metagenome assembly JAABUP01 (sample SAMN10711887, study PRJNA513373) | rock metagenome | isolation source: Antarctica rocks | place: Antarctica | reverse complement strand
TTTCTAACAAAATGTATAGGAAACCTGCGAAAAAACCTTTCCACCACCCACCACTCACCAATTCGACCTCACTGTCGCCGTTGTCATGACTAAACAAAAGGCCCCTACAAAGGCTTCTTCTACAAAGAAGAAGACATTCAAAACGACAAAAACAGCCACCCCACAGCCTATTCGAGCACCCCCACAGCGTATTCGAGCCTCATTCACACCTTCTCCTATGGTGTCACGTTTATCGCACCAGATTTTCGACTTATCCCAGGAAGTCCTACAAGATACGTGCGACTGCTTTGCGAACCTGACAAACATCGAGTTTCAGATCAACACGGACAGCCTTGATACGCTTGAAAGACACTTGACAAAGCTGACGCTTTATTCTGGGCACATGGCAAAACTCCTTTCTGCGGCCACACATCTTGAAGTGCTTAATTTGGACTTCGAATCACATACCACTCTAGGACGCTCAGATGATATATGGTCGAACACCTTGAGGTCTGGAGTCTGGACCAGTTTGCACACATTCAGACTCTCATATGTCACTGTACGTCAACAGGATCTCTGCCACTTTTTGAGGAGACATCGATGTTCACTCAGAACATTGCATCTGGAAAACATGAAGATAGAGCCCCCTGGGACTTGGGAAAGCGGTCTGAAGGAGATGCAGTGTATGCCCATGAACTTGCAAGCCTGCCGCCTGACTCGTCTGCAGCCTCACAACTCGTCGTTTGGGCAGGTCTCACGCTTTGTGCGGTCCCAGGACATCCTTGATTATCTTGGATTTCGTGGGAAGAACCCTTTCACGGCCTGTGCACCACCTCAGCTATACGGTAAGCATTTCCACGTGCAGGTCTTCGCGATGAGACTGATTTACGCTAGATGAAGATCGCACGAAAGCGGGGAGGTCATTATATGGTAGTAGGATCAATTGAGAGCCGATCTCGGCTCGGACTTTATATCCCACGTCATTTCTGCTACCCTCCTCGATCTTTCTCGGCTCCTACATACCAACCTTCGTCGATGAGACTCTTCTCTAAGTTTCTCCAATACTCTGCTTTTTCCCCGGCTGAAGACTTGAGATCCAAATCTCCTAGCCGTGTCTCTATTGCATTATTTCCTACTAATGATACCTGATGGCTGGCGTTAGCAAAGCTTCAAGCAAGCTTTTTCGAGCAGCTACACACTTTCAAAAACATTGTACAATCCCGCAATGTCATAGCTGTCAAGAAATCTCGAGATGTGACATCAGCCTCCAAAACACCAATTTCATCCAGATCCTGCTGTAACTGTTTTAGCTTTAGTAAAAGCGGATTCTCATACAAGAAATCGACCAGTCGATCCCGAAACTCGTCTGTATACAGTGGCGACTCTTTCGAAGACGAACAAATTGCCGTGATCGCGCGCTTCACTCTGCCCCTATCTCGTGATACCAGATCCAAAGGACAGAACGACAAGCTTTTAGCCTCCCCAAGGACTCTCCTTTGAGCATTCTTCTTCACCCGCAAAGCACATGTCCGGCACCTTCTCGACCCAAGCGGCGCCGACGGGGACTGCACCAGCCATTTCGGCTTGAACTCCACAAGCACCTCCCCGGCGTCTGCATTAGGACTCATATCCGTGATCAAAGTCCCATAGGGTTCGTCCTGAGCCAAGTAAACCCCACACCTCTTCCGCGGCCTAGTCCTCGCATCACTTTCGTCAAGCTGAAGCTGTCTGTTACACTCCGCGACTACATGCGGGGGCACATGCACCAACACTTGCTCCACGAGATTCTCCGCTGGGAATAACGGTCGGATGACGTCCTGGAACCGTCTGTAAGATTCTTCATTGCACACCGTTGACGGCAACGCTTTTCTTAAGCGTAGTAGCTTGCCGTCGAATACGGGATCGTAGCTTAATGCCTCTATCTCGCTGTGCCGCTGGGTTGTAGACCCGCAGCGAGAGTCGGAGTCGGAGATGTCGGCCTCGGTGCTGGGGCTTGAACGGGGGATGGTGAGTCTGTAGACGATGTTCGCTGCCCCTTCTGCTAGGTACTGTAGTGACGCTCGGGGAGGCAGCGACGGGAGAGGTGTCATGTCCGCTCCAGGTACTTGTATATCCTCGTAGATGGTGGTTCAAAACGTCGCCCATTCAGGTATAACAGACTCAAATTATCAAATGGCGAAATCATACACCGTGAAACCCAGATGCTCTTGAGTACCCCGCGAAATGATGAAATGACAAAAGCAATTAATGCGGTAAGCAAATGATACAAAGCACCGTACGAGTAGTGTTACTAGAAATATGTACCTTGAAGAATCCTCATGAGCGAAGCTTGCGGCATCCATACATACATAGCGTAGAATGGCATCCTCCACAAGCGAACGCTTCGTAACGTTACATATAGTACGGTAACTCTATCCTGAGAGACCTGGTCACGTTCCAAATCTCCTTCACGATTTCCGTCTTTTCAATTCAAAGACATGGAAAAGGCAGAGACAGAAAAGGAGCACAATGACCTACCCACCCCAGGATCCTGCGTTGCCGATTTCTGCCTCATCCCCGTGAGTCCACAATCTCGTCACATTCAAGACCGACCAAGGCCTCAATACGGTGCTGAAACCCAGAGTCAAAGATCGGAACACCCACGGCTTCCGTCTCCCAACAAGTTGCCGAAGTCCAGCGTCTGATGCGGAAGAGTCATCTGACCTACTCCATGCATTCGGCGGGTACGACTGTTGGTGAGCCACCCATTTCTACTCTGGGGGGGGAATTAGAGCCCGGATGAGGGTCTTTATGGGGTGCTTATACCTCTTAAATTACAGAGGGCTCGTGGGACGATGTCATGAGGCTTATCGGGCAGGCACATACGATGCTACACCAAAAGGGCATTGTACGGATCCAGACTGATATTCGTGTCGGTTCAAGGTATGTCTGATTCCTGAGACGAGGAGTAGTGACTCAATTTCTTCACCGGACCAGTCGGGACATAGGGTTCGACAATGCTGACCAGTTTCTGTTAGGATTGACAAGAAGCAGTCTTTCAGTGAGAAGGTCACTGCGGTCAACAACATCTTAGCAGCAGATCAGAAGCATGATTAAGTCATTGAGACAGTGTGCTCGTCATCCCAGTGACCATGTCACTATGGTACAGTGTTCGCACTGCACTTAATGATGATACTCCTCCTGATGCAAACAGATTCCAACGCCGCGCTGCGCAATGACCTGGAACGGTCTTCGACACTAGACACCAGCCAAATGCACCATGTCCAAACGCACCATGCCATCATAACGGCCCCCCAGGCGGAAGTCATATTTCGATTCCACCAAGAACAGTTCCCCAGTTGCCCCCTGCCCAGATCCAGTTGCCGATGCTTGGCTTGGCTCCAGCCCTGACAGTGTTGGTAAGATCAACTAGTCCCCTGAACATGTTGTTCCTCCCTCTACTGCCCCCGCTGGTCGCACTGTTCGACGTCAAAGGCGGCGTTCTCCCCACTGGTGTAATTCCGTTCAGCTTATCCACTGTAGCGATCGCTGGTCCTTGATCGAAAAAGTCCACAAGGATAAATGTTGGCGCTTTGCCATATAGGCTTGCGCAATTTGCAGCCATGTCCCCAAGGTTACCTATACCGCCAGACGGAGCGTTGATAGTCATGATGTCAGCGGTATCCGGCACTTCGATACCGAAAGGCCCAGGGCTGTACAGAAAGTGATTCATAAGTGCCATGCGGCCTGACTTGACTGCAGCCGAAGTGTCTCCTTTAACCGCAGGTGGTCTATCAGGAGCACATGAGAAGTTTGATGGGCTAGACACATCGTAAGGATTTTCCCAGACGAATGTAAATTCGTCCAAAAGGTAAGGAGCGACAGTATTTGACGTTGGGTTCAAGGGAGCAATGAAGGTCACCAAGCGTGTCGAGTTCGAGATCAGATTTTGGAGGGTGGGCCACGTTGTCACGGCAGTCGCTGTTGAAGGTGGCATGTAGGCATAAGAAGTGATCTTTGCAGCCTGAAACTCGGCGTTCAAATCGGCCGCGGAGGCATTATCGGAGTTCACAAGGAGAATTGTGACCACGTCGTTGGGATTGTTATCCAGCCATATCTTGATAGCCGCCAGCCAATCGCTGACTTTCCCAGCGTCTAGTAGCGCGCAACTTGTATGACATAGGTGTAATAGTCCGTTGTTATTGTGTATCTGTGCGGTGAGTAGTCGAACTCCAGCGTTGAGTTGGGCAGTCGCATTGTAGAATCTGGCAATAAGATCAGGACTTTCTCGCTAGATCATTGCGTATTGCTTACTGATTGCCGGCTTCCGAGTAGCCCGTGGAAGCATCCCTTACGAAAGCACTGTCATGTGCTCCGAGATGCGTAATGTTCGAGTAGGATCTGCTGCATAGATCTGGAGAGTTATTACACGCCACGGTCGAACTTCGTGGTTGCAACGCGGCGGCCGACGACAGCGAGAGAATCGAGGCAAGTGCCAGTAGAGCAAGCATTATGATCTTTTACGGACCCGCTGAGAAAATGAAGTCGAAGGTTGTTATTTTGAATGTCAAGCCGCAAACCGAGGTAGTAAACCGGCGAGAAAGGTAGCGAACGTTATCCTGATTGTAAACGAGTGAGGGTAGGCGGAAAGCACGCTATTAGAATGGGAATAGAACTGGAGCTCCAATCGTGTTTGAAAGACAATAATAAGAGGTAAGAAGTTTGAGATCGAGGTTTAACTAAGCCAAGGATTTGACGAAAGACGTAGCCCTGCTGCGCCTCGAAGTATGTGATGTCAGCCATGGAGGCGTGACTGCTTCCTTCGTCGAATACGGGCCCTCACAGCGCATTTCAGGGTGAGATCTTGCGACGGATTAGTTTCTTCGGCAGACGGACTTGAGGCGTTGATTGCCACATGAAAGTTTGATTCGCTAATGCAATATGTGCTATTGATAGCTCCCGAGGGGTCCCCATGCTTATGCGGCTCTTCCCTGCCTGTACTCTAATAAGGTACTTAAACCTCCATGCTTTGATCAGTCGTAATGGTAGGATTCTTTCTTTGAGCATGTTCACTTGAGCAGAATGTCTCCGAAAATACTTCACAAAAATAAGTCCTGCCCTAGCAGCTTCTCTGGTAACAACACATGATATGTATGAATCTGATTTACTCAGTCAACCCACGCATTTTCCAAACACTCCTATAATATAAAACCCTAGTATTCAATGAGGATAAGAACAGATCGAGCGTTCTTCAGAGGCATCACAGAGAGCCAATCGTAAAGGGAAACTTCCTAGCGACAGACATGGGCAATCCTGTTATTGAGTCCACCAGGTGGTAATAGGATGGTAGGCTTCTGTCGAGCTCTGGATCAATTGGATGAGTATCCGAGGCGTTGCAAAGTACTGATACTGGAACATGCTGCACGCAGTCCCATGGAGCGAATAATGAATCGGACCTTTGCCATGTAGATCCACAACTCAATCCGACCGAGCGTCATCTCTTTTGATTTCGAATATCTCGCAACCAAGTTTCCTCACATTCGAATCTTCGAGGGTGCTTAGAGCTTCCTTGATTCCACTCACAATTTCCCCAGACAGTCCATTTTTCGACCGCGAATAGATGTCAACACCCGCCGGAGTGAATAGGGTCTTTGCAAAATATGTAACAACCCACGGCTCCTCTCCAATCTCGCCATACCCTAGTATCTCCCAGTGTGACGAAGCTATTGCTAATAAGCCCTTACCACGCCAGTCCCAAGCTCCCGAACCTTTCCCACTAGCTGTGTCAACACCATGCACCGTCTTGATCTTGTCCGAGTTCGATGCCTGGTAGGAGACAATATCGTCAAGACGGTCTGTGCCTTGCATCCTGCCGCTGTTGGCCGGTGGGAGAGCTGAATATGTGATCCGGACATTTCTTTTTGGCTTCCACATCGGGAGCGAGGAATGCGTGACGTGCCATGTACCGGAGAGCCAGTCTGTTGAAGGAGGATCAAAGGAGATTTGGGGCGCATTGGAGACTGAAGGGGGACGAAGGACGATTGGAATAGCCATGATTCGCTGGTTGGTCTATGTTTTTAGGAACTTTTCCCAATGACGAAGCTCATAGGTGATGGCATACGATGCTAAAGTCGGTAGCTCTGCAATGTTCCGTGGCCAACGGCTGCGCTAGTGCGGAGCATAAGGGCCTCGAGCAGCCTCCCCACCATTCCCCGATAACATAATAAGTTCTCGAATTGGTGGTAGTTTCTGCTACGGCGTAAGTGTTTGTTAATCTGGTAGGATGTGTTTTCCGAGTAATGTGTTTCAAGCAGGGTGTTCTGGTGGCTTCCCGGAATGATGACGTCTTTACTCAGCATGCTTTTCAATACTTTGTAAGCATGCAGAATTCGATGACATTTGTCTCTTCCTTACCATTATCGTTGGCATCCGTTGGTGGCCACTGAAAGCCGTCCAGCTTCACATGAAGCGGAATGCCTGCGTCGGTATTGTTGCGGGCTTATTGATGCTTGTGGTCGCCATTGTCTTACAAAGCCTGATAGCTCAAGACATGGCAGGAGTTTTGATCTCAAAGACCTTATCAGTTGGGGCGCACCATCCAATTGTCTCATTATTGTATAAGAGCTCTAGCCGTCGCTGCCGTTTATCTGATCTTCGTCGTACACACCAACACTCTTCAAGTTCACAAAGGAGCTTCACTACCGGTACAGCTACAATGGGCTCCTTAAAAGGGTTTCAAAATCTGGTTGAGTCGCAGCGAAGTTATTACCAGCTAAGCAATGACTCCACGATACCGATTCTCGGATCGAAGAGATGGTCAAACACACCTTACTCCATACGCCAAGTGCATTTAATAGCCAGTCCACACGGATCGTAGTACTGTTGAAGAAGGATCATCAGAAGCTGTGGGACATCACGAAAGAGATCTTCAAGGGTCGATTGCGAGCGGATCAGTTCGAGACCACTTCCAAGAAGCTTGATGGGTTCCGTGGGGCTTATGGATCGGTACGAGAAGTTTCGTTGAAAACACAGAATGTCAAATTAATGTTACTCCTCAGATTCTATTCTACGAGGATCCAGTGCCCTTGAGAGAGCTGGCAGCGAAGTTCCCGGCCTACGCCGAGAAATTCCCTCAGTGGTCTGAACACACATCCGGAATGCATCAATACATCTTTATGCTGTGTATAACACCATTTGCAAGCTCACGATGCTGACTCAATACATCTTAGTGTGGACAGCGCTGGAAGCTGAAAGTTTAGGCTGTAATCTCCAACATTATAACCCCCTCATCGACGTGCAGGTATCGAACCAGTGGAATATCGACTCGGAGTGGAGTCTCAAATCGCAATTGGTCTTCGGTAAACCGACAGGACAGCCGGGTCAGAAAACATTTAAGCCGGTTGAGGAGCGGTTCAAAATATACGGAACAGAGACATGATCAGTCTGTGTTGACAATTGGGAGGAAGTTGAAGCTTGCAGCTAGAAATCGGGAACTAGGATCGCATATGTAAATTCATGGCATAAAGACAGAACTCCAAGTCGCCATCATCTCTGTTGCCTACTCGTTCTCTTCAATTGCTTGCTTCACGAGCGCGGAATCAAGGTATGCCCTGACTTGCACGATCTTGGCATCTTTGTTCCAACGCGTCACCCACGCGTATGTATTATCAAACTTCAGGCCTGCCAGTAATTCATCAGCAACCACCGATGTGCTTCAACAGTGGACTAATGGTGACTACGTCTCACCATTCTTGCAAGTAGAAGTAGCGATCAATTCCACTACTGCCCACTCCTCATCTCCCCCACCAATAACATTGCGTACCTCCAATTGGATCGGATTCTTCATAATCGCACCCAGCCGTTGGAGAGTCTGCTTCTGGAAGTCCGCCTTGCTTTTGTACTGACCGGCGAGGGGGTGGTGACCCATTACGGTCCAGTCGACGTCGTCGATGACGTGGGCGAAGAACTCGTCGAAATTGCCAGCAGCCATGCCGGCGAAGATTTGAGATATCTCTTTCCTGGAAGGATAAGGACCTGACATGTCGATTGATGGGCTGTAGATTGGGTTCAGATGATATAAGATGTCTGGTTTTGGCCAGAGAATGTTATCAACGTCCGGAGGAAGTGGTTACGTTTATATCTAAGACCGCCGGGGCAACTGTGGGAGAGAAGTGGTTGTTCAAAGGACTTTGTTGGGGTAATATTTTGTAGTCCGGAGATTTTGATTTGTAAGGCTGATCGACATGACTTCGGTCCACTACTTACACGTGTCAATGATGCATCATTTTCCGCCATGCCGATGGTAAAGTCTTGACACATGAAAGTTGTCTGTAGTAATTCCTCTTTAAGCAATTCAACACGTTCAATCCGCTGTTCATTGACAACGTCGCAAAATCTAGTCCATCTCTGCAATCTGAAGGATTGCCTTTCCAAAGTTCCTGCCACAGTTTTCATTTCTGCTCCCTCCATTGCGGGATGTCTCTACAGACGGCTTGCGGCACTCGGGATTCATCCAAGGCACAACAAATCGTGCACAATGGCCGGTAGCCAAGTCGGGGTTTCCAAATGGATAACCGAAATGCCTTTCACACGCGTCCATCACCCAGAACCCGCTCACTGTTCAATAGAGACGCTCATTAGCCTTGATATATTCCGCCATACTCGTGTATGGGACCTCGAAGTCGAGCTTTGCGGAGGCATAACCATCAGCATACGACATGGCGTAATCATGGCAGACACTCACATCGATTGGGTGGATTATATGTGGATTTCCTCCATCGTACCCAAATTCCGCCATGTACGCAAACATCTCGCCCTGTTCCCTCCCAAGTCCACCTGGCATCATCCTCTCAAAGTCCGCAACACCGTTGGGCTGATAGCGACCTTGCACGCCGTTGATCTCCGACCATAACTTCGTGTACTCGTCGTAACTGGTCATCTTCCCGTGTCCCAGCATGGTTCGGCCGTGCGGGAGCTTGGTGAGAGCTTTAACAAATTGGCCGACGTCTTTGCAGGGATCGACGAGAGGTTGAGGGGAGTCACCAGAACAGGGCATGCTCATCACATAAGTACCATCAGATTGCTGCATGGATCAGCAAGGGTCGAGCTTGTGAGGCAGAGAACAAGACACAGGAATCGAATGGGAGAGATGGCGAATGGCGACAAAGATACCAAATGGGGAAATGGTGATGACGAACCAGTTGAGGCGCGGTCATGGCAGTCCTCTTTCGCGCTTGGTGCATACTTCCCCACTTCCGATATAGAAGTCTTATTGGCCAGATCATGATGTTTCTCATGAATGTAGTCGGCAACAACTGCTTTACAATCAAAGTGATAGATCCAGGTGTACTTGTTGTTACTCCATTTCTTTGCATTCGACAGCGAAGACCAGGTGTATAACTCGAGGCTAGAGTCCACGATGGTGGCCACAGCATCGGCGAAGTTCTTGCCCTGCTCGACCTCCACCCCTACACTGTACTGGTTGAGGGTCTGGTCTGGCTTGACGTGCTGCTTTGACGCTGGGTTGGAGAGAGTCGCATCAAAGTCCGTGACACCGTACACGACGTTGGCACCTTGAAATGCCTTGATCAAAGACCCCTTGTCCGACAGACCTCCCTGCACCACCTTAATACCCCGCTCGGCCAGAGCTTTGCTGGATGCTTTCTCGGGGTCTCTGGTGATACCGCGGACTTTCTATTCTGGTCCCTTGAGGAACAATCGAAGCTCCCTGCATCATTCGTCAATCGCCTTTCCGAGCAATTCATCGACTCGACCATCCACGTCCGCATACCTGCGTTCCCGTGGCTCCGCAGACAACGATCAATTTCGTCATGATGACAATCTTCTTGCTGCACGCCGATAATGAATGCCTTGGTAGAACAGCTCGACAGAAGGCAAATCGCAACAGAATGCCCTCAATCTATAGATATGTGAGACAACAAGAAGGGGTAGTCGAACGTTGTTGACATTGCATTGAGATGCAATGAGTCCTCGAAACCATCATGTCATGTGCGAACGCAGCATTGTTGACGTTGCATCAAGACGAACATGATGGTGCACCCGGCCAGTGTGGATCCTTCGTCTCAGCCTCTACGGTGATGACGTTAAGATCAATTCAGGTCACGGCGTGTTGAGTAAACACTGACACGAGTTGCGATGGGCCGAGGAACGTTGCATCGCCAGCGTGCGGGATGTGCGAAGTACGAAGTCATCTTGTGGAGTAGGGTCGGAGACACGGTTGGGATACTGACAAGTACGTGGTACTTTTATCTCAAGAAGGTTTTGAACAGAGCTCAGGCACCAAACGTCAAGAGACATTCTTTAGGAAAGTCAGCCATTCTGCATATCTGGAGACTGCTCATAGGAAACATTCGTCCAAAGCCGCTGTACAAAGTAACCAAAAAAGCATCCGTTACTATTGATCATCGTCTGTTATCTACCTCAAGCATATCCTAAGCTCTTACACTTCGTCTTGAGTAAAGCTACTTGAAGTACGGCTTCGTTTCGAACTCGTCCAGCACCCTCTTCCAATCCTCCTCGCCTTCAGCCGCCAACTTCTCAAAGCTCGGCTTATTCTCCATTATCCACTTCTTATCATTGCCTGCCTCCGGAAGAATGAATCCGGCCTCTAAGACAGCCGTGAGATCCGCGAAGATGAACGTTCCTCGTAGTTCTTTGTCGCCTCGCCCTGGCTGCCCGTTGTTTACGGCCTTATCCCATGCCTGTCTCAATTGGATGCACAGGTCGTTGAATTTCTCGACTGTACGCCCGCCACCTGGGCGTACATGTCCAAAAATTCGATTGGTAAGTTTCTTGAGAGAGATGTCAGCGTTTCTCGGACACTGCTGTTTACAACATGACCAAAAAAGCAGAAGGGTTTCCTCCGGATCGTTGAGTGCTGCACCCCATTTCTCATAGCCCTAGACTTCTCTGTGCGAAGGAACTTAGAATACAACTTACACGCTTCCCGGCAACGTACGTTTCCTGGTCGGCCACTTCGGTGAACCTGCAATTGACGAACAAGGTTGGTGTATGAAACGTCTCCGCATGGAGTGTGGTTATAGCCATGGCCAGCGCGTCCTTTTGCGCCCCTGTGAGAGGCGTGATGTGTTCGATGTCATACCAAGGCATTGTGTTGATGTGATTCGGCCGCTAGCCAGTGCTTCTGATGTCTGCTGCGGAGGTTTGAATGTTGCTGGTGGATCAGAACCCTTCGGTGATGCGCGACATCGTCTGATGATAATTACCTCTTCGCGTCTAAGAACTGGATGACTGGACGATATTGATATTAATATTGCCATAGTCATCAGAACCCTCGGTGGGATATCCATACGGCGTTGACATCCTGTGGCCTCGGCGCTAGATTTTGTAGTGGAGCATGATGGTGCGTTTACGGACTTTGTCCGCTTTTGACTGTATTCTCGTGAAAGCTACCGGACGCTGCTTTGCTACTGGGTTTCTTGTACCTTGGCGCCTTTGCGATAAGGCAAGGCTGACCAAAGTTCTGTCACTGCACGTCGAACACTTGATGACTGATGACGGCGAATAAAGTTGTTGGTCAAGGTCCATCATCTCTGCAGTCTCAAAGCATTCTGATACATGGTTGTTCAAACAAAGGCTACTACTCAAAGAGGAGCCCGGCGGAATTGCTCTATCCCGTCAAAGGCATGCAACCTGAATCTGAAGCGCCCGAGTCCTTGCCGGCCGCTCTCTTCTTCGATTCCGTTTGCCAAAACACCAGTATCCCACCAAACATTTGCCTCCCAAACCGGAACCCCCGAGTGTCTGCCCACACTTCTGCTTTCCCTATTTCGAACCGGAAGACTCTTGGTACACTTATGGGTTCTGATGTTGTCGGTTCACCCGCAAGCCAGAACTTTGTCATGGTCTCGATGTATATTGTGGACTCGGCTCGGGGTCCTCCATGCCTCAGCTCGGTCACAAAAACGGGCGTGTGAGAGACCTTTGCAAAGTGTCCGAACAGAGCGCGCATCCACCCCCTTATTTTCTCCCCCCCGGAGTAAGTGATATTGTCCGCGTTATGGAAAGGTGCGGAGAAGGTAAAGATGAAGGCTTCAAAGTTCCATGCTAATCTCTCTACCTTACCACCGCCAATATGGTGAACGAGGATCTGTTCTATCAGCCATTGAAGGGTGAGAAATCAGGACTGCCGCACGACCCTTCCAAAAATTTCGTCATTCCGCGGCCGATCGGTTGGATCAGTACTACCGACAAGAACGGTAAAGACAACCTTGCGCCATTCAGCCAGTTCACCAACGTGTCCTTTGATCCTCCAACCATCCTGTATCATACCTTTATCACCTGGGACCCTTCTAGGGAGAGAAGCTCACATTGTTGAGCAGATTTGTCGGCCATCAATCGCTCTACAAGGAACGCTGCAGAGACACAGTCATGAACTGCATACAGGCCAGCGAATTTGTCTGGAACATGCGAACGTGTATTTCACCTTGTTTTGGCCCACCGTCATTGATTGTGGAACGTTCAATCAAGTTCTGACATATATGCTTGTAGCGATGAGCTCCGCGAACAAGTGAACAGCTGTGGTTTAGAAACCTGGACGACGAATTCCAGGAGGCCGGTCTCGAGAAAGTACCGAGTAGATTGGTGAGGCCACCGCGAGTGGCCCTTTCGCCGGTCTCCTTTGAATGCAAGGTCCATTCCATACTTCGGGTGGCCACCGATCACTCGTGAGAGCTCAAAGGTCACTTTGTCGGAAATTGTGTTGTCGGTATGTGCAGCATCCTAGGAACCCATCATCCTCATATGCTTACCAGCTGACACTGCTTTGACAAGTGATTCACGTTAAAGGAGAATATATCACTGAAGACGGAGTAAGTTGATGTACCCCATGTCACAACGAACGGGATTAAAGAACAATCCCGCTGCTGATGATGTGCACAGCTCTTCAATGTGTTGAAAGCAGCCCTAATTGTACGGAATGGATATCACCAGGACACACATATGGACCGTGTTTTTGAGATGAAGATGCCAATCATGCCAGATGATCACGTGAGCCAGGGAGTTTTAGGTGGAGACAGAATGGACGCGAAACTCGAGGAGGAGCAGAGGCCAGACGAGAAAAGAAAGTATACTTTTCCACAATGAGCAAAGAGCGTCGGTCTTCCCTTTCTAATCGAAAGGGAAAATGATCTGTAGTTATGTTCGTAGATCTGAGAAATCTATGTTAATCATCAGCACGGCTCGTTCAAAGTCTCGAGTAGGATGAGATTACCTCGTATTTATGAACTACTGTGAATGACAAAACGTATAATTCTCAAGGTGCAGTTCGCTCCCCTGCTCGTGGCAATTACCTGACTCTTTTGGCTTGCGTTCCATTTCTTGTTCTCCTCATACAGCAACTTCAGAAAAGCAAGCATGGTGTAGAACAGGGCAGTAGTGTTGATGCCATAGGTGTCCGTGAAGAGCAATCCTAGCCCGGAGAGTTGAAGTTTTTGTTGTAAGGCTGATAGACATGACTCCTTTCCAAACACTGTAATGTGTCATTTCCCGCCAGGCCAATGGTAAAGTCCGGCGTGCATTAGGGGTCAATCTGCCGAACTGCAGGTCCTTCAAACAACTCAGAATCAGAACAATGAGAAAGATCTGACATGAAACCTGTACACTCCAGGCCATGGTAGGAAAGCCAAGAAGGACATATTCATGTCTTATGAAGGGCGCTATGAAATACGTCGCA
>JAABUP010008044.1_pt1 | contig 13674 bp, 11 predicted proteins | sample 5559201 | NCBI WGS metagenome assembly JAABUP01 (sample SAMN10711887, study PRJNA513373) | rock metagenome | isolation source: Antarctica rocks | place: Antarctica | reverse complement strand
GGACCACCCCCCCCCCCCCCCCCGTGTGCTGTAGCCTACCTTGTATGGCGTTTGTGCTCTGGTGCCATTTGTTCACCTTGCAAATCTGGTGTTCTGTTTTGACCCTTGAGGCTTCTCCACAGAATCTGTCCCTGACAAAATGTTTGTGTGCTCATGTGCACCTTGCCTTGTGGTTTTGCAGCGCCTTTGTGTCATGTTCTTTGTACTCTGCCATGTTTTGTGAGTCCTTCTGCGACAGAGTCATTAGCTGCATGCCACTGTGTCATTCTTGTACAGTGGCAGCGCAACAGCATGGCTTCTTGCTGCCTGTCTTTCAAGCTGCCAATGGTGCCCTGCAGTGGGGGGAAGAAGGGGTAGACATAAAAGACAAGCACTATCGCCTTGTGAGATTGCATTTCATGGACAAATCTCCTCCACAGACCGACAGCCCCAGCCCAAATGCGGAGGGTATGGGTGACACTGCCCATGCCCTGCTGAATGGGGCATTGTGACATGGCAAGTGCAAAAATTAAGTCGTGTTTTGCAACGCCTGCCAGTACGTATTCTGCAATGAACGCAGTCTGCTGCAAGTGTGTGTGTCAACCAAGCTGCTGAAGCTTGTTGAGTTGATGTGTAACTGGTTCGGCAATGGAGGCATATTTCCAGGTCTTTAGTGTCTTGACAAGGTTGTCCAAGCACTAGTCTTGTTTGGATGGCACAGCCAAAGACCAGATGTGAGCATGTATGCGGAAACCGCTAGTCTCATGCATGTGCATGCAAAGTGACAGTTTCATCCATGTGCATGCTGAGTGCCAGTTTCGTGCATATGCAAGCAGAGTGCCATAAGCATCGTGCAGGATGGTGACTACGAACGAACCCAGGTTGTCTTGCTTTTTAGATCGACCATGATGAGTAACAACAGATGTGTCAAAGATTGCCTTCTTGTGGTAGTTCTTGGTACCGCATCATGTCAGCACTGTAGTGTGTTTTTGAGTGGTTGGTTGAATTCTGCAATGCTCTCAATACAGCATGTCTAGCAGCATGAAATTAAGCGTCACAAACAGCAACAACTTTGCTGGCGTTGGACTTGAACGCCCATACTGTTTCAAAATTTGTGCCAGCTTGTTGGCTGACCAAGTTCTCATGTGTGCTTCACGGAATCAGAAGAAGCACACAACACTGAAAACAGACGACTGCTACTGTTTCTGCCTTGCAAGTTCGGGCCTAACTTATAAAGAAGGACAAAAAGAATCTTCACTTGGCTGCCAATACAACCAGTATGTTGTATTTAGGCGTTGGCCTCTGCTGGCTCCGCCTCCTTTGACTTTGCTGCAGCCTTTTCAGCTTCCCTGCATCAGCAATATCGTGATGAGCTTTGGGACAGCACTACACATAAGCATTTGTCACCACAACAAAACACGTCGCATAAGCTCAAGCAAATGATCTCAGGCTCAATGTGCAACAGAGCTGCAATCAGCCTGCAATGATCAAGGGAGATAAAATTATTGCTATCACACATGCTTGAGGGAGCCACATGAACATGACATGCACCCACGCATTCAGCATTTTCATCGTGAGGCAGTGCAGTCACAGCATCAGCAGCAGTGCTTTGATGAAGCCTTGTCGGGTTGACCCTAATCCTCATGATACATGGCTCAGACATGCACAGCTATGCGTAACCCATACCTCTCCCCCTGCTTCCTCTTTTCCCTGGCCATCAGCTCTGCCATTAGCTCCTTGGCAGCGCTCAGCTTGCTGAGAATGCCCTTGTATGATGTCAGGTCACGGTTCACGCTCTCTGTCTTGACATTCATGCTGTTCACTAGGTTCTCTAGGGCCTTAGGGTCTTTGGCTCCTGGACAACAGCACATAATAGCTATTGGCCAGAGAGCATTTGTCATGTCACTGGCGACACTTGGCTTGTCACAGGCAAGCCAGACAATAATGGCAGGTTGCTGTACTATGCGAACAAAGATGACACATCTAACTTTGCAGCTCTGCAGCCAAAGGTGGCTCTTGCACAAGCAACTGCCATTGATTATAACTTGTTTTGCCTTCACACTACTGGAATCCCAGAAATGTTATCGGTGCATTATGTAGCTACTGGCAACAACACCTTGATATGTAGCCAACCTAGATATGTAGCCATGAAGGTTGGTTGTTACAATGTGAACCACACTGAGACGTGGCAAAGCAGCACAACTGACCTGTCAACTCCAGAAGCCTAAACAGGCCAATGGCAAAGAACTTGGTGTACAGGAACTTCTCCTCCTTTGCTCGGTCTGCAATACCGCCCAGCAGTTTCTGCACTTCATTCCCTTCTGAGCTGGGAGCCAGCTCTGATGAGTCTGACAGCTTGGATGCCAACTCCTCCATCTTCTTAGCATCACTGTAGCATTGAACAACCATTGAGCTGTCCTCCTTTCAGACTGTGTGATCAGACGTGATTTCAACATGTGCCAACAGCAAAGCCAACAGCAAAGCCAGGCACAAAAGCAGCTGTTGTCTTTGCGATGAGCTAAGAAAGCTCAATTGCACGCTGCAGCACGTGATGTAAAAGGGAGGAGTAAATGCATTGATTAACAAATGCTAATGGGTGCCAACACAAGTTGAGGGAGGCAAATGTGAACATGTCAGCAGTGCTGCACCTGCGGTACTTCTCTGGGTCCTCTTGCAATGCTGCCATGTAGGCTTGAAAGATGTCAGCAGCTGCTGTGCCTGGGATGCCCTCTATTATCTGATCAAAAACACTGACAAATCCCAGGGCAAACACCTAGCAGCAAGCAGAAAACCTTTGTTGCCAACGTCTGGTGAAGAGTCTCAAAAACTTCGAAAACCAACTTTCAGGCTAGTCCAAGTTTGGCGCATCTGCTACATTGCAGAGAGGTGCATTAAGGCAAGTGTGCAACAGCCATCACCTCGTCATACTGGTATGTGTGGTTCCACCGGAGAAGATGTTGCTGTACAAGCAGTTCTTGGAGCACGGTATTGTAAATAGCTGGGATTGGCTTCTTGAAATTCTCATAGAAGGCCTGTTTGGTGTCTGACACAGTTGGTGGATTCCATGCTGCATTAGCCAAGGCAAATTAGACCTGCTCGTGCGATGGCATTCACCACGTTGGCTTGCGAGAAGAAGTCACCCTCACCTGCTGCTCGGACACAGCCAACCTTTGTAGCGCCTCTTTGATTCCTACACCTGGAAAGCGATATTTGCTCACCCCTCCTGCATGGGCGTTGACATTTGGTCAGACAGACGTGCTTAAGCAGCGATTTGGAGTGCAATTGGTGGTATTCATACCGGCTGACAGCTGACGCCAAGCTTCTGAATGGCAGTACACTGCTGGCACAGTGACTGTGGATCAGCTTAGAGCTTGACCGTGGGGTCGTAGTGAAGGCAGAGCGGCCTGCAAGGGTTCTCTCACAAACCAGCACCATGTCAGAACAAGGACGAGCTGATGACAGTGTTGAACTTTGCTGGAATGTTGGGAATGGTGGTGCCGCAAAGCTGTGCGTCTAGGAAGAAGAGGCTGATGATCGATCATGGCAATCACGTGCATGCATCCATCATTTTTGTGGATAGCTGCCTCCGTATCGCGCGGGTTGTGCTGTCTGATCCTCGACCCTGTAACCAGCACGCAGCCTGCTACGATATTTCGGGAAACAGTCATAAGGACGTCGACAACAGCGACGGGCCTCGTGAGTGTGATCTCAGGCAGACTGTTTGTGGCCGGTGAAGAGTGGTGCGTTATTTCGCTCGGTTACCTGTGCCGCTTTTACTGCTAGCAGCAGTCTGGTTAATGTCAGGAATGGTTTTATGCACCTTCCAACTTGTGTGTTTGTCACTGGTCACGGTCTGTGTTGCCAGCAAAGCACTGAACTGATTTGTCTTCACACTGAAAGTGTCACATGAGTTGCTTCAAAGTACTCATATACTTGTCAGGACAATAGAGCATGCCAGAAATTGCTTGCATGCCAAGTATTCAGCTGCAAGCACAAGATACTGCGTGGAAAAACAAATTGTTTTGACATATTTTGTCTCATTTGTAGTCATCTGCACGTTGAGAATGTGTAGCCACAGCTTGTTCTGCCATCTGTCCAGCTTCAGGAATGTCAGCCCAGGCTCCTGTCACAAGCTCCTCAATTAGTGAAGCTGCGGGCTGTGGGATGGCTTCAGCATCACCAGTGCCTACAGTAAGACCATAGGTTTTAATGCCGTGTCTGCAGGTCCAAATGCGACAAGACGCCACAAGCCTGACAGAGCAATTGTGCTAGACTTCTAACAACGATGCGTTACTGATTCAAATGACTATGCATTACTGATTCAACACAGTTGTTTTGCTCTGCCAGGCTTGTGGCTCATAGCCACCCTTGATCACCAGCAGGCATGACTGCTGCATGTCTGAACCTGTTCTCAGGTTTGGTGCATCCTCACAAAAGCTCATCATAATTCATGGCCCAAGAAGCAAATCTGGTGGCTGGCATCAACAGCTGATGCAGGCAGCACAATGATGTGACACAATGCTCACCTGGTACAAGCCTTGTTAAGGCATCAACAGCAACATTGATCTGCTCCTGTGGTTTGCCGCGAGGTCTATCCATGTAGGAGTACTTCTGCAAACATTTAGCAGAAAGATGTCATGCCCCAACCCTTGTCCATGATGTGCAATAAACGGCCTTGCTGTCGTTGCATGCACAAGGACACAGACTACATATTCATGCAGCACCTTCCCAGCTTTAAACTTCCAACGTTTTGTGGATGGCATCGTGCAGTCATGTCAGATAGTTGACTTGTGCTGAGTCGGAAACAATGTTCCAGCAAACAATGTTCCAGCAAACAATGTTCCAGTACATCAAACCAACTGACAAGTACACAGCTGCATCCCACCTCTGCTATTTGTGCCCTGGCCACTTCAAATCTGTCAATCTCTATCTCCATGTCTTGCCTGCATCCCAACATGATGACAGCTGAATCCACATGTTCAAGCATGCATGCAGACACAAAGTTTAACGTCTCTACACATGCAGTTGGCAGTGTTTATCTGTATCTTAACGGGCAAAGTTGAGGTTTGCTGCACGCATGTATTCATCTAAGCGCATCTGCTGCCAGGGCCGCTGGCAAGTCTGACAGGGAAATTGGCAATGTTGCAAGGGCAATGCTTGACCTGATCATTCAACAGGGCCACACAGATGATGCTTGAAGCTACTCATGTGGACCAAGTCAACGCAAAGTGGCATACAAAGAAGAAGAAGAAGGTTACATGACATGATGAGACCTCAAGTCAACCTGCACTCACGTTACCCGAAGCCTCTTTGCTGAGCTCATGATGGGTTTACTGGGAACCATTCCCCCACCCTCCCTAGCCATCCACAGGTACAGCAGGATATATCGTCTGTCAGCAGGCTGCATACAAGCACAACTTGGCTTGTATGCTCACGCAAGCTCAATGCCGCCAGTCATCTAGCAGCAAACAATCTGCGATGACTTGAATGCAGCGTGAATGCTGCAACACAGGCTGTCATTGGGAATGCTGCAACACAGGCTGTCACTGGGCCTGCTTGTGTGTGCCATGATCTTAGCAGATGTGATGCCACAGATGTAAGTGGGAATACCTTGCCGTACGCCTTTTGCAGCTCGGTACAGATGGTCAGGAAGTTATCTGGCGCTAGGTCAAAGGTTGCCCGGCAGAACTCTGGGTATGCCTGTAAAAACACGTATTTGCATTAGTGTTGGGGACACCCTAGGATCCAAAGGGGATCACATCAAGTTAGCCTGCTTGTCAGAACAGTGGATGATCTCTTGTGCGATTCACCAGCATGTCTTTGCCAATGCCACCAGAAGGAGACAAAAGTCTGGAGAACAGCCCTACAAGCGGAAGCGCACCCTGCACCTGCTTAGCAACCCTCTTCACGCTTTCTCCAAAGCTGCAGAGCAATCAAGTATAAATTTGAAGCATTCAAATGTCTTGAAGTAAGGCAGGGAAACTGCGTTTGTATGTGTAAGGTCACACTGTGTTGCAAGCTGGAAGGCTTGCAGAGGTCTCACCTAGGAGTGGTCGTCGCTCGTGCTTGGTACTGCCTTCGAGGTCTTGTCGGGCGGCCGACATGTATGCAATGACGAGCCCATGCGCCTGATCCTGAGAACAAGAGACTGCGCCTGAGCACGAAACGTGCCGGAGGAGGAATTGGTCGCCATGTTGATCACCGCCTACCGTAGCTGGTGGACACCAGGGGCCCAGACCCTTGCACCTCAGCTCGCAGCATACACAGATACGGAAATGTTTACGGTTAGCTGCAGTGACGAAGTCAGGCAAGCGAAGATGTCACGCGTGAGCGTGCGTAAGGTTTGCTTTAGAACTTGCAAGAACGCAGCACACGGCAGTTGACAGGTGTTAAATGAACCGAAAGCACAGCTTATGCAAGTGCAGCAAACAAACGCAGACAATTTTGGCGCTATGAGCTGTCCGTGGCGCTGTGGCTGCTTTGTCAAGGCGTGATACGATATGCATTGCAACCCTCTGGATGGGTTGGATGAAGATGAAGGGACACATCAAGGGCGACTTCAGGCACACCAGCAAACGTAGACAAAAGAAGTGTCTTCCACAGCCTAACTTGGTTTCAGGCTCAGACGCTTTGACTGTAAAGCAGCTTTCAGCACTCAGCATAGCAGCTTGGCAAGACTTATTGCGAGATGCATGACAATGCATTTCATGCCTACAAGCTGAGCCCCATGTTTTGTCAACTGATGTCCACTTAAACTGTTCCCTTCACTTCATCAAGCTTGCTCGCTAGTGCAAGTTTGAGAAGCTGTCTTCGGATTCATACCTAAGAAAATGTAGACAAAAGCTGACAGAGCAAGTTGTAAATGTGCCAAATGCCAGGTTTGCTGCGTGCTCAACCTAATGAAGGCCTCATGAAAGGTGTACAAGCTCGGGGGCGGTCTGGAGCCCTAATTGGGCCTGAGACTGAGGACTGAGGGACATACAGATAGCCAGCAAGAGCAGCTTCAGCGCGCCGGTCACGAGCCTGTCTGCCCTGTGCCTGATTCTGTGGACCAGTACCTGCCTGTGCCTGATTGCACTCTTCGACAGAGCCTCGACATACATTCTGAGGGCTTTTACTCTGCTGATAGAGGTATAACCACTTACACAACCTCCAATCTCAGCTCTACATGCGTTGTGCTTGCGCTCGTGGCTGGCCGTCGGCACTGTCAGCCTCGCCCCAACAGTCAGCAACAAACGCCATGATTATTGTCTCAGCAGCTTTTCAGTCAGCTCCGTGACTGTAAATCTAGCCTCCGAGGTGCATTTCAATGCATTGCGCAGCCTAACACAACCTTGCTTGACTGCATACTGTATCAGATGCAGTACCTCTATGATCCAGGCATTTTACCAAGCTCTGCAAACTAGTGTATCCTTGGGAAAGTGTATCTGACATCCAATCTGTCAAGGAAAGGTGTACAAGCTCGTCTGGTTCCAAAAAGGGATTGTAGGCATTTGCTCAGGTGTAGAGTATCACAGGGCCAATGCCCATGGCCAATGGCTATCTTTGATGCGCCTTTGAAGTGCGCTGCCGCAGTGGCAAGTTTGTGCCGCACGTCCACAGTGATTCAGTTTTCAGTTGGCATCCGGCATACTGAAGTTGTCCTGAAAACACTTGGTGTGGGTGGAGACAGCTTTGCTTCTTGAGCTTTCTGACAGTACCCTTGGTAGCTGATGCCCTTCAGGATTCTATAAGCCATTTGAATGCTGTTACCCCTTGCTTGGGGGCAGATGCAATTGCAGTGGATGAAGACGAACGACCACGTCATGACTCAGTTCAGCCGCAAGCAGCGTGCACGCACGCACGCGATAGCCTTTCGAAAGGTCTAGCGAAGTGCAGCACCAGTCATTGCACCGCTCTCGTTAGCACGGCTTGAGTCGTTTGAATTTCGAGTCAAAGCGCTGTTCTGTGGCTAACGTCAACGGCGGGCCAATAGTTGCAGATCGACATGTCGCAACAACAAATGGCTCTGCCAGATAGGCTCTTGGCCGGGCCAAAGCGCTTCAGACGTCAAGCAGAGACATGGATTGCGCAGCAACCTCCATATGTTGAAGTGGCCGTGGCGACAATGCTTGGTGGTGGTCAAGGAGCATTTCTTGGCACTATCATGGGCACTATGACCAAGCTGGACCCTAACGCTGGCAAATTTCCTTTCAGCCCCCCAGCTGGGGCCAATCCTGAGGTTGCTCAGCGCATGTCAGCCATTCAATCTGGTGGTCCCATGGCACAAGCCAGAAACTTTGCAGTCATGACAGGAGTTAACGCTGGCCTGTCTCTGGCTGTCAAGAGGTACAGAGGTGGTGTAGAGGATGTAAGAGGAGTGTAAGTTAATTCAAATAAACTCAAATGCAAAGCTAAGACCAAGCTACTCAGCAGTCTCTTACGCGGACCATGCTATGCTGCAGAATGATAGCAGGGTTTGGGTCAGGGGCAGCTTTCTCTTTAGTCAGTGGCATGACCCAGGGAAACCCTCTAATGGGAGCCTTCAGCACGGGAACACTCTTTGCACTGTTGCAAGGAGCTTTCTACCAGGTAGTCACATAGTGCATGAGACAGCACACAGTCATGCAGGCAGAAGCAGATGCTGATGCTGTCTTAGCATTAGACGCTCAACAATACATGCAATTTATAGACAGCCTGCAACTTGGTGTGTGTTGTCCAGGTTGGCAAGAAGTTCCAGCAACCAGCAGGAACAACACCAAAGCAGTATGAAAGAGCACAGTTTATGCTGGATAGACTCGGCCTTTCAGTGAGCCCCTCATCAATATGCTTTGTTGCCACAGGCTATGCAAACATGCATGCTGGCATGCTTCCTATCTTGATGCAGTAAGGTTGAATGCCACTGCATGCAATGCATCATGCAGAAGCTCACAGGCTCACAAGTGCATTCTGCTTGCAGAACTACCAGAAGAACCTCAAGAAGGCTTTGTTGACGGATAACACCATCATGCTATGGAATGACAAGTAAGTTGTCCCTGTGTTTGATCTTTGGGCACCAGTCGAGTTTGGGTTGACGTGCATATCATATCACTGGCTGTCTGTGTGTTTTCAGTGCATTGCAAGAGGCAAGGATACCTCCAGGGCCAAGGCTGCAGATACTGCATCATCTAGAGCAGTATAAGCACATCCTAAAACCTGGCATGCCAGCCCCAAACCAGCTCCCCCTGCCTCCTCAAGAAGTGCACAACGACTGACCCCATCATTGCTTGGGCTAGCGGTCCAGCACCAGCTCAGTTGCTATCTTGATTGTTTGTGCTTGCAACCAAACAGCCCCTTCTCATTTTCACAGTGTCTCATCTTGCTGAATGAATGATGCACACAAACGCTTTGTGTTTGAACATCCACTTGCTACGCTTTGTTGGGAATGTTCCCAGGCACCTCTGTGCACATCTGCCTTCCTGAAAGCATTAAGTGAACAATTGCGAGACTGTGGCTTTAAAGAAACTTTCGAAATTTGAAATTTCGTGGCATTCCATCCGTTGGATGATCCTTGTTGCATGATGCAGCCTAGTTAGTGCGAGGCACAAATTTGATTGACTAGAGCTTGCATGCAACCGTGGCTGGTGATACCCAGGTGTTGGTTTGTGTCATAGCACGTGTACAGAACGTCACTGCAAAAGCTGGCCTAATATTGCTACCTTACTGCTAACTTATTGATAATGAACGTCATATTTCACACTGTACAAGAGAGTTCACAGGTGCAGCAACCAGCTAGGTGTCAGAAATATGTGAGCAGCCCTGCCTCCTTCCTCAACGCATTTGCAAGAGGACAACCCAGCACATGCACATTCGACACTGCACTACAACTGCAACAAATCACAGGACTCAGACAGGATCTGGCTGGGAATGGTGCAAAAAACGAGAGTCACTGTAGCGAACAGTATGTACATGATTTCATCCAAAAGGCAAGCGCAGACGCTATGTTGCCAGCCAGTAAACAGTGACAAGGACTAGCATGGTCTGATTCTCCCATTGGACACTCATCTTGCCGTCGGTTTTTTCGTTCCACCTTGTACAGCTGGCTGTGTGCAGTCCAGCGCCTGCTTTCTGTGTGAGATTGCAGGTGACCACGTACTTGAAAGGCTTGTTCAGAGAAGCTAACTTTTTGAGGCACCCTTCCACAACGTTGGAGCTCCACAGGTTGATCTTGGCAAGCGCAAACTGGCTTTCCCCAACAGTTTGTGACACAGAATCCCTGATCAGTGTGTCCACTTCGGCGTCATCAATTAGATCCTCCTCTGACAGCCCAGCTATGGTGCCATCGTCATCAGCCATCACCTTCCTCCGTCCAGCAAACTGTTGAAGAGAGTTGCAATCGGCAGCGCTGACAATCAGCGAAGAGCACGGTTGTTCGCCGGTCTGTCTGAAGAGGACAGAATTTTGCAACACCGCTGCGTAATAAACAGCAGCAAGCACAAAGATGATTATTTGTACCCCAGCGGCCAGTTCAGGCGTAGAAGTGCAGTCTGCCGCTTTGTTTGAAAAGCTTCCGCCGCTTTCCCGCAGCTGGAAAACTTATATCAAAGTTCGAGACTCGGTCAAACTTACTGAGCGAAACTTTCGGAGCGTAAGCTGATCCGTTTAATGCTGGTGCACCAGGCGAGGCGCAAATTCAGCAAGGCATATGCGAACTGCTCTGCGGTTGCGCTTCGCTCAACAAAGTACCGCAGTCACGTCTCGATCTGCACGCTTGCCTGACCACTCGCCTATCAGTAACAGGCCGTTCAGCAGTTACGACAAGAATCCTTCCGGTACCAGAACCAAAAACAAGTTGCCAGTGCAGCAGCATTGGCTGGATCGCCGGTTTCCAGGACTGCGAGAATGGCTTGAAGCCAAGAACCGACGATGGTGGTTGAAAGGGATTACAGCTTGGTGCAGGTGAGGTGTATAGGAGACTTGCAGAGTTGAATGCGCAGTTGTACGTTGTCACCGCTTTCCCATCGCCGATCAAACTCTTTTGCAGAAAGTACCCTGCCTTGCAAGGACACGAGACTCAACTGCAAACCTTAATTGAACAGTCCTATCAGCATTTTTATGCAAGGCACAATGACAGGCTCTCCGACGAACGATCGCAAACACATCTGCAAGTAAGCTGCTTGCGCTGGCGCCCGGCTGCATGCAGGGCTGTTGCTTGATGGCCTGTTGCCACGCAGGTAGCATGCCTTGCATTGGCAACATATAAGACTTTGCTGCCATGGATAAAGAATCATCAGGTCTGACACCATGCGCTAGCCAAACTTTGCATACCAAATGCTTGACACACTTGTAGTAGTTTGGTTGCTGCTTGCCCAGGAGCTTGCTGACATCATTAGGGCGCACATGGGTGAGCAGATCTCTCCTGCTCTGAGGTGAGCTGAGTCAGCTCTAGTCATATTATTTTTCATTTAGCACCTTACAGTCATATTAAGAATGCATATGACACAGCTGACATGCATACAGTCACGTCAGCAAAGTTCTGCATTTGGCATGCCCTGCAGCACCTTCCTACATGCTGGTGCAGGTTTCTGTTGCAGTCAACCCTCTACCTGTCCCCTAACCCCTACAAGACCATGGTGATTGCTCATGCAACACGCTTGTCCAGCACAGTTGTTGCCAAAGCTGCTCTGCACAGTAAAGCCCTGTTTGTACACTTGAGCGTAATGCATGGGGTTTGTAGATGTTTGGCTCACTGATCTCTGTGCCTACTTTGCATAACTTAAAGGCCAAATAGCTGCTGCTCTTGCCACTACAAGTGCTTGCCATTCAAGCAACGCAAATCACATCCCACACGTGTTGCAAGCCCTGCTGCCTTGCAGAGCAACAGGTTGAAGGGTCTCCAGCAAGACTATGGTGAAGCCTTTGACACAGAGTTCACTCATACAGACCAGTGAGACACTACTTAAACTGCATTTGGCTTGACAGTGTCTCCTCTGTGAGATGCATTGCAGTATAAGGAAGACACGCAACAAATTACATGCCTGCAAATTCAAGCATCATAACATTCCTGCTGTGCTTGCTGCAATGCAGATTATACTGTGTGCACAGCATTTGCTGAGTCTGTACAGTGAGTCAACAGCTAAGTTGTATGCAGGCAGTCTTCTCTACATGTGAAGTCATGTTTTTACCATGAGGTTTTTGCAGCTGAGGATGTTCCACAGCTCACACAGTGTTGCTGCTGCTCTCAAGACAGAATATGGTGAGTTGAGTGTCCACTCAGCCTATTTTTGCTCTCATTGAGCTCATTGCTGCAATGACTGTCATCATTGACAGTGTGTGCTGTGCTGTCAGGTTTCACAGATCCAGCAGTAGAGGGGTCATATTTAGCAGAACTACATGCATTGCTGACGGTGACGCAAACTGCAAACTTGTTGTTGAGCAGTAACAGCAACTTCCTTGAAGAGCAATACAAGTAATGCAGTACACACCCAGCGCAGCGCCAGGAAACAGCCACCAGAAAACAGCAACGGGCTTTTGTTGCAAAATATGCAACGAGTGATTAGGCTGTCACTAACGTCTGTAGCAATTTGTGCATGGTTGCAACATGGTATTTACAGTAGTATGTCAGTACCAACAGCATAACACAGGCAAAACAGCACAGCTGGATCACCAAGATTCATTTGGAAGACAACATACTCTGCTCAGAGAACGTGTCTTGATTGTAAGGGCAGGCATCACCACAACCAGACAGCAGAATGTAACAAGATTCTCTAGGCTGTTGCTTCCTTCAAGAATGCAATCAAGTCTGCCCTATCCTGAGGCTTCTTGAGTCCAGCAAACACCATCTTGGTTCCTGCACAGCAATGATTGCTGTCAACATATTGGACAAGGCAAGAGCAATGACATACGCAGCAGTCATGACCAAGAGCTGCAGAGGCCTGCAGTGCTGTTGATGAGCAGCCAATAGCGTCTTACAGGACAGTACCTGGAATGTATTTCTTTGGAGCTAACAAGTAGTCGTACAATGTGGCTTCCTCCCAGTGCACAGCCTTCTCTTTGTTAGCCTTGGAGTATGAGAAGCCGTCCATCGTACCAGACTGCCTGCCAAAGAGGCCTCCAAGGTTTGGGCCCTACAGCAGGCACTTGGGACACTGAGCGACCCGATCTGATTGTCTGCATGTCATGCTGATTGCACAGAATTACAGTGCCATTGCAACAAGCACGTCCTGTGGTGTGCTGATTAGTGAGTAAGCCATCGAGCAGACCTGCTTATGGCCGCCCCCCTTCTCAGCAACGTGACACTGTGCACATTTTGTCTTGAAAATCTTGGCTCCCTTGCCGGAGTCGCCGTCAGGTGCCTCGCCAAAGCTTGCCATAGTTGCTAGTAGAAGGTGCGAATGTGGTGAGAGACCGTTGTGCCAACGCTTCTTTGTCGACGTATTCCCACGGTCCATCTGACGCACTACGTGTACATGACTCATCAATACCACGCCAAGACAGGTGTCTTCGTAATGATATATATACCGTACTCGTACTAATGTTTCTCGATTTAATAATTAATTATTCTGAGGCCGAGCCGACATAAAAGCATTACATTAATTATTATCGTCTTCCCATGTTTCTTAAAATTATTCCAGTATTTTCTCAAAAGACCGCGATTTTGAGCGAAAGCTTGCTCATGCTTAAGCTTGTGATCAAGCCCATAGCACCTTGCAATGGCGGTCCTGCGCTTGCAAACTT
>JAABUP010008043.1_pt1 | contig 13678 bp, 10 predicted proteins | sample 5559201 | NCBI WGS metagenome assembly JAABUP01 (sample SAMN10711887, study PRJNA513373) | rock metagenome | isolation source: Antarctica rocks | place: Antarctica | reverse complement strand
TAAGCTTTTTAACTGTCATAAAGTATTTCAGATTTTTGTGATCTGTACAAATCTGAAAACTTGACACACTTCTCAACTCTGCATCTCACTCTTTCAAGCATTGTATGATGATCAGCATCTCTTTTTCATAAATTTCATAATTGCACTCTGCAGATGTGTTCTTCTTTGAATAGTAGGCATAGAGTCTTCACACATTGTTTATTAACTGTAACAGAATTTCATCTATGCATCAATCTGAGAAATCTGTTTTCATCATAGTTGTACATGTATGGTTAAACAGAACTAGAATTGACACTGAAATGAACATAGTCTTTAGCTTCTTAAAATCTTGATCAGCTTTCTCAGTTCACTTAAAAAATGTGTTCTTTTATATGAGAGTCATCATTGACATAATCAGATTAGAAAAGTTCTTAATGAACTTTCAGTAAAAGTTTGTAAAGTTTATGAAACTCTGTACTCTCTTTACTGACTTAAAGACTTATCAGTTCATGATTGTCTTCATCTTCTGACAATTCATTTGTATGCTCTTTTTAACTTTCAGAATGAACTTTAGGTACTTGATTGACTTAACTTCAAACTCACATTTGTTAATGTCAATCTGTAAGTTAACTTCTCAAAGCTGTAGTAATATTCTTTGTACATGATTTTGATGCTGATGCAAAGACTCATCAGTGAAGATAAGAATATCATTCACATAGACTGAACAAAACTCATTTAAAAAGTTCTGCAAGACTCAGTTAATATATCTTTGAAATGTGCTTGAGACATTGACTAGCTTAAAAGAAGTCATCATTCATTTATATAACTCATACCTTATATGAAATGTCATCTTTCATTCATTCTCTGTGACAATCTAAATCTTGTGAAATGTCACTATAACATTCAACTTAATGTATCATTAAGCTTGTCTGATGTTTTGCAGAGTTTTATATATCAATAAAAGAGAATAACAATTCTTCTGAGTGATTCAGTTCAAGTTACAGTAATTCACACAGAATTAAAGTTCATCTTCTGACTTCTGTATAAATAAAACAAATGCTGCAGCAAATGAGTTACTGACTTATATGAACTGCTTATTTAAAAGTTTCATTAATGTTTTGTGCAACATTAGTAGCTTCTCTCTTGTCATGTTGTATAGAGAATCTCAGAGTACTTTTAACTCTTTCTCATCTATCTTTTTTAATTTAATCTGATGATCTGTGCCTTCTTCTCTTAAGAGAGGCAACTTCTCAGTCATTATATGATCAAACACATTTAAAAACTCATGATAATGATTAAAGAGTATAGTCCTCAGGTCAGTCTTTTTCTGTGAGGTTAAAACTTTTTCAATATCAGTCATGCTGACTGAGAACACCTCAATCTTCTTCTGTTTCTCTTCTTTCTTTCATACAAGGTTTGTAAAGAATGTAACTGACATCATAACATAATTGAACTCACTCTCAGCAGAAGCTTTTCTGTTTCATATGATAGTTTCTGTGAATTCAATTGTAAGAAAGGCTCTGCTTGCATTCAATATGATCTTGTTTTACTTCATTCATGATAGACCTAGTATAAGATTGTAGAATGCTAACTTAAAGACAATATAAAAGAATGTTCTTGACTTCTGATGTCTGTTAATATCAATTTGTACAACAGCTACTTTATTTACTGATGAATTTAAAGGTTCATCAAATCTTATAATCATACAAGGTCTTATCTTCATGCACTGTAGATTGTGATTTTTAGTAAAGTGAGAAGTGATTATTTCATAAAACAGACACTCTGTGTTGTACAAGATACACACATATGACTTCTTATTGATTAATGTTGACATAGTGAAGAAAACACTGTTTATGTGTTTCTTAAACTTCTTTCAGCTTTTATCACATCTCATACACTTTCAGCTGTGACTTCTGCTAAAAGCTACTCTTTTTCTGAGTTCTCTTCTTTTTCTGTTGTCTTCTTCACAGTCTCAACAGCAATAATGTTGATGACACAAGATCATACAGCAGACAGAAATTTACAGTTCTTAATGAAGTAGTTGTTGTCTTCACAGCACATGCATAGTTGTTTCATATGACATTTTGTCACTTTCTTCTTTGACACTCATTGTGCTCTGCATCTTTCTTCAGTTTCTGTAGCTGTGACAATAATGTGCTCAGTGAGTTCTCAGTTCATGTTGTCTGTGTAAGACTGTTATGTGACAATGATAGTTGTCATACAACACTCTTGAGTAACAGCCTTCTGAATTGAGTTTAAGTTGTGACTGACTTGCTGCAGTAAAGTAATGTACTCATCATACAACACAGAGATTGAGATGACAATCAGAGCTCACATGAATGTTACATTGAGACTGTTATTAAGAAATGTTTTCTTAACAGCATCATTTCATTTCAAGCCTTCTTGTCAGAGTGAATATGAATGTAGTTCATGTAACTAAGCATGCTAAGCAAGAACCCATATAAGAAGAGCTTCTTTGCACATGAAGACTCTTCAGAGTTAGTCTTGACATCAATCAAGCTATATGGTCTCGCTCTATCATCAAATAGCCTGTGCATTGTCATACCTCACACTGTCATAAACCTGTTCTGACACCTATCTGAGAAGAATAGATGTGAAACCTTACAATTCTAACTCTCAAATCTCTCTTGATTGACAGTCTGTTGTGTGACAATATGCAGACAAGAAGTTGACACCATCAAAGTGACAGTCACATATCAAGTTCATCTCATCAAACTTAAAGTCATGCAGAATCTGATGACCCTCTTAAAGAAAATTCACCTTCAGCTGATTCATCACAAACAATGCAATGTGAGACTGATGATTTCACATCTACAATACAAGGTCTAGACAATGAGTTGAAACAGACAGAAAAGAAAAGGGATCTGCTTCTAAAGAAACATTATCTTGTGTCTGTTCAGAGAGAGATTCAAGTGCTGTGAAGTCAAGATGCTGACAAGCCGCTTGTTGATGACCCTTCTGACTCAGAGACTGATCATACCCCTTTTATATTGAAGCACACTCAATTCATAGCCTTTATTAAGCGGCCTGCAGAGAACTACCTCAGCACAATGATGTTGAAGAGAAACATTTGCTCAGAGTGTTTGAACATCTATACTGAAAAGACAGTATGAGAGCATCTCAACTTTGTACACAGTGCAGAGACAGCGTTTTGCCTGATGCTCAAAAACTTTCTTAAGAATGAAGTAAAGATTCTATATGTCATGCAGTTTCTGATGAGGGAACCATGAGATGCATGATATCAACATCAGAAAACTGTTCCTCTTGAGAATATCTCATGAGAGTACTTCATCAACTACCTTCTCAATCTTGTTGAAGACTCAGTGAATCATCAGTTGCATAATGCACAGACATACATCAAGACTGTACAGAAGTCAGGTCAAAGTGTGCACACTTTTGCAGTCTATCTCAGTACTCTGAAAGTGCAGTTGATGTCATACAATGAGAAACAGCTGATAATGCATTTCTTTACAAGGCTGCGATCAGAAATCAGAAAGATCTTGTTAAATTATTAAGATCTTTTGAACAAGCAAGACAGCTTAATAGCTCTGACTGCACAGCTGAAGAGCAATCTTCACACACCTGATGCTACAGAGCTGAAGAAGACTCTTGATGATCCTTGTTCAAGAAATACTTCAGGTTGAGCATTTTCTTTTATTGATTGAAGACTATCTGAGCAGACATCATTGAGACAATGAAGTAACATCAATGTGACATCAAGTTCATCTTCCTTTTGCTCAAGGGCAAGGTTGAATGTAACCTGTTACTGCTGTCAAGAAAAAGGCCATTACTCAAGTGATTGCATAAAGTCAATGAACAACTCAAATAAGATTCACATATTCTCAGTGGCTTCATCAAAAAAAGAGAATGTCATGTCAAGACCTCAATGTTAACACAACAAAGGATGAAAGTAGAGACTGTGCTCAGCATTATAGCTGAAGAAACTGTTGTCATGAAGGCTGATCAAGCATCAGGTATCTTTCTTCTGAATATTGATGCTGAATTCAATGTGATTAGCCAGCATTTTGCTGTCACAAATGAGATGATCAAATTGAATGCAAAGATACCACACTTCCTTCTTCTGAGCAGTCACTTCATCTATTACTATGAGGCATATTTGATGAAGTATCGGCTAAGAGATAGCTGAAATCAGAAACACAACTGTGAACATGTCTTCTATGTCTTGAAAAAGAATGAACCTGACCTGATAATGAGCCTATCAGCTCTAGAAAAGAAACAAGTTCATATTGACTGTGAGTTGTGCAGCTGACGCTTCAGCATCAATTCACAAACATTAAGTTTAAAAAACCTGAACAAATTTGAAGAGACAGCTGAGGGGCCAGTAACCTGCGCTTTTCTCTGAGCTGTACTCAAATCACTGGCGGTACGCCTGCAAGGCACCGCTACAGCGCCATCTATACCTCAGGCATATGCTGACTATGCCGATGTTTTCTCAGAGTCTGAAGCAGAATGTCTCTCTGCACATGAGAAGCACAATCATGTCATTGACAATAATGAGAAGGACCCTTCACACAGCTCTTTATATAATTTGTCAGATAAGAAACTTCAAGTTCTACAGAGCTATTTAAATGACACCTTAGTGAAGGGTTGAATTCAGCATTCCGTTAGTTTGACAGGGGCGTCAGTGTTATTCACCTCAAAGAAAGACAGTAGCTTGTGACTGTGTGTCAACTATCATGAGTTAAACAATATCACTGTGAAGAATTGTCACTCATTGCTGTTGATTAATGAAACCTTAAACTGACTAAGCAGTGCTAAGATCTTCATCAAGTTGAATCTTAAGGATGTTTATCATTGTATTTGCATATGTGTCAACAATGAGTGAAAGACAGTGTTTTGCACGCACTACAGTCACTTCAAATACCTGATTATGTCATTTGAGCTAGTTAATGCACCTGCAATCTTTCAAGCCTATATCAATTGAGCACTTGCAGAGCATATGAACTTTATTTGTGTTGTGTATTTGAACAACATCCTCATATACTCACAATTGAAAGAAGAACACAAACATCATGTATGTAAAATACTTAAGCAGTTGCGACGCTACAAGCTGTTTGTCAACTTGAAAAAATGTGTTTTCTCTACTGACACTGTAGAGTTTCTGAGATTTATAGTGTCAATCACTGATGTGACAATGAATTCACAACAGATTGACACTATTAAAACCTGGTCAACCCTCAAGACCTTTCAGAAAGTACAAGTCTTTCTAGAGTTTATCAACTTCTATAGACACTTTATTAAAGCCTATTCACAAATTATGAGCCCACTTACAAGTCTATTAAAAGGCAGTAAGAATGAGAAGAAGACAGAGCTCTTTGAGTGGCTGAAAGGTGCTGCAAAGGCGTTTGCCTATCTCAAGAAAGTCTTTATGACAGCACTCATTCTTGTTCACTTTGATTCAGAGCTCAAGAACTGAATGAAGACTGATGCTTTCAGACACACAGTGACGGGAATTTACTCTCAGTTGCAGATGTCAGAACAGTGGCATTCTGTTGCTTACTGATCACAAAAGCTGTTCTCAGCAGAAGAAAGTTATGAGACACATGATCTTGAGCTTTTAGTCATTGTTGAGGCATTTAAGCAGTGACATCACTACCTTGAGAGAAGTACTCACTCAGTGAAAGTTTTGACAGATCACAATAATCTATGTGGGTTCATGAACATTAAAATGTTGAATGAATGACAGACACAATGGGCTGTAAGGCTTGCTGCCTTTGATTTTGTGATTAAGCACAGATCAGACAAGACAAACTCTGCAGATGCACTGTTGAGGCGCTCAGACTATGTTAAGGCCATCAGTGAAAACCTTGATAGGCTTTTGTCAACATTACAAAGAAAGTTAGCAGCTATGCCTGCAACTATGTCTAAGTTTCTGACAATTATCAGTCATCTTGAGACAGTTTGTCAAGCTTGTGAAGAGCAGATTGACATGAGGTTTAGGGAACCTCAACTCAGTTAACATACACTGAGAGGACTAGAAGGCAGTTAACTGTCAGTTCATCATGAATGCAGCATAGCAAGGTCACTTAACTCTGCTGCTGAAACTGTTGACTGCAGACAACTCATTTCATGTGCACTAGCCTTGAAATTGGCTAGTCACAAAATAATATATGATGACAGTAGTAAATTCTTTCTATTGTTAGTACGTTCTTTGCAAATGAATAATCTCTTTGTTTAAGTGCAAAAAGTGACAATAGCAAAGAATAAGTGAAGTCAGAATGTCAGAGGTCTGAAATGAGTGTTTGATATGACTGAATTGCTTCAATATGAGAGAAGATTATATATACCCCCTGAAGCATCAGTTCAAACAGAACTACTGAAGTGTCATCATGACAATGAGTTGACAGAACACTTCAGTATTGAGTGAACACTAGAATTAGTGTCACGCAAATATTACTGGCTGAAATTAGTCAAAGATGTCAAGAAGTATGTCTCCTCATGCAATATATATCAGAGGGTGAAGGTGTTTAAACATCACTCATATGATGAAATGCAGACACTACCTCATTCAAATAGTCTCTGAGAGAAGGTAATCATGAACATGATTACTGGCTTGCCTTCAAGCAAGCGCGGTAATAGTGTTTATGATGCAATTCTGATGGTAGTAGATCGTTACATCAAGATGGCTTGATACATTTCTATCAGTAAGACACTCACTGCTATGCAACTAGCTGATATATTCTTTAAAAAGATAGTATGCCGCTATGAAACTCTCAAAGAAATAGTGTCTGATAGAGGTTCAATCTTCACAAGCAGCTACTGATTGAAAGTATGCTATCAGACAAAGATAAAGCGCCGGCTTAGCACCACATTTCACTCACAGATGAATGAACAAACTGAATGTCAAAATCAAACCTTGAAACACTACCTTCAATGCTATTGCAATGAAGAGCAAAGCAATTGAGTCAAGCTTCTTTCTCTTGCGGAATTTGCATATATAAACACAAAGCAGTCTACACTAAAGTGTAGTCTCTTCTACACAATGACTGAGTATAATTCTTTCATTCATTACAACATTGAGAACAATGTCTGAGAAGAAGAGGTGTCTGCAGCTAAGAACAGAGTCAAGCAACTACACAAAGCTTGTGAAAAGCTATTAAAGTGATGAGAAAGTGCTGTAGCATCATAAGTCAAAGCTTACAATGAGAGACACAAATCTAGAACATACAACAAGGGCAATCTAGTTCTGTTGTCAATAAAAAACCTGAGTCAGAAACGCTCAAATAAGAAACTCTCACATAAGTTTGCTGAATCATTCTGCATACAAGATATTGTTGAGAAGCAAGCGTATCACCTATATCTATCTACTCACTATTGAATTCATAATGTTTTTCATGTCTCATACCTCAAACCGTACAATCAACGTCTAAATGACGAAATAATGCAGGTGTTACCCCCTCTGAAACTGATCAATGAGAAAGAAGAATATGAGGTTGAGGAAATTCTAGAAAAGCAACGCAGAAAAGATGAGCTGTAATATAAGGTTAAATGAATAGACTATTCTTTAGAGTATGATCAGTGAATCTCTGAACAAGACCTTGATGATGCATCAGAGTTATGTGAAATGTACAATGTCAGGGTAAAGAAAAGGCATCAAAGATGAAGCACCGCAAAGGCAAAGACAAGAAGCTGTATTCAGCTCATAGAGCAATTGCACCTAGAAGTACACTAAAGATCTGAGAGGATAACCGTCAACTAAATCAAAGAAAAGTGTCAGTGAAGTGCAAACAAAGCACCTTCTATGACAAGGCTGATTTGTTGTCATCTTTTTCCTTCACAGACTCAGCAGGTGCAATGACAATGTGCTTCAAAGCAGAAAGATTGTTCTTGAAAATGTCAGTAAGAGCATGTATAGTGAGCGGAAAATGACAATGTACCACAGCATGATATGAATTGAGCATGCCTTCAAAGAGACAGGTTTGATGATGTGACTTCTCAAGCTGCAGAAGCTCTATCTCTACTATTGATGTCAGTTTCTTTCTGAGATCATGACGGTCTGCAACACACAAGTGAGCCTCAACCACTTTGATATAGCTCATCTGCTGCTGAACCAGCTCTTTGCTCACGTTCTTCTTCTCAGATATGATGATGGCAGCAGTGAATAACTCATTGACTTGAGCATTGAACTCAGTCAGGATCTAGTAGAATTGTTAGTTGAACACAGTGTTTCATCAGTGTCTTACATATGCTGTCACAGGCCTTATGATTCTTGAAACATCTGCCACATTGAACATTCTTCATCACTCTGCATTTGTGGTCAGACAGGGTGACAATGACTTTGCTGCATCAAAGACAGCAGAAACAGATGAGCACAATCAGAGAATCATGAGAACAAGAGGTCAACAGTGTTGCAGCAACAAGAAAGAAAATAAAACTGAGAGAAGTATGTGAAGAGTCAACTACTTCAGATGACAAAGGTGATGATGCAGCAAAAACAACACAAGCACATTTTACTGAAGTGACAGACACACTAGATGAAGCGGTGTGTTTCTCACAGCCACAAGCATCACTGTGAGCATGACTCTGAAGTCAGTGTCAGTATCACACACAAAAAAATGTGTATGAAACTCACAGAAGTCATGATAGAGATCTGGCTTTGATAGACATTGTGGTATGAGTTTCAAAGCGAAAACAACACAATGAGATAACAACAGTGAGGCAGTTGATGTTGAGCTGATGTTGGTGTTGTGCAAAAGAGAAGTTGAAAGAAAGTGAAAGGCAAAAAGAAAATATATTCATGCACTCTGCAACAGTGAATAACATTGTCAGCACAACAAGCACACTAAGCCTGAATGAGCTTAATCACAACAAACAATGAGAATTCACTCTTGTGAGCACAACACAATGATGGTCTTGTGATACCTCAGCTCTATGAAGGCGTCAAAGAACCTGTGCTCAAGAGAGAAGACAATTGTCAGAGTAAATATGAATGTAGTTCATGTGACTAAGCATGCTAAGCAAGAACCCATATAAGAAAAGCTTCTTTGCACATGAAGACTCTTCAGAGTTAGTCTTGACATCAATCAAGCTATATGGTCTCACTTTATCATCAAATAGCCTGTGCATTGTCATACCTCACACTGTCATAAACCTGTTCTGACACCTATCTGAGAAGAATAGATGTGAAACCTTACACTTCTGCTTTTAACAGCATTTGTTTAAAGGTGATCAGATGTCTAGCAAATGATTTTTCTTTTTGTTTTAAAGCTCTTAAAGTATGAGTTACTTTTTTCTTCAATTCTAAGTCATTGTATGTGTGCTGAAGCTGATTAATCAGCTTCTCAATGATTATATGATTTAAAACTTCATTTAACTTAATACAAGCCACAATTTAAGATGTGATCTGACTTAAAGTCAACCCTTCAAGTCAACTGTGTAAGTATTAGAACTGCACACTGACATTGTTGTTTAACATGTTCACATTCAATTTAACAACAATTTCTTGTAGTCAAGGTCTGAATTTCACTCTTTTTTCTTCAAATCTGAGTGAGTCAAAGAGACACCACTTTGAGTGTTAATTCACTCTTATTACTGCAGTGAGCTGCTTTAAAGTGAAACTGTTCATACAATTGACTGATTCTTGAGAAGAAGATGATGTTGCAACAGCTGATGTTGAGATAGCTGTATTTACTGATGTAGTTAACATGAGATTGTCTCAATTCATCACAAAGATGTAAAGAAGATCTGTACAAGTCTTTATGTTTTACATGTTCTCTTCTGTACAACTCTTCATGCTGCATAGTTCTGTCATAAATATTTACACTTAAGAAGAAATCTTCTCAGCAACAGTCTTCACTTCATCTGTTATAGAGGTTTCTGTGCTCATTCTGCACTGATTTTAACAATTGTACAGCAAGGCCTTTAGTGTAGGTCAGGTTTAAATGAAAATAGTATTTTAATGTTACAGGTTCACAATGAGACTGATGCTTGATTGATAATTTCTAAATACAAGAAGAATACTATGAAGAAAAAAGAAGAGCTTCATACAGAAGTGAGAAGATAATGTGCTTTAGTCTTAGAGTCTTAGTAAGCAACTAGATCATAAGACCTTAGTATGAGTTCAACTTCTGACACATTTAACTGAACACATTTCAATGTTCTTTTATAGCTTGATAACAGCTGAAAGCTGTACTGCTGATTGTTCAGACTTTCACTGAGAAGGTGAAGACATGTTAGCTGAGCTATCTTGTAGCTAACCTTCTCACTAAAGTGAATGTGAATACACTTCACTATAGCCTTTCAGTCTGTTGTCTTGATGACATTGAGATGCTTGAAAACAGCCTCATTTAACTAAATATGATCATTGACTGTTCTTTTCTTTTCTAGCTCAGTCTCAATGCAGTTATGTTTCTTCTCAACAATTGTCAAAATCAGTATTTCATTCTTGTTCTTTCAAACTCAACATCATCAGCTGCAGCCCTCATTTCTACAGCAGTATACAGCTTTAACAGACTTCTTCTTCATCATCTAAAAGTTGAATTTGTTCTTAATAGCTCAGTTGTCAAGAATCTGACAAACATCAACTCAAAAGACATACTTAATGCTGTTAATTAACACTGAAAGCTGTGTGCTGAATGACATGATGAGGCAACAGTGAGAACAACAGCAAGACAAGAGCAACAGTAAGATGAGAACAACAGTGAGGCAAGGGCAACAGTGAGATGAAAATGCCTAGAAAACAGCATCAGCAGATGTTTTAAAAAAGCAATGTGTGCAGAATAGAATATTCTTTATTTTACTTTGCAGAGTAGAATATTCTTTTATTTAGGTTTGCAGAGTATTCTGTTCTTTTACCAAATTAGGATAAAAATTATCTATGTTGTCAATATTGAAAAGAAGTCAATTCCTGTTCAGAAAGACTTTTTAGTGCCTCAGTAATGTTTTGTCAGAGCTGAGCAGCAGTGTATAATGAGTTTCACCACCACTCACTTTCTTAACAAAAGTGCAGTTATACTTTGACAAAATGACAATTGAACAGAGCATACTCACACCCTTAAAAAGACTGATTGCTTAAAGAGAAACTTGAAACTCTGTGAAATTGAACATTAGAAATGAAGTTATACAGCTATGAATACGGGGTTTGGCTGAATTTATGTCTAGAATGAGTAGCAAGGGTGTGAAGAATCTGATGAAGGAATACAAGACACTAGGGGTCTCAAAGTTGACAACAGTGAGGTAGATTAGCATAGGAAATATATAAAACATCATAGTCTGTATGGAATTTACGATTTCCCACTGAAACGCGATTCTATGACGCGGCCGTGTTTATTTAGTATGTAATCTACACTAAAACTGGATACAACTAATTACTAGGTGCAGATGTTAGTGTTGCCCGATTAATCGAGGCCACGGACCGACAGCTCACCCCCATTTGATGCTCCACAGCCACAACGAATCTACATTTTCCTCGTCTTGTTCGAGAATTTGGATTCCAGACCGAGCAGCTACTACCGGACTGAATCATGGCTCCCGCAACACCTTCTGCGGACGATTCCCACCAACAGCTCCTTGATCAACTCGACATGACACCAATCCGAAAGCCGTTCCGCGACCCTCGTTGGAAACCTTCTCAGCGACGGAACAAGAATATCAAGCAAATCATTTCGGAAGCCTCGCGTAAAGAAGCGTCTGTTCTCGCGACCCAGAACAACAGCGGCACGTCAACTCCTTTACCTCCAGGTTCTATAGCCACAACCGGGGGTGTCACCCCAGCACGCACGAATGGCGCCATAGCACATCCGAACATTGCTCAAGCTGCACAGAGCCTCTCTACTCTCATACTTGAGAGGAACAGACAGGCGGCGCTTTCCTCTGGTCCTGTAGCGACTTATACAAATATCGAGTCGGCTCCGTCACTTCATCCGGGACAACAAAGGCATTACTGCGATATCACCGGACTGCCTGCACGATATAGAGATCCTAAGACTAGGCTGAGGTATCATAATGGGGAGGTTTTTGGGGTAGTTAGAAGTCTACCACAGGGCGTAGCCGAGAAGTATCTGGAGGCTAGGGGAGCTCATGTGGTTCTGAAGTAGCGATTCGCGCCATAGGAGCTTTTAAAAGCGTTGGTTAACGCACTGGGGTATCGTTCGGCGACTGGCGCGGAGGCGTCAGTTTCCGAAATCACATCACATGCCTGCAAGGTTGATAGCTCTGGTCCAGGAGCTATGATTGCCTCTCATGACGGAGGTATGCTATAGCAGTACGACTTCCCAACCAATCTGTTTTATGGACATACTGACAATGTTGAATAGTAGCAGTTCCCGCACATTGCTAAGGACACAGCAAGGGGCTTGCGTGTATGTAAGGCCAACAAAGTCAAACCTCTCCCACCCACCAAGTTCCTTTCGAAACAAGGCTCAAGAAGACGCTCCGGCTTAATCGTGACCTTGAACGGCTTTGATCTGCGCCTATGGTGACGTTGTACCGAAGAACCCATGGTGGAGACTCGGGTATCAGTTACAGAGACATCTGATCACTGTCGTCAAGGCGATATTTGAGTCAATCGAGAGCGCAGATGAGTAGTGGTCATGGACACAGGAATATAACGTATGCGCTGTTCATTTTGATGCCATTGTGGACTCCTTTCTTGGGAACCGTGGTGCACAACATACTGCGCATGCACTATCTTACCAATGCCATGAAGGTCTTCCATTGCGCATGCAAAGTCATTCACATTGTATCGACAGTAGTCTTGACCCTGTCCTCTCATCGAAACTGACTTCACCGCATGCGACGAGATTGTTCTGCACGAAGGAAGCCTTAGCCGTCTCATTAAGCTCAACGCTAGCCGGGCCCCTGCGCACACGAGCTCGGCGCGTCGGTCCCGAAAGGGCCAGCTTTCCTCGATAGATCCCCAAATCGGCACGTCGATATCCTCTCCCAATTCTGCTGTCAAAGCCCTGATGCTGCGCATATTTCATCTGACACAAGCTCACACAAGACTCTCCTTCGCAAAAGCTGCATTGGATGCGCACACGCAAAGATGCCTACAATGTGGCTTTCGGATTCGCAGAGTAAGTAACAGGATCCCCAATCATACGTTTCCACCATTCACCCACCACCTTCTCCCATGCAGGCTACAATGACTAACTACGGTTTGGCGCTCAGAGGTCGGAGTAGCCTTCTGTTCAGGCGGTAGGTACGATCGCCACTCTCGCCCCGCCACTCCGTGTCTATCCCGGGCGCCCAGGATCGAAGAACGTTGTTATTGGTGGAAGTCTGATACGTTTGCGAGCAATAGGGGGATTCTTCCTGGTCGGAGGCGTTATCATGTTTTTTGACAGGGCGATGTAAGTCCCCACCCGTCCGTCCTCTTTCCAATCCGAGTCAATCAAGCCAAGTCAACCCCATTGTCATGGCCGCACACCCAGAGAACGCCGACGCTGATTCTTCGTGATTTCCAGGCTCGCAATGGGAAACGTAACCCCCCTTCCCCCCTCCCCCCGCTCCCCTCCCGCCCATCCCAATCCTCACCCCACAACCCACCGTCACAAAAAATTCTAACCTCCCCTTCCTCTGTCAACCACAGATCCTCTTCATCCTCGGCCTAACCCTAATAATCGGCCCGCAAAAAACAATCCTCTTCTTCGCGCGCCGCCAAAAACTAAAAGGCACCGCCGCCTTCGCCGCCGGCATCCTCCTCATACTGCTGCGG
>JAABUP010008041.1_pt1 | contig 13680 bp, 17 predicted proteins | sample 5559201 | NCBI WGS metagenome assembly JAABUP01 (sample SAMN10711887, study PRJNA513373) | rock metagenome | isolation source: Antarctica rocks | place: Antarctica | reverse complement strand
CTTTTGAGATGATCATCTAGCAGCTATCTCTTTTTACTTTTAGGGCGATGCCTCTGACCCGAGGATCGGGTTCCATTGGCAGCCAGATTTTCAGCTTCGATGTAACGTCACTAATATGGCGTGTGAGTGCGCGTAGAGTATTCGTTCCGTCTCTAAAGCCTTGGCCAACGCCGCCTGCAAATGACTCGAGGCTCTGCTCAAAGCAATCACGTTGTTTAAAGACTTTATCCTATTTCAAGACTGAAGTGTAAAACAATTCTCCTTCATTGTTTGCTCAAACCTTGAATCGTCGTACTTGTGTCATTCGGTGATAAAAGCTCTAGCGTCCTATCAAGAAAGCGATTCAAAGAGTGCCCAAAATGTATATTGCTGAAGAATACCTGTCTTAAGGCAACTCGGCTGGTTCTTAAGACCGGGGACTCGTCTGATTTGATACATGAGCTGACTCATAGCTAAAGTCGTGGAAAATCAACAGTTTGCCGTTTCAGAAGGTTACTGCAAGCAGCGCGACACGAGCGGCATTTTTTCAGTATCATTTAAGAATTCTCGTTTCGATTCTACACATTGTGCATCTTGAGGCGGATTCGGTCACCATGACGACGAACAATAATATGGAGATGACTCTCTTACCTAAGCGATCTTCAAGTGGCGCCGACGTGTCTATCTCACGTACCAGCCAGGACGGAAGGACCAGCAACGATGGTTTCGATACTAGGGTCGAAGGCAAAGGGAATGTCTCTGACTTTGCAGCACCTGAAATCCAGCCAGGACATACGCAGCCCGGAGCCTTCTTCAAACTCTTTTCTCTATGGATAGGAACTGTCATTTTGACTGCTCTGGTGGTTACGATAGTAATGGTATACAGAGCCAAGGGTATTCTCACACCGGCTGAAAAGGATATCTACAATACTGTCTCCACAGTTTTGATTCTAGTCTTGGGTCTCAGCTTCTTCGTTGGTTTGTCTCTTGGGCTGGAATTTTCTGGCTGCTGATGCTATAGTAGGAGGCCTTCAAGGAGCTTGCAAGAGCTGTTGCTACGAAAGGGATACTGATTCGTCTGTTCAATCCGAAGTGGGAAGAAGCGAAGTTGATGAAAGACTTTGACAGCCTCCTGAATGTTGCTCGACTGACTTACACAACTTCCAACTGGTGGTTGCGACTCTTCTGCATAATCTGGGTAAGTCAAGAATCTTGGGGTCTCTCTTTGCGCATACCCTCATCCGTTTTGTTGCCAAATCTTCTGTCACGATCAGTTGCCCAACGAAGTTCCCAGTTCAGGTCCCTACCGCCGATCTAATTAGGAACCGAGAATGTTCATTTCGTTGCTTGCACCATCCTTTTGCTAACGTTTGCGTACCCACAGCTCTCAGTCAACTTTGTGAGTCTGCCCCGTCCCTCAGATATCGCAGTCTTGGCTCATATTTTATAGGCGGCACAGATGTTGAGCGCGCTAATCAGTCTGGAATGTACCGTGGACGATGGCAACAATTACAACTCCACGTACACCACGAACGGCTCAGTCCGAGTACCAAGGCTTGGTTGCTATTACAGCGGTGATATCTGTTCCAAAAATCCGGTTTCCACTGGTGCACGTGCCCATGCCTATGGAGAAATGACACTGAGCCCTGATTGCGGCCGCTATTCGGAGATTGCAGACATACTACATTCAAAATATGAATATCCATCCTATTGTCGGCAGGATCTTCTGGAATTTAGCTACCGGTTCTTCGAATATAATCGAGATGATACCCAGGAGGCTTTTCCTCACTTCACAAATCGCATTATTACTGCAGCCTCTGGCGACTGTATTGAATATGATCAGGTCGGAGACCACGGGAACGTCAAGCTTGGAGACACGAGTGCTTGGAACTTCACCTACACTAATAACACAATTAATGATAGCATTGCAATCCCAGTAGCAAGCTTGGGCACAGGAGGTACTACCTACATTTACCGAGACAAAAATGTTCCCGCAGAAGCTTCTACTGAAGCTTACGGCGATCGTGGTCTCTGGATGTGGGCGTACAAGAATGTAGGGGGGCCTGAGAAGCCTAAATTTTACCAATGTCCAGTCACAGTAAGCGTTGTCAGTAATGTCACCCAGCCTGCGCACGATCTGTCAGACGAAGTGGCTCGGGTAGCAGTGGCATCGATCGCGTTGCAAGGGCAATGGCACCAAGGAACCCTAAAGCACCCGATCTGGTCGCAGTACCAGTTTTATGCGATGGGGTAAGCCGGAAATCTGATCCTTATCTTATTGTTGTGAACAGGACTAACAATCAGCGCTTCTTAGGTCTTCATGGGAAATCCACGGCCACCCGAAAGAGAGAGTTGGCGCCAACATCGCCGAATTTGCAATGAGCTCTATTGTCACAATGATCCATAGGAACAAACCTACATATATCGAGGGAACCTTACCACACTTAGGCAGTCGTCTAAACGTCAAATGGAAGGCTTTCATTGCGATTTTGATCTGCATTGTGGCTACCCACTTTACGATCTTTACTTTGACATACTTCGTCACCCAACGTCTTAGATGACCCGCATGCAGGTACGACCGCTTTGATTGCAAACTAGTTGGGCTGTTTTCATTTTGCAAAGTTGGCGGAAGAAAGGCGTTTTGGCTTGAAAGTAATATATAATTTGGGACTGGCTTCGGGATTGGGTAAGGCCGTATTGCGCCTCAGCCTCACTACTATGCAGGCTTCAAGGGGAACATTAAGTAGAAAGTGCTTATGAGCAGAACGTTAACTGTATAAGTATTATCAGCGGCTGATCTTCTAGATGCTATAATACAAAAACGGTAATATATGGATCAAGAGCAGATATTGGAAGCAGAGACTATTGCGCCGACAATGCGCTCTGCTCAAGGGACAAAGTTCCAAGGTCAAGGTCGCCGGTGCATACATGACTTCTTTCCACCCCGATATGTGCACACTTGAGAACCTAATTGCCGAACTGTCAAAATGTTCTGAAGCCTATCCAGTACGGCTTAACATCCGGCCAGTCAACCTGTTTGGGTATTGTGTTTCGCCTTTCCGTCAGAACAGCTCAACTAGACCTCAATATATGAAGAAACGGTCAATTGTATAATTTTGAGGTAGATTGAGATTATGATATTCTCGAACAAAGGCCGCTTTTATAAATATGAAAAGTAATCGGATAAAACGACCCATGGTGAATACTACTTCTCCAAAAGACCGGTGCTCATACTCCGAACCCTGGGCCTCCCTCGGCAGCTGGCCTACCCGCCGTGACACGCACTCACTCCTTCACATTATCTAACCACTTCCAAACCCTCGCCGGCCCATGTTCAGCCTCTGGTGCATATATCCGGATTTCAAAGAACGAAAACGGTGAAGGACAATTGTGTCTGACCTCTTCACTAAGTGCACTCTGAAAAGCTTCGCAGCTTTCAATCGCAGATGGGAATACATGCACTTCTCTTCCTTCTGCAGACGGGTCGGGTGGTGGTTGAGTGAGTTGCCCGGAGGGATCAGTACTTTTTGGAGTAGCAGATGCGACGGGCATGTAGGCTGTGGGCATGTAGGGCATGTAGGGTAGTGGCTGAGTAGATTGACGAGCCATGTTCGCATTGCTCGGCCAACGGGATGCGGTGGACATGTAGGGTCGTGGGTGAACGGGGGGACGGGGAAGAATTGCTCTGCTTGGACCTGAGGGTGCGGGCTGTGTTGCAGTCACTGGTCCAGCGCGCAGGGACTGGGGGATGTCTGCTCGGTTTTGATTTGGAGTAGCTCGCCCAGGTCGCAGGGATTGCGGGATGTCTGCCATGCTTTGGTCGGAAGGCCTTATTTGTGAAGGTGTTTGTCGGCGGAGTTTGTCGATGGGGAGCCGAGATGAGACGAAATACTGCAGCAGACTGAGCAGCAAGTATGGAGGGTCTGAGGGTCTCAACTAAATGGGAGACGGCTATTGATGAGGAACTTCCGGGATTCTGAAGAGGAAGAACAGAACAATGGCCTTGCTTGTGGTTCAAAGGAGTTGATTGTACCAAACAACAATAAGGACAAAGAGATTTTCGCTTGCCCATGCTAGTGGGGTGTTCATGGCTTTACATAGCTTGACAAGGATTCTGATCACTGAGGCTTTCCAGCACATATGTTGATGCTCTAGCACTAGGACTCGAGTGATGACTGTGATCAGTGTCGTCTCCTGTTGATACCAAAGTCATCTCACCGAGCTGTGGTGCAATACACGCAATCATGAACAATGAAATCAAGCTCCAGAAAACATAGTCCCAAGATGCAAAATCAAACGGGAGGCAATGTTAAAATGAGGATAGGGTTTGCAAACTCTAGATGAAAGACCGAAAGTGGAGAAACAAATAGAGGTCTAGAGAGCTATAATCTCAGTGGGGAATGTCAGGACTTGTAGACCTAGTAGAGGTTCTCAGGTACAAGAGACGCTCAACTTTTGACCATATGTCTTATTTTACAAGACAATTATGCTGGTCGTAGCAGCCTTCTCGGCACAGCTGAAATAAAATTTATAAACCTGAAGGGCGTTTCCCCCTTAATCGGCGGTCCTGATGGTCGCATAAGGCTTATCCTTGTTACGTGTGGACATGCGATTCTTCGAGATTTGGAAGATCGATGTATCGATAATTCAATATCGAAAAAGCGAGCCGTGACATCTTTGTACATGAATGACCACTTGCGGAAATTTTCGGGTTCCTCCATCCTCAGTCCTTCTCATCCGATCTTCTGGTAGCGTGCCTAGGTACTGTGATTGGTCTTCGTCGCGCCCGTGCAAATGCTTCGGCTGCTAATGGAGAGTGGCCTTCGGTACGAATTATGCTACCTATCGACATGAAGAATCTGATCGGAGGGAATGTGTCAGCGGTAGGTCATAGCAATATAGCATCGTCTCAGTACGCAGTCTAGCGAATCGTGTGATGGCATACCCAAATGTTGCCCCCGAACCCAGCATGTACTGTCCCAACGTCCTCATGGGCCCATTTGGTCCAGCGCCGTATCTCATTATATTGAAGCCCCCTAGACCATGCTTTAGCCTTCATGGAAGATTTTGTTGAGAGTGTTCTGGCATCGATATACCGAAAATGAAGCCCATGATCAATCCAACAGCTATCGGGCAAGAAGAGGTAAGCTAAGATGATCCTGAAAGGCCTAATGGATACGTACAGCCTCCAAGCATTGCCCCCATTTTCCCTGTCGTGCGTAAGCGATTGCTTGGCTACCATTAGAAAGACGCTTTTCCGACTCACACTTATCGAATGTTGAGGGGCCATGTGCCCGACCTCCCCCCGCAGAGCCTGATGGCATTGGCGGCATGGTCAGTCGACCTCTAGAATTCGCCGCAAACTGAATGAGGGGGGAGACACGCAGTCCTCTCCTTATGCTGGATTAACGTCGTACTAGAGCAATCTGTCACGTTTGCTTCAACTGAGAAAGATCACAAGGTTGCTCGGCTCCACTCTCGGCCCGTCTTTGAACAGCAACGGTCACGTGCGTGGCTTTCTTTGCCTTTAGGATGGTCTCCACACTGCGGAGGATAACAAAATTGACTTCCTGGAAAATGTGAAGTGTGCTACCTCACACCAGCCTGCCTGACCACCAACTATCTCAGTCCGAAACCAATGGTTGGTGTCGCATGGCGTTTTCGTGCCGGCGTCTGTCTCAGCTCGCGTCTGCGGTTCCCCGAAAAACTAACGTTTGAAAGGGAACCCCTCAAAGGACTCATCCACAACATCAACCTCAGATGACTGGAATAGCATATTGTTAACACCAAACAACTGTTGTGCTGCGCTCTGCTTCTCGCTCATTTTCTAGATGCTGATTTTGGCTTCGAGTGATTCCCTGGCTGGCATAAGAAAGACTCTGCTTGCGGTCGCCCGACACCGGTCGTCATCCTACGAAACCATTGAGGATCGTGGTCAAACTCATCGATCAACTCACTTTGAGTCCAACATTCATATGAGGGAACCAGGAATTCTCTCAGGTAACGTCATCCCACGTTTTGGGCCCGCAGTGGCGCTTGTTTCAGCGACGTGGGATATCGAGCCAATATTCATGAGGAAGACGGTTGGATTTGAGGAGGGATCACATTCTACAGACACAAATCTCGACAAACAGTATTGCGATACCGATGACTGCTGTAGCTTCGCCACCCACCTTCCAGCCGCTGCCGCGATGGAATTCTGGTGATGAACGGGAGGGACTTGATTCTATGAGCGCAGAAGAAGTGACCCGGATTTTTATGCCCCGCAAGAGTGCTCAAAGACCAAACTCTTCCTCATCAATGGCCTCTGCTTCCTCCGCCTCTTCCTCCAGCACCTCCATATCAAACTCGACCGCTCCTTCCGCAACGTCCCAAACTAACGGCAGTGACACTTCAACAACGAACGGTGAACAAGGAGGATGGGGACCGCGGAAGAAAGCTACTCGGGGGCTTTGGCCATCATCAAAGGCTGAACCTGTCTCAGGGTTGACTACAACACGCCCACAAGTTCTCCCTACTCCCTCATCCGGTCAATCAGCTGCCTCCACCATGAACAATGCAATGCACCAGCCCTCTCCAGTACTACCTTCTCAGAACAGACCTCAATCTCAATCACAACAGAATGGCTCAAGAGCGGATCAACCGCCGAATTCGGCAGATCCTCCCGCTATACTGGCTCTACTACCAATGACCGGCACTTTTGAGCGAAAACAGATTGTGGTGCCTTTTTTCCCTGAAGTTCTGAGAATCGGACGACAGACGAATGGAAAGACCGTGCCAACAGCGGTCAACGGATATTTTGACTCAAAAGTGCTCTCAAGGCAACACGCCGAGGTATGGGCGGAAAGAAATGGGAAGATCTGGATCCGAGATGTGAAATCATCGAATGGTACATTTGTTAATGGAAACCGACTGTCACCAGAGAACAGGGACTCGGAACCACATGAGCTTCGCGAGCAAGACACTTTAGAGTTAGGAATTGACATCGTGAGCGAAGATCAGAAAAGTATTGTTCATCACAAGGTCTCCGCTAAAGTTGAATTGGCTGGCATTTACCCGAACCCCCCCAGCCTACTGGAGATGGATCTCAATCCCAACCATCCTAACGTAGGAAACTCGATACTGGGAGATTCCATGAACCAGCAATTATCCCAGATGCGGGGCCGAGGTGGCAATCAAGGCCCGATAGGCAGCAACGGACGTATGTCTGGCCCATCAAATATGGCAGGCAACAACCTGAACATGATGGGCCCGCATCGACAGGTGAACATGTGGATGGGCCCAATCACCATCGAGCAGGTGATGAAGAAGCTCACAGTAAGTCAGAATATCAGATTGTAAGGACATCCTCTAATGAATTGGCTAGACGGAGCTCAGGTCAGCAAAACAGCAGTCTCAAGATCTTTATCGCACCGAAGAATTCTTCACCACGCTCTCAAATTTACGCCCTGGCGAGGTACCTCCAAAGTCGCCGCTTCCAGCGTCGACCGAGGAGAAACAGCCTAACGGACTCCTTCCACCGGCTCAGCTGGACCCCATATCACCCTTCTCACAACCTCCGGCTCCTCCACCTCAGCAACCCCTTCCTGAGAAACCAGACGTCGCCCGTTTTGCTATACCAGAATTGATGAATCAGCCATCCTTGAAGCGGACAGACACCGAGAGATCGAGATCCTCGTTGAGTTCACCCACACGAGCGGAAAGCAGCCAGATCATGTCATTAGTAGAAGCATTGAAAATCAAAACTCACGAGCTAGACTCGAAGGTAGACTACATCAAGTCGCTTGAGGTTGATTTAGCACAAGAGAAACGAGCCCGTGAGAATGCCGAGAGCCGGGCTCTTAAGCTGTCCGGGGCAAGGACGGGTTCAGGCGATCATGAGAACAATGGTGCCATTGAAGAAGAAGCATTCGAACCGCCTCTGGATTCTGTGGAATTGATGGAACATCATCTATCGAATGGGACTGTCGACGAGAATGGGGAAGGAGACCACCTCTCGAGGTCTGATTCCATGGCGACCATTAGGAATACCGAAGATACCACACAAATTACAGAAGACGCATCGAGCCTCGCTTCAAGACTACAGGCCCAATTGGACCTTCGGAACAAAGAGATGAATCAGATGAAATTACTTATGGAATCTTACAGACAGAGAGCAGAAGAGGCCGAGGACGGACGCAGAACCCTGGCAGAGATGGTGGAGAACATCAGGGCTGGTCGTGACCCCAAGAGTGCGTTTCCAACTACAAACGATGACGGTTCTACATATACAACAGAGAATGTTGATAATCTTATCACTCAATCTGCGAAGCCTGGGCAGTCACGAGATCTGAACGGTGGCCCAATGTCCTCACAGCAGTCTCACCAACAAAATGGTAGCGCTGCCATGGGGAATCTTCACCGTGGAATCGAGAAGGCTATGTCCAATATACTGGAGCAGCATCCAGGGCAGTGGGGAGGTCCCGGTGAAAGTGGACGCATGGTGCAGAGTGCGCCGTATGTGTCCATGGTCGGCGTTGTACTTATCGGTGTTGGACTCATGACATGGCTCAACGGATGGCAGCCAGGTGCGGACAAATGATTGATATCCCCTTAGCGATTGTCCATTTTGAGTAAGGTGAGCATGCGTGGGCGCAAATGATACCTCGTTTGAGGATGCAAATGGAAGCGCCGGTGCAAGCCATGGAAGCGATTGAAGCGGACGCATTTGCAGTGGAGTTGGTCTTGCTTCGTGAGGCCTTGTATCACGGCCTTCATTCGAGGTTTTTGATGAGATACACCAGCTAGGTTTAGCAATACATACGTACCTTTTCTTTTTGTATACTATGTTGACATTTTCTACCAAGTTGAAGTGCCTCAATTTTTCTCAAGCATGGTTTTTGCTTCATCCATGACTACTACCCCGTTGCTCGTGCCAATTCTTTCTGCACCAGCTTCCATCATAAGCACACAATCACTGACCGTCTTGACACCCCCACTCGCTTTGACTTTAACGCCGTCGCCGACGACGGCTTTCATCAAAGCCACATGTTCTCTTGTGGCACCCGGACCATTGAAGCCAGTGCTCGTCTTTACGAATTCTGCTCTTGCAGCCTCTGCTAATTTGCAAGCTGCCACTATTTCGTGCCGAGATAGTTGGGAGGTTTCCAGGATTACTTTGAGGATTATTAGGTGAGGTGCCACATCTCGCACGGCTAAGATGTCTGAGTATACTTTGGGGTATTGTTGCTTTTTGAGAAGTGGCCAATTGATGACCATGTCGAGTTCTTTTGCACCTGCTTCAACGGCTCTTACGGCTTCGCTGAAAGGCATTAGTCGTGTGAGTTTGTCGGTCGTAATGCACTTAATAAGGCTTCTCACGTTGCTTTTCCTTCAGAGGTTTGAGTCCCCTCATGGAAGCCGACTACGCAGGCTACGATCACTGAGCTGCCTCGGAGATTCTGGATGGCACGTTCGACCCATTGTAGCCGAACACAGACTGACTGTTAGATTTCTCAATTAGCAGTCTAGCTGCCATCCGCGCCCCAGAGATTCAGGTGGGAAAAAATCACTACGGTCTCTTCGTTGGCCGCTTACTATTCTTACCTTGAAGTCGTTTTCTACGGCCTCCTTGCAAAGAGTGTCAATCTGCTCGGCAGTCGCTTCGAGCTTCAATAGCGTGTGGTCTATTGTCTTTGCAAATGCGGTACTACCAATACTAGGTGCCTTGTACACTTTTGACGTACTTGATACGTTTTGTTCTGCTTCATCGATGATCGCGGCCCATTCTTCTTGGGTGGTCTCCATTGTCATGGTGCATAGTCAGGGGACATAGAATATCGCTACTCTTATGCTTGAATCAAGCCATTGAGTTGCAGAAGTGCTGGACACTACATTAGCCAATTCAATTTGTGTTGCATGAGGTGCACATGTCCTAGGTTGCTAGGTTGCTCACTATGTCCTCACCGTATGGTGCCGAATGCCCCTTGACTCCGGCCGCGTGACTCAAAATACACAGTCGCCATCTGAGTTAAGTTAGCCGGGCTCGCCGGGCTCGAACCGGGGATGTTCTCCACTATCAAATTGCGTTATCAGACCGATTACCAAAAACTTCGCCTCTCAAAGTCAGAATGTCTAACTCGGAGGAAGAGATGACTTTGACTCATTTCCCAGTGTGCTACCGTGTGAAAGGGAGACGAGCTCTTCTTTCTATTTTCATATACAGCGTACCTTGATACTTCCAAAGCTGTCTTCCTTCACGGGAGCCCTGTGTAGACTCGGAACAGTCATCGTGATTGGAAAGACTGATGCGCTCTCCCTTACTCACAGCCCTCGATTCCGAAGGCCACGTCCACCTAGTGATTGGCTCAAATCCCTTAGCCAGCGCAAGATGTGCGAAGAGTCTCGAAGTTGGCGCTAAACCAATTGTCATTGCTCCACCAGATGCAGATGTGCATTATGTGCTGGAGAAAAGAATAGAGAACGGAGAAGTCAAACGGGTGAAGAAGCACTTCGAAGACGCGGATGTATCAAGCCTAGGTAGAGGTGAGGTTGGAAATGTGGTAGACGCTGTTTTTGTAACCTCTGGCGGGAAGGGTAGTTCAAGTGAGCTTAGAGCTATCTTCCAGAAACAAACGTCGGTGCTGATATTCCTTCGCTAGGCATACATATCTCCAACCTGTGCAAACGCATGCGAATACCTGTCAATGTTGTCGACGCTCCCAATCTCTGCACTTTCACGCTACTCTCCACTCATTCAGACGGACCACTACATATTGGCATTACTACTTCTGGCAAGGGGTGCAAGCTTGCATCAAGGATACGGCGAGAGATCGCTTCAGCCCTTCCTTCAAATTTTGGATCTTCCGTGGAGAGACTGGGTACAATCCGGCGGCGCATTTGGGAAGAAGACTATCGGGCATATCAAGCGGATGAGTCTCCTGTGGATGCGGAGGATGACGATGCACAAGCACAAAGACCAAATTTCAACCGACTGATATCAGACTTTGACAAAGATGCTGAAAGAACACGCCGCATGCGCTGGCTATCCCAGATCTGCGAATACTGGCCGCTGAAACGTCTTGCATCAATTACAGATGCTGATATCGACACTATATTGAGGTCTTACACCTCGTCGCACGACCTGATACCACCATCTCTCGACGCTCAATCCGTGGGCGGACGCAATCGCCCCAGACCCCAGATCATTCTTGCTGGCTCAGGCCCCGGCGATCCTTCACTTCTGACTCTGGCAACCCACTGTGCGATCCAAAATGCATCGGTGATTCTAGCAGACAAACTAGTGCCCGCCCCAGTCCTCGACCTTATACCCCGTCGGACGCCTGTCCACATTGCTCGTAAATTTCCTGGCAACGCAGAGGCAGCGCAAGAGGAACTCCTCTCCCTCGGCCTCGAAGCCCTGCAGAAAGGCCATACTGTGCTTCGACTGAAACAAGGCGATCCATATATCTACGGACGAGGGGCGGAAGAGTTTGCATTCTTCCGAGATAAAGGCTTCATTCCGATTGTGATACCAGGAATCACCAGCGCGCTTTCGGCTCCGCTGTTCTCTGCTATACCATCAACGCATCGAAGCGTGGCGGATCAAGTACTCATATGTACTGGTACTGGACGCAAAGGAGCCGCGCCTGACCCGCCGCCCTACGTTCCGACGCAGACGGTGATATTCCTCATGGCATTGCATAGGCTTTCGTCGCTTGTTGATGCATTGACTGCGACGAACCTAAGCACGAACTCAGGTGAACCGGATCCAAAGGTGAAGCCTTGGCCGAGAGAAACTCCATGTGCGGTGGTGGAGCGAGCCTCATGTCCCGATCAACGGGTCATCCGGAGTACTCTTCAGCATGTCTGTGCGGCCGTCGAAGAAGAGGGGAGCAGACCCCCTGGACTGCTTGTCGTCGGCCGTAGCTGCGAGGTCTTGACGAATTCCAAGGGTCAGGCCAGATGGGTGGTGGAGGAAGGCTTTGCTGGATTTGAGGCTCTGGATCGAGGAGCTGATGGTGTGGAAGAGCTGGTAAGGGGGATGGCAATCGAGGCAACCTCAGACGGTAGAGATCTCTTGCCCAGTGAGTGAAATCTTATGCATTATGAGTGATTTTAACGACTTCCTAAATCTACACTTGTACCTGGCGTACTCGATACTGAAGACACATGATACGAGTATCTAATCTCATTTGATGTTGTGCTCACGTGCTCTCGATTTAAGCTTTCGAATTAGATGTGGCCAGACGATCGGTTGTGGGGAGGACGCTAGAGCCGCATGGCATGGCAGCTTCACCCCATTACTATTGCTAGCACTAATTGGTGCCTCTTGCATGCGGGCCAAACCGCGTCCTTCCAACGGCCAATTCTCTGACCCTCGCTCTGAGGTACTTAAAATTACCCCACACTTGTCACCTCCAAGCGTCCAAGGTCCAGGCGGTGATGCTGAAGCTGCCCCGCAATTGACCCTTGGACCCCCCCTGCAGTGAACTACTGACATTACCTATCCTCCCATTCACCTACCCACAATTCTAAGACAGCGACACGAAGCCGCTTTGACAGCTTTGCTTCTGCTCTGTCATTCCGAAGTCCGCCATGTCTACCAGTATGCTCACACGGCGGCTCCTCCGCCCTTCCAAAACACCCTCTACCCTCCTCCGTACTCTCACTACCAGTGCTTCCCTTCAACGTACACCGGCCCTCGGCGACATCACACCTAATGGCGCCCCCGCCTTCGATCAACGGCAAGACGAATTCAGAACAAGAGTCCGCGAGGCCGAAAAGGCCAAGAAAGACCAAGATAGTCAGTCGTCTGTGCTTGCATCTTCTGCTTCTACCTCCTCCACAGCCCCCTATAACGCCGTTCGCGGCGCTGCTCCTACTACTGCGTATGATCCGAGCGATCCCTCTGATCTTTCTCATGTGGCGTTGGGCTCACTCTCTACCCATGATACAGAAGCCGCGCGCGAGAATGCTCAGAAAACCGAGTCATCAAAGCGGACAGGGGCGCTATCAAGCTTAATCTACGGCACGCACGAGGGACAGCAGATGGATCAGGAGATCGAAAAGAGCTTCAGTCAGGTGCTGGCAAGGGGGAAGTACGTGCATAGTATTGTGTTCCACAGTGTCAAGCCAAAGAAAGTGGATGAGTATGTGAAGTTAGTAGGAGACTGGTATCCGAAGGTTGCGAGCACGCCCGAGAATCATGTCAATTTAGTTGGTAGTTGGCGGATAGAAGTAGGTGATTGTGACACCTTTGGTAAGGCCTTCTCTCCCCATGAGCAACGAGATTGAATTCATCGCTGATGCGAAGACAGTTCACATATGGGAATACCAACGTTACCATGGCTACCACGCCGCCCTCAATTCTATCCAAAAGCACCCCGACTTTGCCGCCTTCGACCATGAACTCAAAAAACTCATCAACCACAAACAAACCTCGCTCATGCAAGAGTTCTCCTTTTGGCCCACCACTCCTCCACGGCAGCTCGGCGGCCTCTTCGAATTACGCTCCTACACACTGCATCCCGGAAACCTACTCGAATGGGAAACGCACTGGCGGCGAGGTTTGAAAGCACGGCGAGAAGTCATGGAGGGAGTGGGAGCCTGGTTCGTCCAGGTGGGTGACCTGAACACGGTGCATCACCTCTGGCAATTCGCGGATTTGGAGGAGAGGAAGGCGCGGAGGGAAATGTCGTGGGGGGTGGAGGGATGGGGCGA
>JAABUP010008037.1_pt1 | contig 13690 bp, 21 predicted proteins | sample 5559201 | NCBI WGS metagenome assembly JAABUP01 (sample SAMN10711887, study PRJNA513373) | rock metagenome | isolation source: Antarctica rocks | place: Antarctica | reverse complement strand
TGAGGTGAGGTGAGGTGAGGTGAGGTGAGGTGAGGTGAGGTGAGGTGAGGTGAGGTGAGGTGAGGTGAGGTGAGGTGAGGTGAGGTGAGGTGAGGTGAGGTGAGGTTGGGGAAAGGTTGCGCAAGGTTAGGAGAGGTTAAATTAGATATTGAGTCAGGTGAGATGGAAGGGAGGCCAGATAAGGGGCAGCAGTGTGGAGACTTTATGACTGGGGTGATGATAGGGGTGAAGAGGGGTGAAGGGGGGTGAAGAGGGGTGCATATATACCCGTGAGAGGTGCTAGGCTGTACATGATGTCTGGCCTTCACCATAGGCGGCAGTTTGTTAGTCACCCGCGGCACCACAACCCCTGTCTCCCCTTTCTTTGTTGCCTGCAAAAAGAACCAATAACAATGATTATTATTGAAACACGGGCTTAGCCAACAGGCATCAAGTGCATGCAGCGCAAGTCAGCCCCCTCTGGACAGGCTTGTTCAGAGCATCACAGTACAGATAGTGTTGTTGCTTCTGTTGCCAACATGCTGCAGCATGCTTTCACTGCACAAGCAATCTTTTGCAAGCTTTCGATGCATGACAGGAACCAGTGGCTTCCCTGTTCATGACTGTGGCAATGACTGTGCTGATATTGTGGTGTGGAATGAGAGCAGAATGCAATGGTAGTGGAGCGACTCTCATCTCAAAGGGTCACACGGTGAAGCTGGCACTGCCAAGCAGGAGCAGCTTTCAAAAGCAGGCCTGCAGGCTCAGGGAATCTCAAATGGCCGTACCTTGACTCTGCAGAGAGCTGTACCAGAGTCCCATAGGCATGACCTTAACCAATCAAGGTTTACCCAACATTGGCAGCTTCTCACATACAGTCCTTCTTCTACTAGCTCAAAGGGCAACAACAGGGTTTGACAGGAGAAAAGTCAGCATGTTAGCACCCTTACCTCTTCAAAGGGAAGTAGCAGCTTTTCGTAGGCCGTCTTGAAGGTATGGGATACAGTGGTCATGCTTTTGGGGGCGCTAAACAGTCGACCCACTGCTGCCCATGCCTTCCACTCCACAGCCTGAGAATAATAATAATAATAATAATAATAATAATTAAAAGGCTTTCCAGCTCATGATGAGCTAGGTACGTGCAGGACAAGTCTTGTCTCTCCAGAGCAGCCTGAGACACATAGCAGTTCTCAGTGTTGGCGCTGTGCTATGCTATGGTCTGCTGTGCATGGTAAGGATATGAATGGAACCTCAGCCATGATCATACCTTCACTCATCCATGAACACATGTCTTCCACCAGGATTAGGTAAGTACAGCTCTGAGAAGCTCCCTGTATGAGGTCCTGTCTTGGCAGTCAGTGTACCAACATCGCACTATGCACTGACACAATGGGGCTGTCATGCAGAGCTATGATCGTTGTTCTGTCTGAATTGCAATTGAAGGACGCTGCCTTGGCAGTCATGTTGCCAAGAGAGTTTCTGAGCCAGCTTCTGTTGAGACGCTGCACCAACTAACATGTTGATCAGTTACTGAGAATCTAGCTGGTAGGCAGTTGCATGCGCCATCCCTGTGTCAGCAGCTGGTCAGCAGAAACTTGATGACGTCTTTTACTTGCATGCATGAGACCTGTGGTAGAAGAAGAAGGAGGAGGAGGGGGCGGCAAAGAAGAAGATGATGATGATCAGAAGAAGAAGAAGCTCACCACAGAGTGACCACCCAGGGCCATCACAGCAGCCCAGAACTGATGTGCACTGAATGGTGGCATGCCTGAAGTCAGCCTGATAGACTCAAAGGGCTGGTACTTGGCCAGCATCTTGCGTCCCACACTTCCCTGCCCTTGCCAAAACTTGGTCAGAGCCTTCAAGAACTCCTCCTCCTCTTCTTTGCTCACGGCCCCTGAGTTGACTGCAGCAGCACTGCCAGCGCTTGCTTTTCCCGCCTTCTGCCGCTTAACGTGGGCTACAGAGCCTGAGCCTCCAAAGTCTGAGTCCTGAGCATCTGAGTTAGGGTTGTCTGAGTCTGTGTCCCCTGAGGCAAGGCTTGACTCTTCTTCTTCGGATGAAGGCACCTTGGAGCGGCGGCGCTTTTTTGGCGCCTTTTTTTTTGCCCTTGACTGCGAGTGACTGCTTGCTGCTGGTGCAGCGTTTGCAAATCTTGAAGGAGGCTGAGCCTGGGGCTGACTAGGATTTGGAGGGAAGGAAGCCATGACTGGGGCTTGAGGGCGGTACATGACAGGTCCCATGATGGTTGTTCCCACCAAAATGCTCCTTGGCGCCGCGCTGGGAGCCCTACTAGGGTTTGCAGTCGGCCGTATGGGGACTGCAACAGGGGGCAAGAAGGAGATTGGCGCAGGGGGTGCTGAAGAAGTACGGGCAGGTTGCAGTACAGGAGGCATGCTTCTGCTTCTTGCACGTTTGATGGGTGGAGCAGCTGCAGCAGCAGGTGCTGTCGCAGCTGGCACGGCAGGTGCTGTTGCAGCTGGCGCAGCAGGTGCCCTTACACCTTGCGCAACAGCATATCTGCGACTGAGAGGGTGCCATTCATCCTCGGCTAGACCCCTCTCCCAAGCCTTGGGGTCAGCTGTGCCGTGCCACAAGCGATGATTGCGTCTGCCAAGCTGCTCGCGCTTGTTGCGTGTGGCATGATCCTGCAGACCAAGGCATGCCCAGGATCAACAAGGGTCGCAGGGGCTAGGCATGGGTGGGTGTGACTGTTGGCAAGAGTGAGGTCCAGTTCGTTGCTTGTAGCAGAGTGAGATGATCTTGACAAGAGCAGCATACAAGTGATACGGTTGTCAGGGGAGATAGTTCGGCCCAAGCACTTGTTTCAAATTGCCAGCTGTGCAGTCATGGGCATATGCATGCTGACATCAGCTTGCATGCAATACTACTAAGAATGGTCATCGTACTATGATCAACTCGGTTTACTATCAAGAATGAAGTGCTGCAATGAAAGATGCAGGCAAGCCCTGATGCCTGACGCTGGACCAGACCCACACTGCAGATGCTGAGACTGCCCCTTTGCATGCGTTGGAAGGAGTCATATTGCAAGCCTCTTACCCAAGTCAGTGGCAAGTGCAGAAAGTGCATGGTACAGCAGCTAGACCAGTACAAATGCAGGCCGCTATGTCAGCAGGGTATGCTCATAAGGTATAAGTTGTCATGAACATTCAGCTGACCCGTTTTTCATTGTACAACACTGTGCAATTGTCTGGCCCCAGGTGCTCCAAAGTTGCCTGGAAAAAAGTGTCCAACCGTCCTTCTATGGCTACATATACAATGCTGCCAGGCTCCTGGCGAAACTGCATAGCAGCAGTGGTGTTGTCCACACTTTACCTGCATGTCAAAGCAGGCAGCTGCAGTGATCAGGCACGGCAAGGGCTGTCATACCCGTGTGCTTGGGAAGGGAAACCCACGCTTCAACTGGATGCAACAGGACCAGCAGTACCAGTCCCCGGCAGGGACCTCCTGAGGATTGACTGCAGAAGCGCACAGCGCTGACCTAGTTGAAGCGTGCTGATGTGTAAAGATCAACACTGACCCTGCTCCTCACCGTAGCCAGCACAGTCGGCGTGATACGCTGCAGGGCAACTCTCGCAGCAGATCAGGTCGCCTATATCGGTGCATGCACCACAAACGTCCTCGTTGCCGTCCTCTGTTTCCATGCTCGGAACGCAGTTTACTACACACCGACAAACTGAACTCAAAAGGCCGATGACTTAATTTGTGCAAGTCGTTGATTGTCGCACGTCACGCACCTTTTAGAGCCGTACCCGACACGCACCTCACGGGAGCCAAGGCATGGACTCAAAAGCGTTTGCAGCTTGGAAGGTGAGCCGGTTCATCTTCTCAGTCCCACAGTTCACCAGCCAGTCCTCTGCAACTATGACTTTGTCAGGAAGGCCGAAGCGCTCTGACAATACGAGCACCTGTTGACCACAGAGTCATGCTGAACAGCGCAGTACCCGAGGATATTGCCAATGGCCTGTCCCTGGAAATACGGGCTCAGATCTTGTGTCTACTGGGGTCAGGTGTGGCTGAAGAAACCGATCTGATGTACCTTTCAACCAAGTATACTTTCAGCCAACAAGCCAGCTTTTATCGCTTGCGGCTGGTGTGCAAGAGGTTCAATGACGTGTTTTTGGAATACCCAGACCTATGCCGCCATCTAGTCTTCAGGCAGCAGCAGGCAAATACACTCAATCCTAGTCTGGTGGCGTGGTTGAAACGCTACCACACCTCAGTGCAGACTTTGGCAGCTTACTGCGGCAATTCAGCTCATACATTTACTAGACATGCTGGCCAGCAACAAAAACCGGTTGCAGTCAGTGCTTGTACAGAATTATCTCGGTGGTCCCCTGCCATCTTTTGCGCCCTTTGCTCATTTGACAACTTTGGAAGTAGTTGCACCTGGAGATGACATTTTTGATCTGTCAACCCTGCAGCTCTCCAAATCTTTACAGACACTTATCATGCAGATTGGCACCTTTGAGACACAGTCGCTGCCTCCAAATCTCACCTATTTGTATCTTGCTGGATCTGAGCTTATGTGTTATAATAACTGCAGCTGTGTGACCTCTCTTACACGACTCAAGCTGCTGGGAAACAGCTGTTTGTATGGATTGCACCACCAGGGGTTAGCTTGCCATGCCTTGGAGGGGTTGACTTGTCTGGAAAGCTATGTCACAGCCATGGACGTCGATCGGTCTATGATTTTCAACCACAATATGTTTAGAATGCCTCTTGGCTTGTCAGCATTGACCTCTCTGAGGTGTTTTGACGCAACAATTGCCACCACCTCCACCTTGACTTTGGACGCATTCTGCGAGCTCACATCCTTGCAGGATCTTAAAGTGCATGTACGTGGTGCTTCTCTGTGGGCCAATAGTGACGTGTCACAACTAAGCATGCTTACTAGCCTAACACTGCTTGCGAGTGCTGAAAACAAAGAGGTGGGAGTACGTTTTTTCACGGAGTGGCTTGGAATGCAGGCGTTGCAGGTGTTAGACATTAGCTGTGACGAATTTTCGTTTGGCCATGACATCTTGAGTCTTGTCAAATTGGAGAGTTTGAGGCAGGTCAACATTTTCAGTGGTAGGCCGTATGATGATGAGAGTGCTGCCTTCTTTGCAGCACTGGTGCATGGCTTTGCCCAGCACCCATGTGCACAGTTGTGTATGTATGGTGTGCCTGTGGGGGAGGTTTTAGCTGATGGACTGTAATACTGCACTAGCAGTGTTGGCATTGTTGCTTGATAACCGTGTTACAAGCATCATTGTAAGACTGTCCCGCCTGGATTGACTAAAAACAAGCAGCATATATGTCTCAGTTGATACATGCTTGTTCACTAGACAGGCAGGCAATTATATATACATGTATATATATTGGCCTTACTGTGGTGTGCAGTTGGCTACGATTGATGACGTGGTCCTGAATAATTCTTGTGTGTATTGATGCGTGCATGCATCCATCAATCAGTCAGTGTCATATGACTATTATCCGTGATCACTAGTGCATTCAATAGTAATATGCATATGACAAAGTATGCATGCGTGCTCATGTGTGCAGTGCTCACTGCATGTGCATGTGATACGAATAATACTGATGTAGCTGCAATACTGCAGTCAAACTTGACCAAATACTTGCAAGTACTTCAGTGCAGCAGCACCTTACACTCAAACTGATGGTCGCTCCTCAGCTGCATTGAGCACCATGTCTGCAGTTCATGGCTTCACGAGAAGCATGCCAACGCTACGTCTTACCACGGCAATTCAGTTGCTGAGCTTCTGCGCTGCATGCACTTGCGCATGCACTTCACCATGAGCACATATGCATGCGCATATATGCAAACACATGCACAGCATGGGTCCTGCTATGCCCATGCCTGTTCAGGAGACAAAGATTAGCTGATCTATCAGGCTGTGATCTGGTCGCCCTCGCTAGACACCAAGTATCAAATAGGACATGAAGAAGAGCAGTCAAAAAGTCTCGCAAATTTGCTAGGAAACCCTAATTCAGACAGCCGCCTTGTCCCTAGGCGTTAGAAATGTTGACTCTCTTTGGTGCGTCTTTTCGTGACGCCTGGCAAACGCAGCCATGGTGTATGTCAAGGTCGAGAGGAGTAGCACGTACTTCAGTAGGTATCAGGTCAAGTACAAGAGGAGGAGGCAAGGAAAGACTGATTACCGTGCTCGTCTAAGGTTAACATCTCAGGACAAAAACAAGTACAACACCCCCAAGTATCGTTTTGTCGTCCGGTTCAGCAACAAAGATGTCACCTGCCAGATTGCCTACGCTACTGTAGCTGGCGATGTCGTTGTCGCTGCAGCTTACAGCCACGAGCTTCCACGTTATGGCCTGGAGGTCAGCTCTTCAATCCACTGCTTCTAGCTCTCATGAGACCTCCGTCCGTCCACCTGTACTCCGTCTCGCTGACATCACATCAGCAGGTCCCCACGATTGCTATCTGACACACAGATTACTTTGCTTTCGCAGGCTGGTTTGACCAACTATGCAGCAACTTATGCTACAGGGCTGCTGCTAGCCCGCAGGCTGTTGCAGAAGTTCAACCTTGACAAGACTTACACTGGTGCCGAGGAGGCAACTGGCGAGGACTACAATGTCGAGGCTGACGATGAGGGCCCACGCCCCTTCAGTGCTCTGTTGGACACTGGCCTCAAGAGGACGTCCACTGGCAGCAAGGTGTTTGCTGCACTGAAGGTGCGCAGTGCAATGCATCATACATATGCCTGCATAGTCATATAGGCGTAGATGGCATGCAGTACAGTACCTGTGCAGGCAGCCTTTGAGTTGCGTCAAGCAAGCTTTGCCAGGCATTTCTATCTGGCATTGTTGAACGTAGACGCTGCTGCCAAGCATGCCTACAATGCTGACTAGCATATGTTATCTAGCATCAGAATGGCATGCATTCCTTGCTGCCATACATCAATGCAGTACAAGCTCTGTGCAATATGGGCAAATCCTCTGGCGTAAATGTATTGCTATGTGGTGTGGGTGGTGTCAGCGCTTCACATAGTGACAGCGTGGTTCAGCAGCCGATTCTACTAGTCAGATTGCATTTTCGTGTCCCTTCTGTCCACTGTGTCACCAACCAAACATAGCAATGTTTGCGGGCGTCATTGCAAACAGCAAAGGTATTTTGCTTCTGATACAGACCATTTGTCAACTAGGGCTTTTTTCTGCAGGGTGCGCTGGATGGTGGTCTTGACATCCCCCACGGTGACAAGAGGTTTGTGGGCTATGACACTGAGGGCAAGAAGCTTGACCCTGAGCAGCTGAAGAGATACATCATGGGCGGACACGTGAGCACCTGCTGCACCAGCACACACGACATGTGCATGCTGCACGCATCCCATGCCTGCCTATTCTCATCTGGAGCGCAGGATGTTGCTGGATGAGCCATAATGCTGCGTATGATCAGAGTTTTATGTGGCACAAAGTCGCTGTCGTAAGAGCGCCTGGTCCTATGTGCATATAAGCCCACGTCGTGGGCTTGTCAGCCTTCAAGTGGGTACATGACAGTCACATATGGCTGTATACTTCAGTTTGTCAGCAGCTGTGAGAATGCGTTGTCTTTTCTTTGCTGAGGTTGCTGCCAGCCAGTGCTGCCAGCCAGTTCACAACCTCTATCCATCAAGTTTTGCGTGTCATGCATGTTAATTACCAGTCTGGCTTGTGCATCAGGATTTGGAAGACAACCAGGTTGCACCATGGCGGGTATCGCTGAGCTGACTCTTTCCAATCTGACATCCATTGACATTCCTTGACAAGGGCGGTCGTTGTCAATGGATGTCAAATTTGAAAGAGTCAGCTCAGCGTCGGCCGCCATGGTGCAACCTGCTTATCTTTTGCATCCTGATGCACAATAGACTGCCAGTGCCAGCAGCAGCAGCAGACGCATCAGAGAAGCAACAGCGGTAGACACAACTGAGCAGACACACCATAGAAGCAGCAGTAGCAGGTATAGCAAAGCAGGTATAGCAAAGCAGACACACCAAAGCAGCAGTAGTAGGTGCACGCAACAGCGGGTTTGCAATGATACCTTTCATGTAACCTTGACACTGCAGATCGATCATTGTAGCCTAGGGGCCGTCTTGTTTTCTGTTTGAAGGGTTTGATTCATGGCAGCTGCGGCAGAACAGTGTTTTTTTTTGGCAGCCTCAGCTGTATTTGGGTGGATGACACATGCATCAGCGTTCTGCAGCTTCACGCTTGTGACCTAGAGCTACGACACAGATTATGACATTTGCAGTGCCCCCCACATGCTGTTACACTCAATTTATGAGCACTCCTGGGACTGTGGACGAGATTTAGATTCCTAGTACGCCGGCTAGCCCCAGTGCAGCCAGACGCCCCTGCCTCACAGGGCTGCTGCTGCTGCTGTCATTACCTGTAATGACGGCAGTCGTTACATGTATGACAGTAACGCATCTGCTGCTGGGCTGCAGGTGGCCGAGTACATGGAGGAGATGCAGGAGGACTCTGAGGAGAACTACAACAAGCATTTCAGCCAATACATGGCGGCTGAGGTTGAAGGTGGCGACTTGGAGGAGCTCATGGCAAAGGTAATGCTCCACCTATTTTGACTCTTTGACCTGTTATAAAGTGTCAATGCAGGTACGTGATGTACATGTGGTGTGTGCTGTTATGCATTTGGCCTAGAAAAGGTCTTGCTCGCTACATTCAATTCTGTGAGTTGTGTATGTTACGTGCAAGATGTCGCTGGGATCTTGTGATGCATGACAGTGTCAGGGACCTTTTAATGAACAAGCTATGCCTGCAACCTTGCCTTGCAGTGCAGGAGTGTCATATGTTGCATGTACACTGCACCCTGTTGCAGTGCAGCAAGCCATGCAGTTTGTGTGCTGTACTGATGGCTGTGTTTTGATGCTGTTCACTCATATGCTGGCTGCGTTACAATGATGTTGCGTGACTGTATAATGCTTGTGTATGACAGCTCCTTCTAGACGCTGTCTGGAGTGTATGATGCATCCCTGCGTTCTCTCTGCTGTATATGGTTGTGGGTCTGATGTTGACGCTGCGAGTATGGGTGATGCAGGTGCACACTGCAATCAGGGAGGACCCTGCACCCCAGAAGAAGGAGCGCAGCAAGCCTTCAGAGACCAAAAACTGGAAGGCCAAGAAGCTAACCTATGATGAGCGCAAGCAGAAGCTCAAGGTGCCCCTTCTGCCCTCTGTGCTCCCCACTGCTGCTCTCTGTGCCGCCCACATGCTGTTGCTGCCTGTTTGGGCTTCAGGGTACATGTCTGTTTCATTTGCGGAGTACATCAATATGCAGCCCTATGGTGGTGACTTTACTAGTAGCAAAAGAAGTTGCTCACATTTCTACATCTTTGTTACAGGAGCGCCTCCAGACACTCAAGGAGGAGGCAGAAAATGAGCCTGAAGCAGCTGAGGAGGGAGGCGAGGAAGAGGAGGAGGATGATGAGTAGAGCACTGTGCTGTTCTGATTATATAAATCACCAGACTATGTAATCACATACTCAACCATGATATCTGCATCTTTATTTTGACACTCAGCTTTGTGCTGCTTGTGCATGCACATCTTCATGCAAGCATGGTGCATGTCTGGAAGCCCTGCTGCTTTTGACAGGAGATAATCAGAAACAGTATGAACATCATGTTATTTGTTCAAATCAAATGCTGCCGAAGGATAACCTTTGAAGCTAAGCTGGTGATGATTTTTCAAGCATCCTGAGTGGTGACAATACAACCTGGGCAGATTTTCCAGCTTTCAGCTACAGCTCAGTCAGATGCAGATTGTACAGTGTTGCTGCGCAAAAATTGACACACACTGCATTGCACACTTGGGGCATGATCCCCAAGCCCCTGCTCACACACGATCCTTCATGATCGTGCTTCAGAGTTCTTTTAACACCTGAGATGGAACTGCTCAGGTCTGCTTTGCATGCCCCACATGCATCCCATGCAAAATTCCCTCTGAGTCCATCTCATACATGTGATCTGGCGTCTTGCTTGCTGACCCTCCATGTCTTCACCCCAGGTCAAGTTCTTAGGCTGCTGGGACTAGGTTCCCATCCTCAATCAGATGCGGACTGCTGAATCTCCCCATGCTGACAAACCATTTGTCTGGCTTAAGGCTACGGGTCAACAACTCGTTCAACTGCCAGAGCATCTTTTGTTCCACCTGTTCCGACCTGCCAGGTCTGAGCTGTGCTTCAAGAGCTATGAAATCCTCATTTGGTTTCCCAGCTGTGAAAGCGTCGCCTGGTTCCACTTTCCGAAAGACGATCTGTACGTACTTGGCTGGCGCACCGGTGGCCTCACAGTGTATGTTGGTCACTGCAGACGCAAGCTCCTGCTTTGTCTCAGCTGTGAGTGCGCGACAGTGGGTAAAACTGTAGATCGGCATCACAAGCCCGCGCTTGCGGCTTCTGATGAAGGCTCCTGCTTCACTTACACTCGTTTGAGGGGGAAGAAACACAGAGACGTGGCAAGAGGTATATAGCGAGCAAGGACTGTGTGCGGATATGTTTGCTAGCCTCAAAGCCGGATGTGCATTTTACATTAGTAATAGCATAGTCAAATGCTAGCCCAATACAGAAGAATCCTCGATGTGCGTGTCCAGTGCAAATACATACTACTGCATTGTAGTCTGTGCTGTTCCGCTGTCAGTCGCATATTGTCAAATCTCCCCTGATGCGACACAAGCATTGCTTTTCATTGTGTGCATTCAGGATAGCATTAAAAGCATTGTAACGTAATCTGAAGTCTCAAGATCTTGCCTATGTGTCTCTGCACAAGCCTTTCGGCTGCCAAAGACAGAGATTGTCAACTTCATTGACACTTAGGGCGAACAACCTCCAGGATCCTGCCATCAGCTGTGCTCTTTGTCCTAGGATGTGAACCAACTCTGGCCTCAGGCCTGACACCATCACCCCTGATCCCAATGAAACGTGAGGGGGACTGTGCACCCCCTGAACTCTCCATCTCATGGTGGCTGTCATGTTGCCTGTAGCAAGCAAACTGAGCCTCCTGGAGCTAGGCTACCTCTGTGCATCAGCTGAGCTGGCTTGGCCAACGGACAAAACAAGGAAGGAAAGAAGGAAGGAAGGAATGAAGGAAGGAATGAAGGAATAAATGGAAACATACAGAAATGAGCAAGCAAATGAATGGACGGATGCATGTGCATGTACATATGTATAAGTGAGGGAGTATATGACCATAAGCGCTATACTGGCTGTGTACAGCTGGTGATGAAAAAGATCCTAATTCCAAGGCACTGCCTAGATTGCTGCCTACCTTGCAATACTGCTGTTGGCGCCCACTGGCAGTCCAGGAGGCAGCTTTGGGCTGGCCCCAACACTGCTTTGCTGCTGACCAGTGACCCCATGCCGCAGCCCTGGGGGCAGCTCAGGGGTTACGCCGTTGCTGCGCTGCCGATGATTGTTGACCCTGTGCTGCAGCCCTGGGGGTGTCCTGCTGACCCTGCCTCTGCCATGCTGTGGCCTAAAGCCAACAGCAGCCTGCGTGTGGCCTCGCATGTGCCTTGAGGCAGTCTGCTGAGCACTCATGTGTTTGTTGGCTAATGGTGCATCGTCTGTGTGCATAGTGTGGAGGCCGTCAGCATGAACACCATCACGCTGCTGCTCCACTGCATTATGCCCTTCATTCTGTGTGTTCCCCCTGTTCCCGCCAGACTGCCACTGCTGTCGCCGTGGGTGCAGCGGTAGCTGCTGTAACAGCTGTCTGGCTTCCTCTGTGTTTGCCTGCTCATGAGCTTGTGCTTGGCTTGATTGGCTGCTGCCTTGTGCTGTGCTTACAGCGCCTACAAAGCAGAAATGTGCTGTCAGGGGTGCAATAGAGGTTGCCTGTAGACATGGTGCTTATCAGCACTGTGAGGTGCAGCTCATACCTGTCAAGCAGAGCCAACAGTACATTGGTGTAGTGCAATTCATAACAGTGCACACAAAGTGCAATACTGCCTAGGACAGTACAGAGTGATGTGACACAATGACAAAGTGAATGGGCAGCATGGTACCATGCCATGCAATTTGCCGCCAGGAATCAGGGAAAATTCCATACGGCTTCAAGGTTTTCAGCATCTCAACCATTGTTCTACAAGGAACTTACTCTCTTGACATGGCAACCAGCAGGACATCAGAAACTTGTGCATAAACACTCTTACAAATGCTGTGGGCACACATCAGGTGAAGAACTGGCGGGTCGCTGACCTGGTTACCCAATCCATTGTGCATGCATAGTTTCACAACAGACAGACAGACAGACAGACACAAGTACATACCACAGGTTGCAGCAGGGCCATTGCCATGACCAGCCCTTCGGCCCTTGTGACCTCTTGCCCTGCCATGACCTCTGAAGGGGTGCCCTGGGGCCTGGGAGCCCTGACCCTGTGACCCGCTGTGGAAGTCTGACTGGCCACGTTGGTAGTTGGCTGGCAAAGGTATGACCTGGATAGGGCGGTTGGCCCATGCTGCAGCAGCCCTTGCTGCATTGACCCTAAGGGTGGGTGCTGAGTCATGCTCTGCACAGTCACAAGTTAATGTCAGTAAGATTTGCATCTAATGTGCGGTTGTTGGTGGGCCTGTTGACGCCAGGGCCAGCGGCAAAGACAATCAGTCAGAAGCAAGATATGCAGTTGTTAGTGAGCAACAAATGTCATGCAGACAAGGTGTTCTGCGCCCGTAATTGCGCCGGTGATTGCATCACGAAAGCATGAATTGCCCTGCACACATGTGCATGATTGCTGCAGCAGGGTCTGATTCTGCTGTGCATCGGCTGAGCCCATGTTACAGTGGAGGTATACTAAACGAAAGCTACAGATTAGCTGTAGCAACTGTCTGCACACAATACTGTCATGCAAGTCGCACTGTCAAAGGTGTGAATGCATACCTCTAAGTGTTGAGTCATGTACAGGGGCAAGACCGGGTGGTGGGGTGATGTGGCCCTGAGTCAAGGGCTGTTGGGTAGGGTGGGCTGTATGGCCTTCCCTGCCCCTATCTCTACCCCTGCTCTGTTCCCCATTTCTACCCCTACCTCCACCTCTGCCCCTTTCTGAAGGGATGGGCTGCTGTTGGGGTGGATTGGAGACCCCCCTTATGACCCCAGCTGCTGAGGAAGGTTGAAGGTCCCTGGCATCACCCCTACCCCGGGACCCATCATGGGTCACACCATGACCCCCACCATTACCCTTGCTGCCGCCCCTACTGCCACTTTGATGTCCCTGGCTCTGGTGAAGGGTGGCTGATGCTTGAGCCTGCATGCGCAGGCATGCAGGCTAAGACGCATAAGATGTATCATTTGTTCATTCATGAGTACATTCATTCACTCATTTACTCGTTTGTTCATTCGTTCCTTCATTCATTCATTCATTCATTCATTCATCCATCCATTCACTTGTAGAATTTATGCCTTCCCCTAAACTCACAGTAAGACAAATGCCAGGTCAAAGGATGTACCATCAACACTGACAATCCCTTGCCCGAGCACGCGGCGTGCAAGGTTGGTTATGATTTGTTGAGACTGTTGCTGAAAAAGTATGCAGTTGGCATCCTGCTGTTGACGCGCACACTGCTGACCACATATGACTGATTGAAGGCATAAATGACCCTCGGACTGCAAGAGCCAAGCTAGCTGATGCAGCTGTTCCTGACTACAGTTCATCAGTCTCACCACATATGTCATACAG
>JAABUP010008034.1_pt1 | contig 13694 bp, 14 predicted proteins | sample 5559201 | NCBI WGS metagenome assembly JAABUP01 (sample SAMN10711887, study PRJNA513373) | rock metagenome | isolation source: Antarctica rocks | place: Antarctica | reverse complement strand
TGGGCCGACTAGATAGGCTAGAAAAGGGAATGTCAGCTATACTGCAGGCACTAGAAAGAAGGGAAAAGGATAGGGAATAAACTTAGTCTGGTATTAAATACTCCTTTATAGAAGGAGGCTGAACAAGTAACTGACTTCCAGCTGCACTATTGCCACGTATGCATGTGTAGCAGTTGGTTAGTAGAACACTTACTAGATAGTAAGCAGCCACTGGCTGCAGTCCAGGACGCAATTGAGTACTGAAAGCGTTGTAAGTCCATAGGTTCTGAGTCTGTCCAAAAGCCTGTTCAACCGCGATCCGTACACTTGAAAGGCGGCGATTAAAGGCTGCCTTATTGCCAGTAAGGGTTCGTCCTCCTGGATAGGGGCCGAAGATGCCGTCCAGATGCTTGTAGGCCTGGTCTCCAAACAGGTATAGAGGTCGGCGGCCACTGCAGACTCGCTGAAGATCCCGTTCCAGGCCAGAGTTCCGAACAATGGCGTGGTCATTGATCTTTCCTTCGTAGGGGCCTGCAATTGAGCCAATCAGGCCATCCGGACATACCACTGCCTGATATTTAAAGTCATGATGTTTCTTATATCCTGAATACATCATTCGCTGCTCTTCCTGTGGACAGCATGTCCCTCGAAACGTCCCATTCACAAACCCCCATATTGTTCCATGCCCCCTCCACCCTCCAGCCCTTCCAATTGCCCGGCCATACTGTCGTAGACGTCGATATTGTAGGATAGGATGCCAACGAAGCATCTTGCTGTATCGTTGACACAGATGTTCAATTGTATCCGTATAAACCGTGGATAGATAGGCGACGGAGCGTCCAAAGAAGAGTGTAAGTTCGAATAGTCGTTGTGGAAATGACAAACGAACGAGGACGAGACATAGGGCAAGCTCGGGGGAGGGCGCGTATCCAGATCGCCATTGGATAGACTCAAGGTCCAGGAACGGAAGGAGACTGTGGATTTCATGCTTTGTAAACCTAATACTACTGTTAGTACATATATACTAAAGAAGGAAGCACTTACCGCATCATACGACGTTGTCGTTCCTCACCCCAAGTATCCAAACTGAACTCAAAGGATGAGTACTCAACCGGAGGAACATAACGATGTTGGGGAAAGTCCAATTGACTATACTGAAGTATATAAACATATAACAAAAGAACAAGAAGCACTTCGTTCTCGTTGTCCATAGTGGTTGTTGATTTTGATGTTTATCAGTCAGAAACGACTTCTAGCAGTTGTAGTATTCGATTTATATGGCTATTACTAGCAAAATAAACACAGTCACTGCTAGAAGGGTATACGGAAGTCTCCGGATTTTATATAGCTTAATTGGGTCTAGTTTCTAGGCTTACTACCTTCAGAAGTGTTCAGAAAGTGGAAATTTGAAAGTGTCCAGCGGCAAAACCTCCCTAATCTTTAACTCTCTGTACTGCAAGAAATGCTGTCTTAAAGAAGATCAGACTGTTATAACACCTGATATGGTTAAAGTTTCTGATGTCTCAAAACACCTCAAACTGCTGTTTACTTCACCTGTCACACCTCTGTCTGCTATGCTGTCACCATCAGTGAAGCCTATGAGCATCTTCATGATTGAAGCTGCTCTGTATGAAATGCTTAGCAAAAGATGTGACCACTACTGCTTTACACTGTTCATGCAAGAAATTGATAAAGTCCTTAAAGAGAAAAAAGAAGTGAATTCAAAGACTGTGCTAGACTCAGAGTACTGAAGGCACCTCAACCTATTCTTAAAGAAACTGGCTAACATGTTACCTTTGCACCGCTCTGATGACTATGACATCTCTCTGATAAAAGAAAAGCAACCACTGTTCTATAACCTCAGAGAGATGTCTTGAGACAAGCTATTGATACTCAAAAAGTACCTTAAAGAGAACCTTGTTAAAGGCTTTATCTGAGTCAGCAGCTCTCTTACTGCTGCACAAATTCTGTTTGTGAAGAAACTGAAAGAAGAGCTGCACCTTTGTGTTAACTACTGAGAACTGAACAATATCATCATCAAGAACTGCTACCTGCTTTTTCTGATCTGAGAGACTTTGAATTGACTGTTGATCACTAAATTCTTCATCAAGCTCAATGTCATCACTGCCTTCAACTGCTTACACATGAAAGAGGGTGAGAAATGAAAAACCGTCTTTCTCACATGTTATGAACTCTACAAATTCCTTGTCTTACCTTTCAGACTACATGGCGCCTCAGCCAAGTTTCAGAGCTACATCAATAAGATCTTGCAAGACTTTCTTAACATTTTCTGCTCAGCATACATGAACAACATTTTGATCTACAGCAACACACTGAAGAAGCACAAGATACACATACATTAAGTACTTGACTGCTTGTGAGGTGCAGGCCTACAGCTCAACATCTTAAAGTGTGAATTTCATAAGAAGAAAGTCCTCTATCTTAAACTGATTGTCAAAAGAAATGAAGTGTGAATGAACCCTGTTAAGGTCATCGCTCTCAAGAAATGGCCTAGGCTATAAAACAAGAAAGATGTTCAATTCTTTATAGGGTTCACCAACTTCTACAGATGATTTATTGCTGGCTTTTTGAAGATTGCCACATCGCTGACCGCCTTAACGGGCTTGAATTCAACTTGAGAATGAACAGATGCCTGTGAGCACGCATTCAAGAACCTGAAAATGGTGTTTTGCACTGTTCTTATACTTGCTTTGTTTAACTCTGAAGAGAACTGCATTGTGAAGGTTGACACTTTTGATCACGTCTTCACTGAAGTGCTTTTTCAAAAGAACTCTGAAGGTCACTTACACCCTGTTGTCTATTTCTTTAAGAAGCATAGCTTTGCTGAATGCAACTACAAAATCTATGACAAGAAACTACTAGTGTTGTAGAGTCAAAAGGGGCATGTAATGGGGAGGGGAAAAGGGGAAGTCTAAATGGAAAAAACTCCATGAGATAGATCATCGAGAGACACTACACACGGCAATTTCAGATTATTAGACAGCACATGTTCCGGACAGTTCAGTTAGGCCCTTCTTGCCTAGATTATGATATTGTCTTTGTTAGCAGTTCAGTGAGCATATCATCGTGCATATAACTCCCACATTCATCCTCGTCATGAGTCTATTGCCATTATCTAGGGACAAGACAAACAGTCATTTCCTCAACACTAGCTGTGATCCTCACTTTTTAAGAATGACATACAGAGCTTAAAGGCTCTTCAGACACAATTCAAGTGCTTAGTGATCACAAGAACCTTGAATGGTTTATGTTGACAAAGCAGCTTAACTGTCATTAAGCTCACTGAGCTGAATACCTTTTGCATTTCAATTTTAAGATTCAGTATTGCTCAGAGTGTCTGAGCACAAAGTCAGACGCTTTTACTTAAAGATCAGAAGATCTTTCTTCTATAAAGAACTCTAGAATTAAGCATCACAATCAGATTGTTCTTAAGCCTCATTAAATTGTCACTAATGACATTGAACCTGTTGCTGAATTAACAGAGTCTGACCCTGCTGCATTGACCCTCATGTCTGAAACTTCAGCTGAAGAAGATGATGAGAAGACTTCTCTAAATCAAGCCATCACTAAAGCCTATACTGACAACCCTTTTGTCAATGAGATCTTAGAGCTATTACATGACAGAGTCACACAGTTTAAGAAGATTACGCTAGCTGAATGTGAAGCAAAAAAGAAACAACTTTAATATTAAAGACAACTTTATGTGTCTAATGATGAAGCACTCAGAGTACGTGTGTGCAAAGTGCATCACAACACCCCTAGTTCAGAACACACTGAACGTACTAAGATGCTCAAACTGGTTTACAGAAGCTACTTTTGACCTTAAATGAGGACTTTTGTGGCTCACTACATAAGAAACTGCCACACTTGTTCTCAAAGTAAATTCTGCAGACACATTAAAGTACAGCATACTTAAGCCCTTGTCTGTACTCACTCAGAGATGAAAAGATATCTCTATGAATTTTGTTATCAGCTTACCTACCTCAGAAGGCTGCAATGCTGTACTAGTGATGATTGACTGACTGACAAAGATGAGACACTTTATACCTATGCACACTACTGCTATCACTGAAACTGTTGCTGATTTATATGTGAACCACATCTACTGTCTTCATGAATTTTCTGATACAATTGTCTTCAACTGAGAACCTCAATTCACTGCTCTCTTTTGAAAGCTTCTTTGTCAAAGACTGAGCATCTTCTGACTGCTGTTGACTGCATTTCATTCTGAAACTGATGAACAAACTGAGATTAGCAATGCTTCAATGAAGGTGTACCTTTGTGCATATACCGCTTATTAACAGAACAATTGGTTGAAGTGACTAGGTCTTGCTGAGTTCACCGTTAACAACGCCGTCTCAGAAGCAATATAGTGCAGCTCTTTTTATGTCAACTATGAATACAATTCTTGTATGAGATTTGAACCTCATCAAGTCATGACACAATCTTCATTACCTGTTCAGGTCAAAGCTGAGAAGTATGTCAATCATATAAAAGACCTTCTGAACATGCTACACTCTGAGATGCTTGCTGTGCAGGCTAAATACAAAGATGATACTGCACAAGATCGCCTGTCAGCGCCTATTCTCTGTGTTGGTGACCAGGTCTGATTAGACACTAAGAACATATGTACAAAGCGTTCTGCTCACAAGCTTGATTGAAAGAACCTCAGACAGTTCACAATCAAGACTGTTCTCAGCTTATGAGCTTACAAACTTGACCTGTCTGAGACTATGCAGATTCACTCAGTGTTTCATGTCTTGAAGCTTTCACTCATTGCTATGATTTCTTTTTCTGATCAGGTTCAGCCACCATCACAGCCTATTAAAGTAGATGAAGACATCAGTTGAGAAGTCAAGAAGATACTTAATTTTAAGTGTGTACAGAGGGAATACATTCAGTACCTAGTCAGCTGAGTTGAATATGACACTTTTAACTGAGAATCAGCCTCAAATATTGACAATTGCAACCTACTACTCAAAACCTTTCATCACATGTACTTAACAAAGCCTAAGCTGAAGTCTCAATCTTGCAGAGCTTAATCTAGTGAGAAGAAACCTATTGTCTCAGCTCTGCTGTGAAGACTTGACTAGCTTATAGAACTGAAGCCTTAACACTTGTTGTGTACACCTTATGTGCACACATCTTCTGAATAGCTTTCTGTTCTTTATAGAACATCTTAATTAAGCAATAGAACTTACTTATCATGCTGAAGAATGCACTGTGACAAGCATTACTTTTAAGACATCTTTCATCATATCTGTTTCAGCATTGTTATTCTTATCTTCTGCAAATTTCTTCTCTCAATATATGCAAAAATCTCATCTGCTTTATCAATCTATCAAGTCTACAATTTTCATCACATTCATTTTTGATTCTTTCATCTTTTTTATACATTTATGAACTGAAAAAAAAGTATCAGCAGAGAAACTACTGAAGAAAATCAAAGTCAATGATTATAAACAAAAAGCTCAGTAGATGAAGAATAGTGTTAAAGACAATTAAAATATGTGAGAAAGATTCTTAAAGATCAAAATTGAACATTAGAACACTATGAGAAGTGAGTGCAAATCTAAAATTGATTTAGCTACAGGTTTGAGTTGTAATGTACAGTGAACTTAAATTTACAACAGTTATAATTTCTGTAAATCAATATTTACTTTACAGTACTTCAAGACTACAGCTCAGCTTTCACCCACACCTGGGCCCCTGTTTTCATTCAGCAACCTGGCCCACTTCAACAACAACTGATACAAATAAACACTCACATTCTTCCTTCTCAACACCTTCTGCTGTCACTTTCTTCCCTGCTCTGCAATCCTCATACTCACAGCCGCTCCCTTCTTTGTCATCACAAGATACCTCATAGTCTTTGGCAACTCCTTCATCTCAAGACTAACAGGCACATAATGCACCCACGGTACAAGCCTATCGTCATGCCACTCCTTGAAAAGCGTCTGCTTCAATACCACACTCCTACTGCCGAGCAAGCTGTAGAACCTCCCGCTGAGAGAATTCCCGTCAAGATTGAAGACAAAGCGGCTTCAATAGGCTTGTGAGGTGGGCTTGCGCTCCGCTACTCCAAAAAAGTCCTCCTGCTGCTGGCATGCTGGTTCTTCGCATTGAATCACTGCGATGAATTTTGCGTCGTAAAGCTGCGAGAAGACGTCCGTTGATGTGTGCCGGCGCCATATGCCGGGTGTCTCCTCTGCAAGGAAACTGTGCTGCGCCTCGAGATCGAGGTTATTAGCCAGTGTCACAAACTGCTGGCGGTGCGAGTGCCGCCACTCTGATCCATTGCCCTGGTCCCAGCTGCCGGTTGTGGAGCCGGCCCAGTAGACATTGTTTTGCTTTTCCTCCCATAAAGGATCTCGTCCTCACTGTAGCGGCCCTGAGAGTACACAGCGATGTAGTATGGGCTGGGGTAGAGGACATCGTTATTGGTGGAGAGGCGGGCTTGAGATAGCATGAGAACTGAATCCCCCATTCAATGATATGTGGTTACTGAGTGAAGCATGCTGTGCATGTCCTTATATTCAGGTGCAGGCATAGATCTTTGCTGTCAATGACATCTTGAATGGTCTTTATGAAGGGTAAGCCATGTGTCTGAACATCTTGAGTCAAGGCATGTCAGGTGAGAGGCTGTCTTGAGTGCATAAAGCGCTGTTAATGTCCCAGGTTGAGTTATGATTGACATGATGAAAGAAGGGTTCCTCTCTTTTTGATAGCACCACTCTGGGCTCATTGTATCTGTTGAGAAGTAAGTAAAGTTATTCACCGATCTTTCTAGACTGGGGGACAGACGTGTAGCGTTCGAGCTTGGAGCAAGATTTGCCTTGGCAGGCATAGATTTCACCTTTGAAAGTATCTAGGGATTGAATTGAATATTCCGGCACTCCAAGACGTGTTGCCCGTTATTGATCTGAAATTTAGTGGCTCAATAATGCTATGATCGAGTATCAAGCCCAGCTGCAGCTGGTAGAACTTTCTACTCCAAGCTTCCTTGCGATCTTGAGCCCTGCTGATCCAACAAGGGCATGGAAGACGCAGCAGCTTTGTGTACCTGAACGGAGAGATTGCTAATGTGGGCGATATGCGCGCTTAGGGTATTTGGTCTACAGTATGACGGACCCAACGCCACAATGGACCAACTTGATTACCGTAAGCTGCTCATGCACAACGGACCTGCCGTCTCCAGACTCCATGGGGTTCATTACCAATCGGTTGTAAAGGTGACTGGCCTACCACAGCTGCTTGCTCTGCCCACTTACCTTACACCGACTGACTCGATCATTCAGGCTCTACTCGTTTTCATCCCAATGCAACGTTTGACCGTTCAGCAGGCTCTTCTTCATCCGTACATCTCTCAATGCCGGTAAATAAATATTGACATCAATCAGGTTGTGATACACCTGTAGATAGTGCACTGAGGGTTTGTCGGCTCCTGAGTCTTGTACAATATCAAGGTACCAGATGGATCTGTCGTCTGTTTCTATCGCGATGGGGGTGTCACAAGAGGAGAGTCAACGACAGCGGTAGCGGCAACGCCTCACATAGACATTTAAAAGATGGTACACTTTTGTTGCCTTGGTTTTGTTTTCACTGGTTTCTTATAGACCATGACCTATTTCCGGCATCTCTAGCAAGTCAGTCCGGATTGTCCACTAGAGAAAGGCTTGTTGTCAGCTACGAGGTTATTGCGGAACAGATACTGTCAAGCAAAGGCCCTTCCATTCAAGGTCATTGTGAGGATATGCATACCCTGTTGGCACCGAAGCTTGTCCTTTTCCCGAATGAGGATTTTGTCCACTTCTCTCTCAGGCTGTGTACCCCTCTATATAGTTATATAGTCTGAATCTCTACCTGGCCTCAGCAAGTGCACACTTCCAAAACCTTTACCCTCAATGTAGTCTTTGATATCTGAATTTATGCACTTCAAACTCTAACAGGGCTTGGTTAATTCATACGACACTCTGCGAACTCAAATCTGCCCCAGTCGTGATTTGGCATCCCGCCTCACCCTATGCCAATTTACTCCTTGAGTACCTGCACAGACCAGCAAAGGAATGGGCGGCTAGATTTTGCTGCATTTGCCTCCGAACCAACACCATCAACAAGAGATGCTGGCTCAGATGCTGGACGTTTGATGGTTAGAAATATGGCCATGTTGACACACCCTACACGGTTAGAAACCTTCCAGGCAGGATGATTGTGGGGTTGACCAAAAGGCTGTAGGACAATGTGCTCTTCGCTACTGGTGGGTATGTTAACCCTTCACTGCCCCGCAACAGGACCTTCACAGTTCGCGAAACCGAGATAGCGACTAAGGAATACGTAATTGTCACCGTCGATTTCCTCAGGCCCAATGGAGCAAGGTGTACTCTGAGCAGGTCTTGTTCGGGAGGCCAAACGATGATACACAACACGCAACGCAGTGGCTCCTCATCGTTCACGTTCTGACTTGATCGGCCTACGTACTTGCCGCGCATAGTGTCAATTTCAACTGTCTGATACCTTTGCCGCTTGCTCTACCCAAAAGGTGGGGTGAAGATAGCATGTAGTAGGAAAGATTGTTGAGGCTGTGTTGAAACCATTGAACTCAGGAACTGCTTCCAGTTCCCTGATAGGCAACCCGCACAGTTTTGGTAAAAGGCAAGTAGAACCCCTTCTATGCTCATCTATTCTATTGAATGCAACAGTGATGTCACAAATTTGGGCGAGGCTTCATCCTTCTATAATATGATCGCTTCATTCTCGTCCTTGTTCGTGGCTCGCTCAACGGCGATTCAAGCGGCGTCACTTGGAACAATCCTCCATGATTAGATGTTCAAAGCTCCGGCATGGCTCTTGCTCTTCAACTTCGGGGTCAATTGCACTGAAATCGGCCTCGATCTTGCCATACTTGGCAAGCGTGCTACGTTCGACAAAACAACAGTCTCCACAGCCTGTTCCAACCCATTCCTCCATGATGTCAAGCATCGCCGTACCGGTACTCCCCAAATGCTTTGTGACTTGAAACAGCCTGTCAGTCAACCGGCAGCCTTGAAATCTTCTCTATCGGTCTCAGGCCCGCCTACGTCACTTTTCTTTTCCGGTGACAGGAGCCGCAGTCAGAACAGACAGTGACAAGTTGCCCTCACGATTGAACAGCATCTCTTCGGCCGCGGTCTGAAGTACAATACACCTCAAACCGGTACCAGTGCAATCTATAACGGCCAGTGCTGGGAGTTGTACTACCTCATCCAGACACTCAGGCGTTGTACCAGACATTTCATTCATTTTAATCATAGAGACACTCAACTAAATTCTACCAGCAACAATCATTACGCTCAGTCAAGCTCTTCCAATTGTGGAAATGCACTTCAGTAGTCCTGCGGCTAGGGGTATCCCGCTCTCCACGTTGGCCGTCATCAAGTTCATGCACACCACAATCACAGTCCCATTAGCGAACTTGCCTAAGAGAAGTGGCTTGACTAATGCTATGCTTGTCATTGCTACTTGAGATTCTTCAACGGTTGGAAACGTGCTGAATCTTCCAAACAGCCAGCAAACCCAGCACATCTAGCGTAGCATTGTACACCAATGCCTTGACAGATGAGTCCCAAGCTATTAGTGAATTTCGTTCTTCTTTCTTACCAGTCTTGAATATCGTTTTCCAATCTCTTTCTTCCTCACATTTTACCATTGAGACTGATAGTATGTAGTGCCTGCTCAGCAGGTGCTTACAGTAATGCTCAAGTTACCGGTTTGACTGTGGAGATCCAAGAGACTGGCCAGATATCGTGTTGTCAGTATTAAAACCGTCAACTCCTTGCGTACTGGAATGTATTCCCTTTGCCGCTGCTGATAAGGAAATGGGATAAAGAAGCGAGGGAAGGGGAAAGTGATTGACTGAATGTCAATGTGAAGTTACTTTATACGTTCACATGGTTGTATGCCTCACATCACCATCAATGGAGCATAAAGCGGAAACTTTTGTAAATTCGAGTCTCCATGACCTCCGCATGCGGCACCGTGATCATCTGATCGAAATCTCCTCGCACAACCCGAGCCATTCTTTGTGCTCTTCAAATCGTGTAGCCAATACTCTGTCGTCTCTACTATAATCATCATCATCAATCGCATAAGAGGCATAGCCATCTTCAATCCAAGAAAAGCTGGATAAGAATCCCAAGAAGCTCCCAGTTGCTGTGTGGGGTGTTTCGACCAAGAGTGAGGCGCTGTCCCCTAAAAACCTGCGTCTGAACTTTAAGAGATCAATCTGCTTCTCATCTGCAGTGTGAAGACTGATAAGGGTGGGAATTCGATTCACTAGGTTCAACGGCCGTATTCAATCAACACCACCTTCCGTGAACTTCAGATTCAGTGTACAGAGAGCTTCTGACGTCGCGAAGACTCAGACAGAGGATTGTGAAAGCTCAACAATACGCTTGAGAATGCTGGCATTGCTACCGTATCTGTCCAGATCTATGCTAAACTCACAGTCATCAGAGGATGCTTGATGTAAGTGATGATATCTGGTGTCACTGAAGGCGCAATGCCGTTGCCCTGTTGGTAGGTAACCCTCTGACTGAAGTGCCTTGCAGATGGCCGTGTCAGAAGTGGGAGTCTCTCTTCTGACTGAGCTGTCAGCAAAGCTTATTGTCAGACGATAGGGAGTCTCATCAGTCTTAATTTCACCATTGACGAGTCGCACAATTATGAAACCTGTAATGAAGCCTCTGCTTACGCCCAAGCTTCTGATTATGGCACCGGGGTTGTTGAAATATTTAGATAAGGTAGGAATCAATGTACACCGACTTCTCAGAAGGGCGTTGGCCGTCTGACCTTGAAGATGATGGAGGGGCACGGATCACGGCCACCGCTGTGGGCAGGTTGCATTGCAGAAGTAGCGCGTAAAGGCAGTCATAATTTAGATCCATTAGGCCAACCATGTCCCTGCCGAAACCGGGCGGGTGTTGGATTAACCGTCATTCAAGGAGTTGGGCAAACGGTACCCTAAATAGTTGCACCCACAGCTTAGTGCCTGTGCACTGTCAGAGATCAGCGCTAGAATCTCTTCGCAATGTCAACTTGTATTCTAGATATCTCTAATAATACCTCCAGATGTAATCTGATCAGAACATTTATATAACAAGAAGATCTAGGCTTGGGCGTCTGCATGACATCATTTGATCTTGATGTCAAGCTCAACAGTCAATCCAAATCCTCTGAAACGGACTAACTCACATTCAAGTAACGGGCCAGATAACACAAAGAAAGCTAGAGTGACATCACACACAGCACCAGAAAGATCAAAATCATCAGACCAAGGTTCTGCTACAGCACTTACGGTTAGTCAGGAGGACTTTACCAATCTCAATGAATATATTGATTGTATTCGTGAACTTGTAATAAAAGCACAATTCATATTAAAGAAGTATTATCCACCTCAGGAAAGGAAAGCAACTAAAGGCAAAAAGCCAGTCAAACATCCCCAGCATAGAAAGAACCCTTCAATGGCAAAAAACCTAGAACAAACATCCCCGACAGATGACCAGTCTAAGTTCAATAACCACAGTACAACGCAGACTGCACCTTCTTCAGATGACAGTAGAATTGAAAGACTCCTCGATGAGGTTGTACGCATGAAGCCACAAAAACCCACCCTGGGTGAAGAGAGACATTGTCCTAGTGTGCATGTGTCTTCTAGAGATACTCCGTAAGCTTAGTTACAATTCAAGTAAGTTTCTGAACCAGATGAACCTTGTAGCACAAGCAGTTGGGGTCGGTCAGGACAGATATCAACCGGTTTGGATTCTGTACTTGGATCTAGCGAGATTAGACACGTATGTTTCTTCCCTTCCTCAACGATGAAGATGTCTGCTGACATGTATTAAATGAGGACAACTGAAGGAAGAGAACCTTCCTGCTTTGCAGGAAAGGCTGAATGCATTGGATATAGATGAAGGGAAGTATTACAGTATCCGCAAGACACTTCGCCAATGGATTCATGATTGGCTTCCGGAGAGCGAACCGTTGTAGTATTCTTCTTTATCTGACCGCGGTGTCAAATGGTTCGGTCTTACTATGATTAGGTTTTTGTGTTCATTTAGTCACATCTCAATCTTATACCTAGGGATGCTTCAGCTCTAGAAGACTAGTTGTAATCTGAGTATCTTGTGATTGTAGTTTTGACCATCATGTAAAGCCAACAATGATCATATAACTGCTAGTAATACGGTCTCAAATTAATGTGAAAACTTTCTCTTGTAGATGCACAAACGGCACCGCAATGTCTTGTCACAACAGCCACCTCAAGACCACTTCTATCAGTATCATTCGGCATATAGCCAACACGGAGCACAAGGTCTTCAGGCACGATGTGGTTGAACACAACATCTCGAAGTTTGTGATTGATATCCTCAACAAAAAGCAAATAACTTCTAAATTTAGCGGGCAGCTTCTTCTAGGCACTGTGAAGCTTTACAAATGGAAGTTGAACTACTTACTGCGAGACTGCAGCGAAGTGATTTCCAAAATTCAGTTGGTAAGCTCTGGATTGTTCTTCCTCGGTTCCGCTCACTTTTTGATCTCAGACTTTTCGGCAAGGTAGTCTTTGCAGCCAGGTCTATCAAGATCTGACGATTCCAGATCTCAACACTATTGATCTGAGTGCACCAGTCAATTTGGAGGCCGCATTTGGACAGATAGCTCCTGTTCCTCGACAACTTCCCAGCTTTGACATTGATTATGGTCTTGACAATTGAAGCCCTGGCCTGTTGTGTGACCGGAATGAGCCATGTGAGAAACCACAGTTGCTGCCTGGTGAAGATATCTATATAGATATAGGTGATTCAATGAGTTCCTCAACAATTGAATTGCGCACAGAGTCTTCAGATTTGGAGAATGAACACCAATGGTTTGGCCCAGAGGGCCAAAGTTCAGGCAGCGACAAAGACTTTCAGGCTCATGATCCTGCAATTTCGTCCAAGTGAATTCGTTTAGACGTGACTGATGAAGCCTCTGCCCCTGCAAAACAGAGACGTTCATTACAAAGAAATGTCCTGGTAGATGATATCACCGTTCTCTCCCCACTCTCGGGCATGGTGAGTGAGGAAATGCTCCTCCCACGAAATCCTAAACTTGAATACATCTTCAACAAGTTCAACAATTACAGTGGGTTGGCACCTGAGATCCGGTCTGTGTTGTCACTTGAAAGGATAAGGGAAATTGAAAGACTAGAAGACAATGATGACGGACTTGAAGCCGATGAAGCTCGGAACTCCATAAAGACTGAGAGCCAGCATCAAACCCAGATGACTCTTGATGGGGCGGTGGACCTTGGGTTCCCCAACAGCAGCTGAATAGGTGACACCAATGATGAGAGTAGTTCGGTGACCCCGGTGTCTGATGCCACTGTTGTACCGAGTGATAACGTGAAAGAAGGGCTGTCGCAAGCGTTGGATTTTTTTATGAGCCAACTTGGGATGCTGGAGGAAAACACTGCTGTTCACTTCGAAGACTTGGTTCCCTACAGCACCGGTAAGGCACTTGCATCAGTCAATTTCTTGGCCGCCCTAACCTTGACAACAATGGGTTCCTTGAAGATAGATCAAGAGCAAGAGGGACAATCGGAGCATATTGGGCTTGTGTCAGGCGCGTCATTCCGACTACCAGGCTACACATAATGAATTTGCAATACATCATAGCCC
>JAABUP010008032.1_pt1 | contig 13697 bp, 13 predicted proteins | sample 5559201 | NCBI WGS metagenome assembly JAABUP01 (sample SAMN10711887, study PRJNA513373) | rock metagenome | isolation source: Antarctica rocks | place: Antarctica | reverse complement strand
AAAGCGCTGGCCAACACCCCCACGCTGATCCGATCCTCCAGCCTGCCCTGCTCCCGCAACACCCGCTGCCCGGCTCGTCCCACACAATGATCTTACACCGATGTAGTCCTAAGTTGAGGGTATTGGGGCAGCCCCCCGGCCCAACAGCGCCCCGACCGGTGGTCCCATCACCGGCGAACAGGTGGTCCCATCCCACTGGCGAAACTCACCTCAAAGTGGTCCCATCCCGCTGGCGGGCGACACCCTTTCCGGGAGCATCGGCAGGTACTGGAGGGGATCGTGTTCCGGTATCGCACCGGGTGCCCGTGGCGGGACGTCCCGGACCGGTTCGGGCCGTGGAAGACGGTGTGGAAACGGCACGCCGGTTCAGCAAGGACGGGACGTGGGACCTGATCCTGCAGGCCCTGCTGGTCCAGGCCGACGCGGCCGGGCAGATCGATGGGCAGGTCTCGGTGGATGCCACGGTCAGCCGGGTGCACCAGGGGCCCGCTGTCACGGAGACACGCCTGGAGAAGGCGATCTCGCCGGCTTTCGCCGGTCTGTACCAGACGCAGCAGTCACTGCTGGGTCGCGCAACACCTACGGGCCTGACCGCGGCCGCCTCGTGCCGACGCAACGACAAGACGTCAGCCAGCCAAGGCGCCGGCGACGACTGGACATGTCAGCTCCTGCTGCACCTGGGCATCGGCGCGACCTACACCTATGAGGTCAACGCGAAGGCAGATGGCTGCTATTCAGCGCAAGGGTCCTTGGCGTCGGCGGCCGCATCCTGTCCACCGTGCAAGGCCCTGACCGCGTCAATCCACTGTTCGGCCTTCGACGGCTGCTTCGACACCCAGTAGCGTCGCGCAGACAGTCTTCACAGGGCACGCGGCACCATGGATGGTCTCGACGTCTACATGGTGCAGCGTGTAATTACGCGCACGGCCCTTCCGTTTCGGTGACGCCACGCCCGTGGAGGCACCGCTACATAGCCGGGTAGTTTGCCGTCCGGCTGCGGCGGCGGGTCCGGGCCATGAGCAGCAGACCGGCACCCAGGGCGAGTGTCAGTGCGACGAGCACAACGGGTCGGCGAGCTTCCGGCAGGCTGGGGCTGAGAGCTGCGTTGGCGCCGCAGACGCCCGCTTGGGCGCGGGAGGGTCCGGCGGGCAGGGTCACCGGGTCAGGGGATCCGGCGGGGAGCGTGTGCTCGACCGTGTTGGATGTTGCGGCCAGCCCTGGCGAGCCGATGGCCTGTTCGCCCCGCAACCCGGTCTGCAGCGCTGCCGAGAAGGCCGCACCGCCTTTGTCGATTCCCTGGGGCAGACCTTGCTGGAGTCGCTGCGCGGCGGTGATCTGCGCGCTCGGGGAGGTGCCGTAGGGCGGGTTGGTTCCCGCTGGGGTCGCATTGGGCCGCACGGCGTAGGCGGCCGCGTTGACGGTGGGGGTGAAGAAGTCGGCCATCGAGGTGGCGGTGAGCTCGTCGGTGCTCGTGGGTGGTGCCCCGAGGATGAGGTCGACCGTCTTCTGCAGGGAGAGGTTCGACTCGTGCTGGTGGCTGATGTAACCGCTCTTGATGTGGGCCCCCGCAACGAGGGCGAAGGTGCGGGAGGCGTCCACATGGTCCTGACCGTCTTGGGTGTCGTCCTCGGTGACGAACACGGCGGTGGAGTTCCAGATGCTCGACTGCGAGAGACCCGAGAGGATCTCGCCGACCGCGTGGTCGTTCTCCGCGACGAGGCTCTGCGGGGTCGGTGCGCCGGGCGCGAACCCGTTGGTGTGGTCGTCGGGCACGGTGAGCTGCATGAATTGCGGGACCGTGCCCGCGGTGTCCATGACTTTGAGGTCCTGGAGGAAGTTGCTGGCCCGGTCCTCATCACTCGAGCCGCCGCCCACCACGGGTCGCTGGACGGTGATCTGGCTGGGATAGGTAGGGCTGAAGGAGCCTGTCGGGCTTCCGAGGGCGTAGAGCGCGGGTGGCAGCGGATTCGTCGGGCTTCCGCCGGCGTTGAGCGCGGTCGGGCTCAGACCCACGAGGTAGGTAGCCTCACCGTAGATCTTGAAGGAGATGCCGCTGCGGGCGAAGTTGTTCCAGGTGAAGCCGCCCTGGGGCAGGTTCTCGGGGCTGGTGACGAACGGGTCGGTGGCGAACTTGTTGGCGTAGGAGCTGGGGTTGAGTTGCTGGGCGAAGTCGTTGATGTCGCCGGAGTCGGCGACATAGTGACCGTCGTAGGACGTCTGGGCTGTGGAGTAGTAGTTGTCGCCGACCGCGTACTGCGTGGCCAGGGCATGCTCGTTGGGCGTGACGGACCCGCTGAAGGGTGCAACCGAGTCGTCCCGTTCGCTGCCCGGGAGGTCTCCGAAGACCTGGTCGAACGGGCGGTTCTCCTTGAGGATGAACACGACGTGCTTGATCGTGGGACTTGGACCCGACCCGAAGGTCGCCGGGACGACACCGCCGCTGGGATCGGTGGCCTGCCCGGGTACGAAACCGTTGTCAGCGGTGACGCTGCTGGTCAGGCTCGGCAGTGCGGCGCAGGCGGCCCGCAAGGGGATGTCCTGGACGGTTCCCTTGAGCAGGTTGTCGATGTAGTCGAGGTCGGTCCCGATCTTGTCCGCCGAGTGGCTGTTCGGTGTCCCGCCTGCCGTGTTCGGTCCCGCACCGAGGCCGCGGAAACTTGCGACATAGAGCCGGGAACCATCGGGGGAAACCGTGACGGCACTGGGATAGTTCCCGGTCGGGATCAGGCCCGTCACCGAGCCGGCGACCGGGTCCACGGCGGCGACCGCATCACGTCCGCCGAGCGTGACGTACAGCGTGGCCCCGTCTGTGGACCAGGCGACCGCGTTGGGCGCAGCCCCGGTGGGGCCGCCGGGAACGGCTGACATGTCGAAGCTGCGTAGCAGCGCACCGCTCTTTGCGTCCCGGAGCTCCACGAGGTCGTTGTTGGCTGCGGTCACCGCCAGCGTTGTCGCGTCCGGCGACAGTGCCAGGGAGGTCGGCAGGCTCCCGGAGACCACCGTGGTGCCGTTGAGGTCGTGTCCGATCCGGTTCTGGCTGGACACGACCGGGGCCGCCGGGGCGGCCAGGCTGTAGATCCAGACACTCGAGGCACCGGGTGCGTTGTAGTTCCCCGACAGCGGTGGGGTTGCCACGCTACCCGCCGGGGACGTGCGTCCGGCGCCGTTGCCGTTGTAGAGACCCCAGTTGGTGACGTAGAGCAGCCTCCCGTCAGGGCTGACAGTTAGATCCCGCGGGTACTCCCCGGCCGCCACCGACGTGAGCAGGGTCTTGCTCGTCGCGTCGACGACCGAGATCTGATTGCTCTGGAAGTCGGCGGCGTAGATGTAACGGCCGTCAGGAGATTCCGCCAGGCCCCAGGGGAACGTGCCCGAGCCAAGGCTGACATCGCCGGTCTTGACGTAGCTGTTGCCCTGCGGGGCGAAAACCCCCAGCGAACCGGTCCTGCCCTCGGAGACCCAGAGGGTCCCGTTCGGCTGCTCCACGAGTCCGTACTGCAGGTCCGCGTCCGCGACCCGGTCGATCGAGGTGAGCTGCCCGTCGGCGGTGAGCAGGTCGACGTGGCGATCGAAGGAGGAGTCGGTGTGGGCGTCGGCGCTGGGGTTGTCATCCAGGCCCTGGCTGGTCACCAGCAGGCGGGTGGCGTCGCGCGTCAACACGATGTGGGTGGGCTGCAAATCGACGACCGCCGTCTTGCCGGCCGGTGTCACGAACCGTCCGCTGGGCAGGACCGCAGTGCCGTTGCTGCGCGGGCCGGTCGCGAGCTGCCCGGCGGGACTCGCGTAGAAGGCGTCGACCGGGCTCACCGCCGCCTGGGTGGACGTGACCGCGCCCCGCACGGTTTTGGTGTCCTGGGTATCAGCGCGGCGGTCCAGGACCCCCGGTACCGCTCCCGCCAGGCGGATCGCCTGCGCTGTCGTCGGGCCGGGGCGAGCCGGGCTGGCCGCCACAGCCGCCTGACGCGGCAGCAATGGCAGAACGACGGCGGAGATCGCCAGGACTGCTGCCGCACTGGCGCGTGGAGATATCACGTGGGCACAGTCCGGCATCGAGATGTCGCGCAGCTGCGCGGGGCATAGACGGCATCTGCACAGCTTGGCGACATTCCCAGGCGCGACCCGGGATCCTGGTCAGCCCGACGGCTCCGTCGGCCCCTCCAGGCAGTTAGCCCTGGTGCCGTCGTCCACCTGCTGTTCATTGAGCGTTCGCGGCCGGATCAGAGGGATGGAGGCCGCAGGGAACAAGTCTCCACTCACACGAGGCCGGAGTGACCAGCGTACAGCCTGACCCCGGTAGCACCCCGACGACCACGAGGAGTAGGGCATGGGAGCACACGGACCACGCGAGCGGCGCACGAAGCGAATCTGGGCATTGGTCGCGATGACGGGTCTCGGCAGCGCCGCGCTCGCTTCCTTATCAATCGTCACCCGCGGTTGCTGACGACCTGGTCAGGGTCAGCCTCCCCGCGGCGGTGACGGCCACGTACTCACCCGGCAACTGCGCCACCGACGGCTGCCCCGCAACGGACGGCGCTGTCGGGGTGAACCCCACGAGCACCACCACGGCCGGCGGCGGCAATGATCTCCTCATGCACTTCAACATTGCTGGCGAGATGCCGAGCAACGCGACATCCCGGCGCGTCACCCTGTCGGTGACCAGCCCCTCGAACACGCTCCGCGGGGGCTGGCTGCCCGGCGGCGAGATGACGCTCTACGCGTTCGGCAGTTGGGCTCTGAGCGCACCAGTTGTCGGGCAGCGCGGCGAGACGCTGGGAACCGAGACGGTGGGCGACCCCACCCCCCGTCGGCCCCCGACATCTCGGTCCTGCCGTTGACCACCAACTTCACCTTCGACGTACCGGCCGGCCAGGACTTGCCGAGCGACTTCGTCCTGGACGCTCCGGCACGCCACGACCTTTACGACTGGCGGGCCGCGCTGAGCCCCAAGCTCAGCTTCGCCACTGGTGCGGGCGCGGCGTCGCTCGCCCCGCCTGCGCCCGGCGCCACTGACGCGGTTTTGGCGGCACAGGCGGTGGCGACGTACGTCAGCCAGACGGCGACGGGTCTGCCGTCCAGTCAGCCCGTGCAGGACGTGCTGGCCCGCGCCGGGGCCCTGTCCTCGTACCTGAACTCCCTCACGGGGGTACCGCCGACGACGGCGGACGGGATCGCCAGCAAGGCACAGGACGTCATGCTCTTCCTCGAGTACGCGCACGGACAACTGCCGCGTCCGCCTGCGCTCTTGGCGACAGTGGTCGCGGCTAAGGCGACCGACCTGCTTTCCTACGTGCAGGCGACGCTGCCGGACCAGACCACGGGCGGCGACGCTGCCACGCCGGACGCGCAGCACCTGAGTGTCTGCGTGCCCCACCAGCTCGTCAGCGTGGCCCCGCAGTCGGACGGCGGCTCCGTGTACTCCTACCGGGACGGCGCCGGGCTGGTCCAGAGCTACGGCCAGCCGGCGGCCACCTTCGACGCCGGCACCGCCACCGACTCCCAGCTCGCCGCCTACAACTACCCGCCGAGGCCTGCGGACGGCGCGGACCGCCAGGACTGGCTCGACACCTTCGGCGGCACCTGGCTGCACGACCTGCCCGCGCCCTGCACCCGCCCCGACACCGCCGGTAGCCCAGCCGACGCGACCGCCGGCGCCGACGCCGCCACAAGCGGCACCGGCGGCTCGCGCACGCCGGTGACCAACTGGGCCGGCCCCCTCGCCACCGCCGGCGACGACGCCTACTACAAGTCGGCCAGCGCGATCTTCGTCGACCCGACCTTCAAGGCGTCCTGCAAGAACGCGGTGACGAGCAACTGGGTCGGCCTGGGGGGGCTGAACGCGCCGGGGAAGCCGAAGGAGGGGCTGCTCCAGGACGGCTCGTACTACGACGCCAACTCGCGGACCCGCTTCCTGTGGTACGAGACGATTCAGGCGGGTCACTCCGGCAACCGGGACCCCGAGAAGCTCACCCGCTACAGCATGGGCTCGGCCGTCTCGCAGGGTGACCGCATCCAGGCCTTCGCGCAGTGGAACGACAGCACCCGAAAGCCCTCGCTCTACGAGCGCAACCTGACGACACGAGTCACCACGCCAACGCCTTCGTTCGACTACATCAACGGCGGCAACGCAGGCGCCTACTACAACGGGCGGAACGTGGAGTACATCACCGAGCGCAACGGGGCACCCTCCGGCCCGCTCGCGGCCTTCAACGCCATCTCCTGGGGTTCCGCGGTCAACAAGGGGCGCAGCGGCGGCGACCAGCGCCCTTCCGGGCTCCTCGACATGCAGAACTTCGACAGCAGCGGTGCCCGCTCCGGCCGCCTGATGGCCAAGGTCCGGAACCCCGTAAGTAACGGGAGCTGGACCACGGACTACTTCAACTGCACGCCGTGAAACTTCGGAGAGCCGCTGTCCTGGCGTCGGTCACCAGCCTCCTGGTCGCCGGCGCGCTCAGCGCCGCGTCGTCCACCAACCTGTCGCGCGCAGCCACCGAGGCCTCTGACCCTTACGGCCAGCACCTCAGCCTCACCATCACCCGCCTCACCACCCAAGTACGAGTCGGACGCGTTACGGCCTTTCGCATTCGCACCCGCGGGGCGGTCATCGACGGCGTCAAGGGACTGTCTTTCGGCATCTGGGCCGGGGACGGCCGACCCGGCGTCGGGTCGATCGGCTCGACGACGGGGGGGTGCGGGGCTGCTCCCTCATCCTCTCGGCCCCGGCCGGTCAATATTGATCACGTCAGCACCTACCGCGTCATCTACCACAAGCCCGGCAGGTACCGCTTCACCGTGAGCGAGAACGGCACCGGCGGCTGCGGCGGCCTCGTCATCACCCGGAGCATCGTCGTGGTCGTCAACCCGTAGGCGCCGCCGGACGACGGGCGCGGCGACAGCCGACCCGGCGGCGGTGGTGATGGTGGAGGGCGAGGGCGAGGGCGAGGGGTGCTGGTGGAGCCCGCCGACGACGAGACGGCGACCCGACTGGCGGGGGGTTCGTCGCGGCGGGGGTCCCGCTAGGTCGTGGCAACCCGGTGGTCCCATGAGGCTGGCAAGCGACAATTAAGGGCCACGCGTCGTGAATCGGCACCACGCCCCCGGCTCCAGCTAGCTCCGCGTGAGGCTGGCTGCGCGCATCATGCCAGCGTCTCGTGCCGAAGGTGGCGCGTAGAGAGAGCTTCGGGGGCCGCTTGTGGCGGTTGCAGCCGTTCTTCTCAGGTGGCGCCAGCGTCGTTGCGCATCGTGGTACCAGGGGTCCCAATGGTCCGGTGCGCTCCGTCGGGACGGAGGTCGACTGGTCGCACACCTAGGACCCCGTTTCCGAATCGCTGGCGTGCTGGGCGACCATGATCGGTGGGAGTGTTTCGCCGGCCAGCTGCTCGTCGGGTAGTTCGACGGGTGGCGGGCAGCGGTTCCGGGGCGGGCACTCGGGCCTGCTGTGCAGGCCCCCGGGGCCTTGCTCAGGTGCCCGGGGTGGGGGTCCAACCGGAGTTGAACAGCTTGCGGAAGTTGTGGCAGGCCAGGTGGAACCCGTACTCATGGTCGGCGTTGGTCTTCCCGCGCAGCCGGAGCCGGTCACCGGTCTGGGCGACCTCCAACTGCCCGAACACCGGTTCCACGATCGCTTTCCGGCGGGCGTAGCCGGCCTTGCCCTGCTTCGTGCGCAGCTTGCGGGCCATCAACTGTTTCGGGGTCTGCCCGGCCGGGGTCCGGCCCCGCGGCACCGGTGGCAGCTCCTGCCCGTGCTTGAGGCGCCCGGTCGCGATCTGAAGTTGACCCGCTTGGGTGGACACCTTGATCTTGGGCGTATGTCCCGAGGAAGGAGTCCTGATGGGCCGTCCGAGCAAGTACACGATTGAGTTTCGGGAGCAGGCTGTCGCGTTGGTGCGAGCGGGTGGTGGGAGCGTTGAACCGCCCCGGGTTCCGTGGAGGGCGGGTTGTCCCGGCGGCGGCTGCTGCTGGTAGCCGTTTTGACGGTAGGGGCTCGTAGGCCATAGCTCGACGGAAGCGTCGTCGATGACCTCCGCATTGATGTCAGGGCCGGTCGTACTCGGCTACCACGGCCCACCGGTTGACGCGATCGTCGACCGTCGCCCGCGTCATGCAGCCTGTGGAATGCCGATGGGAGCGTCCACAGATGAGCCCTTGACTGGCCGACGAGGCCGTCGCGGGCGGCAGCGTGGGGGGTCCAGTTGCTCCCCCACACCCGGAGGTCCCCGTGAAGCTGCCTGCCCTGCCCGAGCTCAACGACGACGGCATGACCACCGCCGAATACGCGGTCGGGACGGAGGTCGGGTCATCGCACGCCTAGATCAGGCCTTCGTCGGCGACACGAGGCTATGGACAAGCACAGGCCAGTCCCGCTGCAGCCAGTTTGGTCGGTCCTAGAGCGTGCGTCGTCAGCTGGCGCCGGCCCATCGGAGGCAGCCGGACGAGCTGACGCGCAACGAGGACGACCACCCACGGTGGTGAGCCCGCATCCGCGCCAGGTGCTTCATGGCCGGCCGAGCTGCTGGCACTGCGCGAGGGGGGCCGAGGTCGTCGCTGAACGCGCCGTCCGCGGCGACGTTGATGCCGGTGGCGCAGACCTTCCCGTCCAGCGAACGGACCGACCAGGTACCGGGCGGCAGGGTCAGGGCGTACCTGCCGTTGGTGGTCACCGTGTGGACGATGGACCCATTGCTGCTGAACACGAGGGGGATGGCCGTGGGGATCGGGGTCCCCGGAAGGCCAGGGCCAATGTGGCCGCCGACGGTGGCCAGTCCCGCGGGCGGCGACGGAAGCCGGTGTTCCGCAGTGCGCGATCCCGTGATGGCGCTTCCGCACGCGGTCAGCGCCGCGGCACCCACGATGCCCGTGACGAAGATCGAGATGCGGCGCACGGCCGCAGCCTGCTCATACGGGACCGTCAGCGCAAGTGAAACGCGACCGCTGCTCCGCCGGCCGGCGCAGCCCCCGATGCCCCCAGCGAGATGTGCAATCGACCGGCCCTCTGCGCTGCTGGCCGTGCGGCCGACCGAGTCAGACGGTTTGGCATGCCGGCGCTGCCATCGCATCCGACCAGCAGCACCGGCGTGAGCAGAACGCCGGCCGTACCCAAGCGCCTCGGGGATCACCGGGACATCAGCGGACGGTAGCCGCACTCGGAGTGGCGGAGTCTGTCGGCGCACACCGGGTAGACAAGGGCCGTGCCGGGGCATCGAGTGACCTCAGGGGTGCGCGGGAGGGTGCTGCGAGGCGCGGTAGCCCTACCCACCGCCGGTCTCCTCGCGGCCTGCGGCGGTGGAAGCGGGGCGTCTGCGCCGGCGACGTTGCCGCCCCTGCCCGGGGTGGGCGGCTCGAGCGCGCCCCCGACCCACGGTCCGGCCGCGACCACCCCACCGCCTCCCACCGGCATAAGCCCCACCGGCACAAGCCCCACCGGCGCCGCTTCGATCTCTGCACCCGCGCCGTCGGGTACCCGGCTGACCCCTGCCGCCGACGGCAACGGTCGGTCTGACCGCTGCCACACCTCCCAGCTCGCGGCGACGGACGACAGCGGCCAGGGAGCGGGAGGGAGCTTCTACGGCGGCGTCACTTTGCGCAACACCTCGACGACCACCTGCACGCTCTACGGCTACCCGGGCCTCCAGCGGCTGACGAGCACCAAGAAGATGCTCCCCACCCTCGTGCAGCGCACCGGAAAGGCGCCCTCAGTGCTAGCGCTCGGCCCGCAGCAGCAAGCCTCCTTCGGCTACTCCTACGGCGAGAGCCCGCCTGACACCGGCCGGTGCCCGCCGGCCGCAGGGCAGGTCGAGGTCACCCCGCCCGACGAAACGGACTTCCTGCTGATCCGGTCTACGATGGCGCCCTGCGACGCCGAGGGGACCGTGAGCGTCACACCAGTGCGAGCAGGCAAGGGCGCCAGCGTGGCGACAGGCTGACCCTCACTCCAGCCGTCCCATGGATGCCCGGATCGTGACGCAAAGCGGTGCACTTCAGGTGGCCAGGTGGCCAGGTGGCCCGGTCGTCAACCTCGATGATCACCCCTGCTACCCGCCAGTTCCGTCGGCCCAGGCCATGGCGTGATCGGCTGTCAGCTGTTCACGCAGACGCCGGGGGCTTCAGGCCCTCCACGCGACCCGGCGGTTCAGTACTGCTGGCGGCGCTCCCGGGTGAAGTCGCTGTGGCAGACCGGGCAGCGGGTCACGGTCGCCTCGGTGGCGGGATCACGGTGATGTCCCTGCCGATGTCGTCACGACGTCGTCACTTGACGGGCCGACGGCGTTGCGGGACGCGTAGTCGGCGGCTTCGTACTCGACCGGCGTGAAGTAGTTGATGCTGCCGTGCGAGCGGTCCCGGTTGAACGAGAGCAGAGCCCCGATCGGCATGTCCTTGGCCCGGTGCGCCGTGCCCCCGGTGACCAGGTTGACGTACGTCAGGCCACGGTCGGCCAGAGCCCGGATCACGGCGTCGGTCGCGAGCTCGTTGACGACCTCCCAGCCGTCTCCCCAGACTCCGGGAGGAGGCACGACATGGTCGCCGGTGGGCCGCCAGGCGTTCGCCACGAGAACGTTCTTGTTCGCGCTTCTCGGAAACTGGGCTTGGGCGCTACGGAGCACCGGCGATCAAGGCACGCTGATCACGCTAGGGGGCCGCGACGACACGGGGTCGCCGTCCCATCAGAACTCGGTCGTGACGCCAGTCCTGGATGGGACCGGCGGGGTCCGAGGAGGACGTCCTCGGCGACCGCCGGATCGAGACGGCGATCGCGGACTACTTCGACACGACCATGACGAACGAAGTCGAGCGTCCGTGGTCTGCCACCTCCGGCCGCCTCACAACACGCGCCTGAGGGACACCCTTCCCCAGCCGCTGGCCAGACCGCTCACCGGGGCCCACCCGAACGACCTGCACGTCATCGGCCCCGACATGGCCACGAGACGGTGGAGTACGGCTCATGGCCGCGGAGGTGCGCCCGCCTCCAAGCCGGCCGCGCAGTGTCGTCCCCACGACCACCAGGAGCGCGGCGCGGGAGCCGACGAGAACCGCAGCGAGCATCAGGCGGACCTGATCCCGCGGCCGGCCGCCGCCGTACCGGTCAGGTGTCGCCGCGAGGCTCCCCCGGGAGCGGACGGGAAGTGTCGGACCCTCGCTCCAGACTCGCGGCATGGAACACACCGGGTCAGGACCCGATCCCCTCGACATCGTCGGCGTCGACACCGACAACGTCTCCACCCCCAGCAACGACGGTTCCGCCGGGTCCTCGCTCTACGAGGTGCCGATCCGTCTCAACAGGCGGCCCACTCCTCGCGAGGCGGACCTGATCGTCCGCCACTGGGACCAGCCGTCGCAGTGGACGTCCACGCACCGCCCCGGCATCGCCTCCGTGAGCGGCGACCGGGTCGTTCTGAGCGGCACCACGATCGAGGAGGTGCGGCGCTACCACGCCGAGACGCTCCGCCTCGCGGTCGACGCCACGAACGCCGACGAGCCCCGGCTCAAGGCGCAGGACGCCGAGCGCCGTCGGGTCGAGGACGACCGGGCGGCCGCCCACAGACGGTCGGTCGTCGAGACCGCCGCCGAGATCACGTTCTGACATCGTGCCCCCACGGGCGGGCGCGCGTCCCTCGCCCCCGGCGGGCCGAGTCCCGGGGTCTCGCCGCCTCCGAGGCCTTCTCCCGAGGGTCCGGCGCCCTTCCGGACGGTCCGCCTCGACCGCCGTCGTGGGCATCGTCGTCGCGGGATGCCTGGTCCCAGTCCTGCTCGCCCTCGCCGGGGTCGGCTTCGGCGTCCCCGGCACGCGCGCCGACGCGGTGCTCCTCGTCACAACCGTCGCCGCGTTCGCCCTCGTCGCGCTGACCCTCGTGGTCGCGCTCCTCGCCTATCTGTCGGCGACGGGCCGCCCCGACCTCGACGTCGACGTCAGCTTCCACTTCTCGTTCCCCAACGAGCCCGTGTTCTCGTGCGAGCGCACGTCCGTCATGGGATCCGACCGACTACAGGTCACCCCGTACAAACAGACCTGGGGACAGGTCACGCTCTCCAACCGGAGCCGTTACGCGGCCAAGAACCCGGGGGTGCGAATCCGCCTGAGGGGCTTGTTCGTCGACGGCTTCACCGGCGACTGGGCGGACGGCTGGTCGCCTGTCTCGAGCGCGAACCAGGTCGGCGTCTACGAGGTCCAGTGGGACGGCGGGGCGGACCAGATCGTCCACGCCCGCTGGTCGCGGCGGCTGCCCGGCCTCGACGTGACCGGTCTGACGTCGTTCGGCGCAGACCAGCCGACGGTCATCGAGGTCACGCTCGTCGCCGACGACGTCGACCCGCGGAGGCTCAGGCTCCCGGTGGCCATGCTCGACGCGGATGACTACGCCACCTACACCGAGGCGCGCTCCCGCCGCCTCGACCTCGAGCGGCAGTCGCCCTGACTCGCCGCCGGCGAGGGCCCCGACCGCCTCGGTCCGCCGGGTGGAGCCTGCCTGCGTCCGGCTCCCTCCCGGTGTGGCCCCGGAGCGGGGCGGCCCGCTCACGGGAGGACGCCTTCCCGACAAGCAGCGGGCCCGCCTCAAGCGGCTCCTGCAAGGCGAGGACCTGACCGGGCAGATCGCCGCCGCGTGGGCGGTGAAGGAAGCCCTGCGCCAGCTGCTAGACGCTCTGCCGGCGACTCGCGGACCGCTCGTGACCGACCGCCGCCGCGACGCCCGGGAGATCACCTGCGCCGACCTCGCCCGCCTGCGGCCCTAGAGCTACGGCCCAGGCTGCAACGGTTCTACGAGGCCGCCACCGCCGCGGACCTGCCCGAGGCCACCCGCCTGGCCAACACTGTCCAGACGTGGTGGCCGGCGGAGGAGGCGTTCCTGCGGCTGCGTGTGACAAACGCCCGACCGGGGGCTACAACAGGCAGATCAAGCAGATCAAGCGCGTCGCTTGTGGCTTCCGCAACCAGGACAACTACGAACGGCGCATAATGCTCAGCACCGCCGCAACAGCGGCATGATCAACTCCCCGTGGACCATGCGGATCACGCTCAACCGCGAAGAGCCTCTAAGGCGCGCGATATGGAGGTCAAGAGCTGTCTGCCGGAGGCGAGGGCACGAGCGCGTCGCCGCCAAAGCCCGAGGCGTCGAGGGTCAGTTCCGCGTCGATGGCGTGGTGCGGATCAACGACATTCAGGCGAGAACGATGCTCCGAAACAATCGCGCTGGTTGCCGCGACCTCGACCGTCGCAGCCGCGCAGGCCTCCCCGAACGCGGCCACAGCAACCCGCCCCGAGCGGCGCAGAGGGGTGTCGGCCAGCATCTCCGGTGAGCTTCGAGTGGCAGTCGACTGTCAAGCTCGCAGAAACTTCCGGACCGCGGCTGATGTCTCCGCTGGCTGCTCCGCCCACGGCGAATGCCCGGCAGCGGGGATCACCACGCGCGACGAGTGCGGCAGCGCTGCCAGGATCTCGTCGGTGTAGCCCACCGGCCGGGGATCGTCCTGCCCGTGAACAAGGAGGACCGGTGAGGCGATACCTCGGCACAGGTCCAGGAGGTCAACGCTCAACCGGTCTGCCCACAGCTCTTTGTTCGCCCGCTGGTTGACGTCGGCGCCCCAGGGCTCCGTCACATCGGAGCTTTGGGGCCGTTGGGACCGATGTGACTGGAGTGTCGTAGAACTCCGTGTTTCCGGTGTTACGTGGGGGCGGGTACGGCCCCGCTGATGATCACGGTGTCTAG
>JAABUP010008031.1_pt1 | contig 13698 bp, 14 predicted proteins | sample 5559201 | NCBI WGS metagenome assembly JAABUP01 (sample SAMN10711887, study PRJNA513373) | rock metagenome | isolation source: Antarctica rocks | place: Antarctica | reverse complement strand
AAAAAGGGGGGGGGGGTGGGGGTTTGGGAGGGGGTCCAGAAATAAAGGGAGGGAGCTCCGTATCATACGAGCTGAGGTTACAGATTGTGGTGGTTGCTATAGAGAATCCTCATACTACTCCAACTTGCCTCAGGACCTCAGACCGAGAGCCTCTTTTCAGCTCGGTAGCCATGCAGAGCCGCAGTTGCAGGCTCGCCTCGTCCCTCGCCTAATGCTCCCCACCTTTACTCACCATGCGGCGTCAAATGAATCAGCACCACGTACGCCTGTTCCTAACAGTCTCACTTGTCGTCAGGCTTCAGAGACATGTTCACCTACCTGTCTACAGTACCATACAATGAAAATGACATGCCTGAATTGGCAGAACCTCCACCCCCTCGTCGTCGCGACCGAGGGTCGTATCGAGCCGTTACTCATGATACTCTCCTAATGATCGGTCTCAAAGTCCCGAGATCCACCGCAGAGCTGTGTTTCTGGGACATGAAAGGCAAGGGCGGCAGAACCACGCATCCGTGACCGAGAAAGCGCTGTACAGAACAGTGATTAAAGACCTGTACATATTCAAGCATTGTCCCTATTCAGTTATGTAGCATGCTCGCTTATATGTAGGCGACGTTACGCGCCAATATGACACCGAGTCACATGTAGAGTAGCACTTTGGCATCCTCTACGTCATCAGTCTTGCTAGCAGTACCTTAGCCTCATGTGCTGGCCCTGAAAGAAAATAATGTACATAAGAGTTGATCCTTTCTTCGACGAGTGGTGGGCTTTGGGGACTGTACCTTCCACAGAACGGACTTAGTCGCCATGCCTGACTTCTCAATCCTCGCAAGCCCAGCGCCATATCACATCCTCAGGTACGTGATGCTATTTACGAGTCCTAGCTACACAACCATATTCGTTTGCTAACATATCGTACAGCTATGGGACTTTGCTTGGAACGCAATTTTTCCAGGTACGATGACAAAGACGCGTGTTAAGATTCGACTGCTAATGCAACCGTCAGTCTTTCGTTGCAGGCATAGTGGCTTTCAAAGCACTCCCTCGACCCCAGTTTGCGTCGTTACAGCAAGCCATCTTCCCCATCTATTTCTCGCTACAAACAGCATTACCGGTCCTGCTTGCGCTTACATACCCTGGAGAAAAGACGGTGATGGGTTCAACAAGCTCTGGGCTTGGGGGTGTGCTCGCCGAAAGGAATCGGATGCATGTCCTTGCGCCGCTGTTGACAGTCTTCGCAAGCAGCCTTGCAAACTTGGTTGTCGTTGGACCTGCGACGACAAAGATTATGAGGGAACGAAAGCACCAAGGTACGCTCTTGTCTGGCGATTGTGGCAGTCCCTTGAGCAAGACTGTGCTAACAATATTTTCGTAGAAACACGCGATGGAAAGAAGAGCTATGACGGTCCGCCTCACTCCAAGGAGATGACTCGTATGAATAACGCATTCGCTCGGATGCACGGCGCATCATCACTGCTGAACCTCCTTGGGCTGCTCGCCACGATGTGGTACGGCTTTACGTTGGCAGAGAGGCTGCAATGAGTGGTGGTGGAATGCAATTGTGCAAGCGCTTCTTTGACTTGATACAACTTCAAAGGAGTCTATGAATGTCCAAAGTCCGACGTCTGTATATTGTAGCAGGTAAATAACACAGGTCTTTGGAAATCGTCATCGTGTTCTGTAACCTTGCCATGCCTGTGGCATGCATGATTAGGACCACCCAACATTGGTAACATCCAACCTGAAAGACTCACAGAATAATACTGCCAATGCGTGTAGAGTAGGGTATCTAGCAGTAAACTCTACAATTCGAGTATCCGTGTGTTTTGCAACGGCAACCTAGTTAGCCGCAGCCGCAGCCGCAGCCGAAGCCAAGCCATAATTCAGACGTCAAGTCTTCCCAATATCACCCGCGAAGTCATCTCCAGACTCTTGTACCCTTTATATGCTTCCATTCAACCCTCTCCTGGAAGCCCATTGCATCCATATTGATACATAATAAGCCCAGAACACGCTTCGATACCAATTTGTTCGCAATGAGCTCATACGCCTCCCAGTATCCTGATGTCACCATTGATCCAGCCATCAAGCAGTTCTACGAGGAGTTCTATAAGATCTCAGATACTCCAGATGCCCACGAGAAATACGCACAATCCTTCACAGAGGATGCGACCGTGGTGATGGGTTCGAAGACGGCGAAGGGGAGGTCCGGTATGATCGATTTGGATTTCCCTTAGATGTTACATCTATTCTTGGTCTTTGCAAGATTCGGTGTTGCTATCACCAACGTGAGTCTGATGATGTTCTTTTCATCTTTAGAGATCTTAGCTCTTCGCAAGGGGATGTGGGAGCATGTCGCCAGTCGGCAGCACAAGCCCCTGAAGGTCTTTCCATTCGGTGAGCATGCAAACGAAGTAATGTTATATGGAACAATTGGCTATGGCTTAAGAAATGGGAAGAGGTCGGAGATGGAATGGGCTGGAAGGGCGCATTTGGTCAAGGACGGAGGAGATGTGAAGATGGATTTCTACCAGGTGTACCTGGTACGCCAGTCTATCTCATAATACACAAGAACCAAGCTGACGCAAGAAATCAGGACACTGCCACGCAAAACGCCAATAGATAGATCAATACAATCATGTGAAATACGCAGATGTGGTGGTACCATAAAACCTATATTTGAACGCGAAAAGAGTCCGTGGAGCTTACTGTGCATTTGAGGTACATCTCGAGCGCGCTATTGAATAACACAGTGCTCTTGCTGCAAAAACCGCGCTAGTGTTGGATTTCCTCACTTCTATACTCCAAAAAATTCCAACCTCCTTCTTCACCAACGCATAACCAGACTCAAGATCAGAACATCTTTTTCCACTTCACTCTTGATAAACCACGAATACAACCCAATATCTTGGAAGAGACTGTTGCATCTTACTCTCTCGCTCTTGACTTGCTGGATCGACAGAGCAGACGTTATTCATCTGTTGTTCGATTCACGTTGCTCTAACCTTTCAGCTCACACCTCACCACTTATCCATCCCACGCCAGACACGACGGAAATCGTCAACCTTGCACAAGCTAAACTTCGACATAACTAGAACAGAGCACTAGTGACACCGCCAAGATGTTCATTCTCGCACATCTCGTCGCTGCTCTCGCATCTATCCTCCCGCTTCTGGTCGCGATCCAAAAAGGTCGTAATGGCGACTTTGACTTCGTGTACCAGCGCACGATCGATTACACCTCGTCAATCCACCTACCGAACATCTTCGACTACTTCCTTCAGAATCAAGACGCCAAATCTACGTCTTCCTCCGCACTGTTCGTGGCCGATCCTATCAACGTGACGATCACGGACCAGGACACTAGCCACCCGATCAGCTTCTACGTAGGCACAGAGCACCTTGGGCCTAACACATCAACGAATGCAACTGAAGAAGCTAACTCCACTCTACCTTTCGAGCCTTCGTTCCTCTTCCGTAAATACCGTCAAGTCATCTCCAACCTCCGAGTTGGCTGGTACCAGTTGGAGATCTTCAGACACGTCCTGCTGATCTTCCATGGCATGGTCTGCCTAATGGATGATCTGACGGATTTCTCCACCGCGGTTCACCTACACCACTACGACTTCACCCTGGCTTCACCGTCAAGAACTAGGAAAGCTCTTGGAAATGCTTTGGTATCTGTATGGAGGTCCTTCGGCATCGAGACCTTGACGTCTAGCTTCGTTCTGGCAATGCTTATCAAGTTGTCTGTCGCCATCGCGTACACGCTGTCCATAGGACTTGGCTACTACATCTACGTCTTACTTCATGATATCGCGAAGACACAGGAGAACCTGGGGCGCGTCGGATCAACTGCTAAGGCACTAGGGACACATAGGAACATTCAACAGATGGACCTTGACTGGCAGGCCGAGATGTTCGAGGTGCTCCGTCTTGAGAAGGAGGAGATCAAAACCACTTCTAGCAAGCAGCAGAAAGATTCAAGAAACCAGATCATCGCTCTGAGGACTGCAGCGGCCAGTCAGCAAGTCCGAATTGGTAGAGCCCATGCCGAGATCCAACAGCTTTGTGACGAGCTTACGACCGCGCAATCTGGAGCAGAGACGCAACAGAAGCGGGCTGATGATTGGAAGCAACAAGTAGAGATTGCCAAGACTCACCAGGTAGCAGCGTCACGCACGATTGAGGGGCTTCAAATGGAGGTCGAAAGTCAGCAGCAACACGTCAATCAGAAAGCTCTTGAGTTAGAAAGATTGGGCTCCAAACATGGGGCACTGCAGCAAGAGTCCAGGAAGGCCAGTCTCTCGGCGCAGAGTCTCCAGCAGAGAGTGGAACGACTGGAGAATGACCTTAGCACTAAAACATCAGCTGTAGAGGCGCTTGAAAAGCAGCTTGAGCATCAAAAGCAGGACCTCGATCATAGAGCTATTGGGATGACGAACTTAGACTCTGAGAACAGCGCACTCCGGCAAGAGACCACGAAGGCCAATCTCTCGGCACAGAGTCTCCAGCAGAGAGTGGAACGACTGGAGAATGACCTTAGCACTAAAACATCAGCTGTAGAAGCGCTTGAAAAGCAGCTTGAGCATCAAAAGCAGGACCTCGATCATAGAGCTATCGGGATGACGAATTTAGACTCTGAGAACAGCGCACTCCGGCAAGAGATCACGAAGGCCAATCTCTCGGCACAGAATTTCCAGCAAAGAGTGCAACGACTGGAGTATGACCTCAGCACTAAAACGTTAGCTGTAGAGGCACTCAATAAGCAGCTTGAGCATCAGCAGCAGCACCTCGATCACAAAAACGTTGAGATGGCAAGTCTACAGTCTGAGAACAAGGCACTGCAGGGGCATCAGGAGGAGCTTCAAAAGGAATTATCAGACACAAATGATACGCACGATAGTGAGCTTCAACGTCTCATGGCTGAGCACGGCATCAACCTGGATTTCCATGTTGCGAAGGTTTTGGCAGCGGAAGAGCGGATTGTACAGCTGGAAGAGCAGCTTGAGCTGCAGGAAGAGCTACATGACTCGGTCAAGCATCTGCAGGGTCATCAGGAGGAATTCCAGGACAAGCTATCAGACACGAACGATAATGACGATAGCAAGCCGGACTCCCATGTTGCAGAGGTGCTGACGGGGAACGAATGCACCGAGCAGCTTGAAGAAGACCTGGCCGCCGAAGGGAGTGGTCGGAGAAAGCGCAACAGAGGTGGGAAGAACCGTGCAGAAAAGCGTGTACGAATCGAACGACGTCACTCACTAAGCATGCGACCGTGTAACACTTGTCCGGCCTGTGGAGGCCCGCAGCCGGTAAAGTGGACTTGGAAATCGAATAAATTTCCGAGTTCTCAAGAACCAGAAAGATGTGGACGAGTTCGACGTTACTCATGTGGCACGCCTGCGTGTAAAACCTGTTCTGTCTGTGGAGGCCTCCAGCGAGTGGTCGAAGCGTCTTTTCCAGGAATAAACTCCGCGTCTGATAACCCGGACATTTATGGGTCTCCAATAGCCGTTGTCGGAGGGCCAGAGAGCGTGGAAGCGTCCGAGACAAACGATTTAGTAGGCAGTTCGCAGTCTGAGCTTGAATCTAAACAAGACAAGGTGGGGCAAGACAGCGGACCACGCGAAGCTACCGGCCTCTCCAGTTCGAAGCCAAAACCCACTAGACGAAGGCAGAGACATAAAGGTCAGAAGCAGGTCCAGAATCAGGAGCAACCCCAAGATCTTGGTCAGCAGCCATACAGCAACTCACCGCAAAGCAACGGCCAGGTTCACGGTCCCTCAACTCTTCCTAGCCGCTGGGGCCCTAACGGGAGCTTTTCACCCTCGTACAACAATCCTCCCCATCCGCCTTTCCAACCTTCAAACCATTTCGCACGGTACCCTCCCCGTCCGCTTTTCCAACCTTCAGCCCAGCCGACACAGAATCCTCCGCATCGGCCTTTCCAAGCTCTAAACCAACCTACACAGTATTCGCCGCCGCATTTTCCACGAGCGCAGAACGCTGGCCCAGGGTACCAGCCTATGCATCCGCTCCGTCCATTCAATCCGAATAACGCCGTCTCGTTCCCGCCGCGCTCCCAAACCGCGCGGAATGGCAGTCCTGGATACAACGCCGGCCAACCGAGCCGCCAATTCAATCCAAGCGCCATCGACTTTCGGCCGTTGCCGCACGCGCAATATCCTTTTCCGAACACGCATTCGGGACCAGTCAGAAACCAAGGCCCGACTGGCCCGCCCTACAACAACATATCTAGGTGGGCTTACTAGAAGCAGCATGCCTAGGAGAGGTTGAACTGGAAGAAAGCGGACGGAGCTTATATTCTTGATCGTGGTTGGCAGAAGCGTCTGGAGGATCAGGTTTTATACATGGGGAAGCTGGTTTGCTCGGGGCCGTCGCTTGTGATGGGTAATCCTCTGCACAGCATCTTGTGTTTATGACGCTCCAGGCGACGTCTTCTTCTACTTCTTGCGTTCCGCGGCGTTCTGTGTTTTTCACCCCAGCGTTGACAGTCATGGCGTTTGATTTTTTTTTTGCTTCTCTTACATCCCTGAACCAGACGCTCTTGTGACCGAATTGTACCGCCCTTTGGCGCGGTCTTTGGTCATAGGAGCACGCGGTGACGAGATTTGCGTATCCCTTTTCGCCTCGTCATCTGAGATAGTACTTGGCAGTCTGGTGTTAGCTCCTTTGGTGCGGACCCGGACTGCCGTGGGAATTCGAAGACTGGACCTCTTGGGTGCTCGGTAGACCAGGATGAGACGCTCCTTTGGTGCGGCCCTTGGTCTACTGGTACCAAGACGGTAATTGGATAGCACACTACATTTGCACAGTCATGTATTTTAGATTCAAAATACCAGCAAATCCTCGAACTGAATGCTATGCGTGGCCATGACAAGTGCTATTAATTACCGAACAATCTATGATACTCGACGTGCCCGAATGATTCAGCCAGCGTGCTCCCTCGACGTACATAGTACCCTCAAGACTCTATCCTCTGCCTCAAGCAGATTGCTTCCCAACCACTACGGACAACATCTTCCTGAATAGTCCTTCGAAGATTCTGGATAGCCTCATCTACAGGCAGTAAGTATGACTCGTACAGCGCTTCCTCCGAATCCACTCCGGTGTTAGCATGATGTACGGGTTCGTACATTTCTCCTTCGACATCACGTCGAGCCACCAAGGTTAGATTCTGTGGATACTTGGGAGGATACTGATATGGCCTTTCGGAGTGCTCCGAAGCATTTGCTTCTGTTTGTTCGTTGAGTTTGATCTCGACTTCTGGTGGTACCGTTTCCGCAATATACCAGAATAGAATGTACTGGGAGGTTGCTGTTTGTGGTACAAGCTGGGTCCAGGTAGGCTCAGTGACAAACGGCGAAACAGAGTGTTCAGATGGATTGTGAGCCTCCGGCTGGCGGTGTCTCACTGGTATGGGGAGTAGCCTGTTACGATAACCAGACTGGGTGGCAGATATCAGTACCACGCAGTCAAGGAGCTGTCGGTGATCTTTCACCTCTTCAAACCCTTCCCTTTCCGCACCAGCACCGGTATCTTCGCTCGCATCCCTCCTGCCTTTCGGCAGAAACCAATATTTCTTGGTGCTATGCCAGCAGAGCACCACTCTTGACGAAGCTAAGTGGAAGATCGCAACTCCTGCTCCTATGCTCAAGTGGCTGCTATCGAAGTTGGCAATCACAGGCCAATCCGATGGAGGCTTTGCTCCCAAGGGTCTGGTGGAATGCACTGCCATTGCGGATATATCACGATTTGCTGCTTGTATACTGTCCTCGGGCCCGTCTTCTCTGCTGTTGCTTCATTCTCAGTGACCATGTCATCGGTAAGAGCCCCAAGTTTCAGCCCAATTGCTGTGAGTCATGCCACGGCCAGAAAGATCCGGAAACCATAGTCATACCTTGGGCTGTAACGTTGTCCACTGTGGTCGCAGTGTCTCTTCCATCTAAATCTGGTAGGCATTGTATAGTCGCACTACATCAGAATTCAGTATGCTGTTGTATACCGGCAAAGAATTACAGTACGAGCACCTATCAAGGCTCCCTCCTCCAGAGTAACGCCGTACTTAGCGCCCGCCCCGAGACTCATGCTCGCTTACGTCATCGCCCAGGACTGCGTACATAGACTGCTACGACTCTGGGCTCCTTGCTCCATCAATCTTCCTGTCGTATTAGAATGCCCTCCGCATATTATCTTTCACTGGCTACTACTTTTGATTTGATTGCGAAACGTTGTTACAAAATTGACTAGATGGAATCTCAATGACTCAGACCAATCCTTCGGTGATGAGTCTTCCCTCCCCGTTTACATCAATAGACCTTTCTAAGGACTATTTACTTCGTAAAAATCCACTGTATGTATTGCTTCCTGAGCAGGCAAACGTATATCTTTCTCTCTCTCTTTCGAGCTGCTGGTCGTGCTGATTGGGGCGTGTCGGCGTTCATAAGTTTCCAGTTCTGCTATCCCTTCTCCTATTCCCTTGCAGTTCACTTAACACTTCCTGGATCTCCGTCAGTCAAACGCACTTGAAGCTATGACGTCTTTCAGCTCTTTGTCCATCGCCACCAGTGCCTCGGCAGGACCTTCCACACTGTCCCTAGTCAGGGCACCTCGTCAGTTATCCGGTGGGCTCAGTAAATTTCTCTTTCAAAGTGGAATGATAGAAACCGAGGAACAAATCAGTCTTCGCAAGGATGGCTTCATGTCATTGAAGAGTATTCTTCTTGGTGAACATGTGCGAGCGGATCGGAATGGTAATGGACCAGTCGCGTACTCCTCGATTACTCGGGAGGTATCGTTGGTCATAGTAGCCGTTGGATCCTTCGGTTTGGACGTCTGGGATGTCAATTCTGATATTGATTGCTTGTGCGTTGGCTCAAGCAGTGTGAACACCTTCTTCTCTTTGGCTCGTCAGCGCCTGCGAAGAGCGGCAGACCAGGGTATCAAGATTCTACGTGCTGATAAGGCTGGTTCCGGAACGATGTTTGAGATCGAGATCCGGGGTATCAAGCTAGATCTGCAGTATTTCCAAGCCAGGGTTGCTGAATCGTAATATCATCTCATGGACGACATTCACATGAATGACTCGGCTGATGAGGTTTTTAGATGGTCACAGCTTCACAAGTTGTCACCGACAGATCCTATGTTCCACATTCCTATCTTGTCACTCAAAAAGCTCAACGCCTATCGAGACGCCGAGTACCTACTGCGCACGACCCCAGATCTCAAATTATTCCGGTTGGCTCATCGGACCATAAAGCTTTGGGCCAGAGAACGCGGGCTATATTCAAGAAGATTTGGATATTTCGGGGGTCACCACATCACTCTGATGCTTTCCAAAGTTTGCAAGATGCTCTCTCGAGAGGCTGGAGTTGCATCTGTGGCAGACATTGTTCGCGCTTTCTTTGCCTACTTCGCCGCCTTTGATTTCACCACAGACATGATATTCGACCAGGAGTTCCACCATCCGAAGCCTCGATACCAAAGATCAGATCGGGAGCCAATGGTGATCCTAAGCATACACAGTCCTGTCATCAATGTGGCTTACACGACCTCGCCAGATACGCTGCGGACAATGAGGAGAGAATTGAAGCGTGCCGATAATTTGTTATCTGAAGATAACATTACGTGGCCACGCTTAATGGGTTTACGTCAAGTTCCAGATGAGATTGGGCCACAGTCAGGCGGCGCCATCGACTTCGTGCAAGACTTCCAAACCTTCGTCAAGGTTGACATCCACTACTGGGGTCCATCCATCGCCAAGGGTGGAAGACTTGTAGAATGGATAGAGACTAAATGTCCTTCCTTTATTACCGGTAAAGTGACTCAGAAGATCCAACTTCCGTCCCAGCACTAAGTAGTATCAGACATCAACCGCAAGCTTCCAGAATTACACACCCGAATCTGGCCGTCACGGTTCGCCGCAGCAAACACCGACAAACAAGAAGCCATCGAGGACTACAGAGGTTTCTATCTCATCGGCTTGGCCAAGCCAGAGGAACCCATACCAACTTCAGACACAGAGCGTAGAACCGCTCAAGCCACATTAAGCGCCACACTACTAGCCTTCGCAGAACAAATCCACAACGATGACCATTACGACCCAATAACATCCTGGATCGACGTCGCCCTCATCAAACAAGCAGATCTAGGCTCCGTCAAGCACGACGACAAAGACTGGGGCCACATCGCCGAAGAAGAAACGCCCGACACCCTCAACGAAGACGAAGATGACGATGAAGTGATCGCGGCCGAAAGTGATGAAACCCCCAAAACCTCACCCCCAAAGAAATCCAAACCCTCCAAACCTCCGTCGTCAAAGGCCACAACCCTCCCCTCCCTCACCGCAGCAAAAAAACTCCGACCCGCGTCCGACATCCTCAACCGTCTCCGCTGGGACGCGTCGATCGACAGTGCGGATTATTTGGTTGGCTATGACGATCGGTTTGTGGGTGCTAAAGAGATGCCCTTGGACTGGTGGAAAATGGAGTCTAGTGAAGAGGAGTTTATTCCGCTGCATAGGATCTGGTATTTTAGGAGGAAGAGTGATGGGGAGATTATATGGGAGAGAGAAACTAAGATTGACAAAGTGTTTGGAAGTGGCGTGGGGGGCTTCCAAGTATAACCACACTTGATGTATGGACCTAACTTTGACTTCCAGACATGCCATTTTGATAATGGGAGGTCCGAGAGCGGAATGCCAAACTCGTAATGTCCTAGTCTTTCCAAGCCATACTCCAGGCCTCACTCCCAAATCTTCACCATCCAGATCCTCACTCACCGACCCAAAAATCATCGCAGCACATCCTAAACAAACACAAGCAACACACCGCCCTACGAACAACTCCACCTCGCCCACCTCCCAAAAACCCCCCCACCACCCCCCTCAACCTCAGCATCGCCCCTCTCTCCAACCCAACCCCAACCACAACCACAACCTCGCATCCTCCCTCCCCCTCGCTTCGCCGCGCCAACACAATACCCAACCCACCAAACCCCACCCTCGGATCCTCACCCATCCCTAACACGCCCTCGCCCACTCCAGCCCGTACCAGCGTGAGGCGCGCCCACGACGTTATGACCAAAGTGGTGTCGAGAGAGGGTTTCAAAGCTGGTGTGAGGAGCGTAGGGGTTTGGAGGGTGCAGATGAGGGTGATTGCGCCAGGGATGTATTGCGGGGAGATGCTGGGTAGGGGAGTGCGGACTGCGGCCGTGAGAGGAGCCGATGCTGGTGATTGTGGTTGGGATTGAGGAAAAACAAGGGCGAGAATGAGGCTAAGGTTGCATGGAAGAAGGATTGTGGTGGCGTAGAGGTTTATGTTGTCGACGTAGGAGGGTGAGATGGGCGGGGAGAGGCGAGGGCGGCTATACTGATTGTGTAGGTGTAGGTGAAGGTGTAGGTGTAGGTGTAGGTTTGTGCTCCGGCTTGAGCTCCGGCTTGAGCTTGAGCTTGGATTGGGGGTTGAACATTCGAAAAGCAGACATGCATGACGGAGCGCCAGAGAACAACACCGAGAGTGTCATGTCAGTGACGAAGATCCAGATGTCTGAGCCGCTGAGCGAGAAAGCACCGACCTTTAGATCAGTGCGAACAGCTGAGACGAAGGAGAAAAAATGATCATCTTCATTCGAGAGAGACAAATTTGATGATGATGATGTGATGCGATGGATGTGTTTTGTCGATGAGATTGATGAACGTCATACCCCGAGATGAGCTTCGGATCTCTTCAAAGGATAGATCACACATCAGAAGACTTCTAGAAGTCAAGACTTTGGAGTTGCAGACGAGACTCGTTGGATGATATCGTAAGGTATTGAACCCTGAGACAACACTCGGTTCAAGCCTTCGGAACTGTATTGACGTCAGCCGCATCCGTGACAGATTGATGGACGGACGGATGCAGACACATGATGATAACAAGCCTCTTTCAATGAAGTCGGCTTCCGTCGCATGGCCTTTGCAATGAGCTCTGAAATGAAGGCAACAGGAGCCAGGTCGTCACGGTTGAGCTTCGACAAGAGCAAGATCTCTGTATGGGAGTTTTCATCTGCGGTCTGGTTCTATCTACTTCGTCTCTGTGTACTGAGATATATGATATCCGGATTGGTGCGGACGGCTCGCAACTGGCTACTCGGAAGCTCATTAGAAAGGGTATGTGCAATCACTACCTGATATTGCAGTCGATGTGAAGCCGAGGCTACTCCCAGGCACATTTGGTCGCCGGCATAGTGCGCTTAGGGCAAGCAGATGGTACAGTAAATAACAAAAGCTATTCTCTTCTTGCCCTGCTGATAGAAAGTTTTCATGTGTGAGCTTTCAGCTGACAGTGAGACAATCAAAATGTAGATAGCCACGCCCGCCACACGAAGACCTAGGTGATGTTTCGCATCGACCCATGCTGAAATGATCATTGCGTCCTCACATGCTCTCAATATGTTTTTTTCACATATCTAAGTGGCCCTCCCTCTGTACATTGCGGGCGTTCAAACGCCGGTTTACATCACAATGAAGACCTTCCCATATCTGGGCCGGCCTATCAGTCCTGCTTGCACTAATCCATCTCACAACCTGCACACCCACAACCTCAACATCAGATCTCCTCATCTTACGCAGCACCATTCCCGGGGTACTCTCTGGCTCTACCCCTCTCCTCCCTAAATCCACCATCTGCTTCACCCACTAACACGGCAAATCTCGCCATCAGGTCGTCTGCGATGGGTCATTGCCGCCTAGACCACTCCTAACATTTCCTGTAGACGTCTTCATGGCCGGTGTCGACACAGCAAGATACGCGGACCTGCATGCCGTTTGTGTCGAGCGCTTAGCCCCCTACTGCGCCTGCGAGCATGACGCTGAGTGAAACGTGTGAGAGTTGCGGTGCAGACAGTGGCCGTCGCTGTTAGTCTTTCAGCGGGTCATATACTGTAAGTTTCTGTGCCATTGCCCGACCGATGGCTATATCATTGCAATCGCGGACCAGCTGGGCGCGCACCAGGCGAATGGGCAGATTGCAGCCGCACAACGTCAAGGTGTAGCGTGATGTGCTGTGGTCTGTTCGGAGGGAAGAGATTGGAGGAGGGAGGTCCCTGTCTTTGGTTTGGGTGCCTCTCTACGCCTTTTCGGCGCGTCTTTGAATTTGGGGTGTGTATGGCACTGAACGATGATTATTAGCTTGATAATATGTTGACAGTCCCGCCAACGGTGTTCACAGAACAAACAAACAAACCTTGTAGGCATGCCTGAACCAAGTAGTGCCCTTCTTCTTAGTGCTGAGAAGCGCAATCCAGTCCCCACAGCTCACGCAAAGCCCTTCCCAAACGTCCGGATTCCTGTCTACGCGTCTGGTCTTCTCTGGTCCATCGAACGCAATCCCCGTCGCGGCGCTGACACCGTGGGTGAAGCTTTTGTCGTACCAGAACGCCGAGTTCTTGAGCACGAGCCAGCGCCCGGGCTTACAGATGCCGCACCAGCCTTCGCGCTTGTTGCCGTGGCCGCGCACCCGGCGAGGGGTGTAGAGGTCGCCTTCGAAGCGGAGTTCTTGCTCACGGGGGAATAGGTTGGGATCGTTGGGATGCATGTCTTCCGGTGGTGGAGACATTTGTTCATCGAGGAGGGGAGCGAAGAGGTCCGGTGGATTGGTGAGATAGGAGTAATGGTTTTGGTGAAGGTTGTGCG
>JAABUP010008030.1_pt1 | contig 13701 bp, 9 predicted proteins | sample 5559201 | NCBI WGS metagenome assembly JAABUP01 (sample SAMN10711887, study PRJNA513373) | rock metagenome | isolation source: Antarctica rocks | place: Antarctica | reverse complement strand
AACTTCCTCCTTGAGTACTCGCCTCCTTTCGCCGACTTCGAGGACCCTCTTGGTCCGAATTCTGGACGGCTTCTATCGTCTTGGAGAAGAAGCTATCTCGATCTCTTCTCGGATACGACAACCTCGGCACGTCCACAATACGTGTCATCGTCGCCGTCCCGATCACTGCCGAATCGAGAACTCCGTTTTCGATCGGACTGACCGCGCCGGCGCCGGGACTCATAGACATGCTCTCGTCGCTCATCGGCCTTGCCGGAAGGTTCTTCGCATCCGCAGTAGACGGTCGGCTCACATCCAGCTGCTCCAGCTCTTCTATACGGTTGGTATACGTCACCTTGATCGCCTCCAGCTTCCGCTTGTCATCAGCCGCCGAACTTCGATCCATCACATGCTGCAGTAGCCTGCAGGCATCCGCGTATGCCTCAAGAGCGCCCTCGAAGTTTTGCGCATTGTCCAGCAGCACAGCCGTGTTCGCCTTTTGCAATGCTTTGGATAGCATTGCTTTCTTGTCCTTCTCGCGACTTTCCCGGCTTCGCGAACCGCGACGACCACTGCCATCCGATGCCTTGGCCTCTTGTTCGCGCTTCTCTGATGTACGTGTCCGCCGTAGAGGTTCCCGTGGTGCTTCTGCCACTGGGGTGCGCATGTGGTTGATTGCCGACATCGGGGCGGTGTGATTTCGGATCACGACTGGCCTCTTATCCTTTGCCTTGTTGCGTGGGGATATGCCATCCTCGCCGAAATAGTCTTGCACAAGATACAATGAGTGGGTGGACGGTGTGGTGATGGTCTGTATGGTTGACGGCGAATCATTGTCATTACTGGGGTCGGTAAGAGCGGGAGTGGTGTGCAATGGTGGTAGCGTTGTAGTCGAAGTGGCGTAGGACTCAGGCCTTGACGGACGGTGGCGAAGTCTCTCGGGACTCGCATCGGGAGACGATCGACGTGGTCGTGAGCTCACACCTGATGAGAGGGGCTTCCTATTCGGGCTTGAGCGCGGAGAATAGTCAATAGTCGCCCGGCTGCGCTTTTGGGGCGAGGGTTGGTGGTTGGCTTGACTGGGCAGGGCAGCTCCACTGCTCGCTCTACTGCGCCTGGTCCCACCGAGAGATGCCACGCTCGAGTCCGTGGATTCCGACCACCGGTTGAGGTGGTTCAGGCCCTCTGTGTCGCCGTGATTTGATGGTTCAAGCGCCGCGCTCTTCCTACGCTTATGATCCTGCACCATGTGATCCCGGCTCGTTCGAAGCGCAGTCAGCGAATCCTCACCAGGACTCTGCGGTCTCATTGGCATCGCCGAGTGTCGTACGCCCGTACTCGACGAGCTGAGCGAGCCAGTCCGCTTGACGGTCACGACGGAGGAGGATATCGAGTTGGAGCGGGAGGAGTAGCGTTGCTTCGCAAGCGTGGAGGGAGGGACGGAGGCCCCGCCATTGCTATTCGCGGCTGAGACAGAGGCGGATATGCCATGCATCATGGTCCTTCAGACAGTCCGGGACCCCAGCTCTACGACACACGCGGCCGGTGCGCCAAGAAGCACGTTGGCCTCCCGGCTCATGCGACAGCACCTCTCCAAAATGCTGCGCGCTGTGTCGCGGCGACAGGTCCGGTACACCGCGAACGGGTCCAGCTGCGCGTGCTGAAGTATGACGACCAGGGACCAGGTGCCTGCTTGATCGCCGCCGCTGTGCGACGCCGGGTGCAGTATGCCGCTTCCCGCTGTTCGTACCGCCGCAGCCGTGGGACGGGTGTGTCGAACGCAGTAGTGTTTGTGTCACCGTCGTTGCAGGTCCGGATTCTTTACTTCATCTCCTTGACGCCATTATCATCGTTGCTCGCGTGCCGTGATTTCGAAACCTGCCAACTCTTTTTCCACCGCCTTGTTGTGACCCCTGCAGCCAGCAAGTTCACCCTGGCACGTCAGATACCACACCCACACACGATCCCAAGCTCATCAACACCTCTGCGACAGGCTCACCCTCCCCTGGCCTGTATTCTTGAGGTGGTCCTGTGGCTGATGGCAATCCACGTATCCTTCCCAACACCTCTCCTGTGCCTTGCAAGGAAAGCCGTCTCGGAACTCCAGCCGCGCCCTGAGTCGTACGGGATCTACCCTGGGGGCCCGTCAGGTGGCGACGCAATTCTCCGACGCCTCGGAAAGATACTGCGACGTGTTTGCGACAAGGACAAGCCGTGTTTGGTAATGGACGTCGGTGTGAAGGGAGCACGTCGCAACGAACAAGGACAAGAAGCGCAAGGTTCAGAAAAAGGGTCTCATCTCATCAGTCCAACGGTCGGCCGGACCATTCTTCCCCCTTAGGCTGCTACTAGTCGATTCACTACTTGATTCAATCATGCAATCCACCTTTCCGCGAAACGGCAATACCTTACATGTAATTACCTAACATGCGTTGCCATCAGTTGCTTGCCTTAGGTGATACCCCGAGGATTAACCAAAGGATCAACCAATTCTCATCGATATTCACGATCCACAGCGCGCTCGTGCAAACCAACCCCTGGCTTCCTTGAGCGGGAAGGAGCGCCCCAGTCCCCACCATGGGCGATGGCGTGCATGCGCTCAAGCCATCGTACGGCAGTGCCGACGGGAGAAGGTGGACGATTGCCGCTCCCGCGTCCCCATGTCTCACCATAAAGTCGGATCGGACTTCACATACAGTACGGTACATGTATCGGCGAGGACGTCCACCTGAGCAACACGTATTATTCAATGTTGAATGATAGAATACAAGATCATGTCGGTCGTCAGGCGCACGAAGCTACCTGGTCTAGGGTCACCCAGGATCCTTCCAATCCCTCGCCCATGCAGCGAAAGCCAGCCGAATCACCCAGTCTCCTCGCACGCCATGCGGAACCGATACCACCTAATCCAAGGCATACCGCGCCGAAACCACTTGCTCCACCTCTGAACTGCCCTCGTCAGTCACTCCCACCAGCTCTTCCTGCTGCCTCCCACCTACAGCGTCTCCCACCCCCCCGGATTAACATCCGCCTCCAACTTCCTCGCAATAACATTCCCCACCTGCCCCTGCAACCACACCTCCCGCACCAACTTATCATACCGCCTCCCATGCAAAAACAACTGATGATGCTTCCGCAACGTCGGATCCGGCTCCCCATGCTTATCCAAATAAGGGGCGTATGCCCAGCTCCCATTCCCGGGCTCATGCAACAGCAAGACCATGCACTTGCGGATATTGATAAAGACCCCGATTTTCCCCCCGCAGGTCCGCATGTGCTGCGTGCAGCCGCCCTGGTTCTTGTCTTTCATGCAGCACACGGCTTGCGAGCAGAAGATGGCGCCGCAGAAGAGGCAGAGGGCTGGGTCCGTGAGTTCCTTGCCGGTGGTCGGGCAGCGGCGTTTCAGGGCTTCTTCCGTGAGCGTGTCGTAGTGTAAGGGCAGGCCGACGAGTTCGAGGATGGCCGGGTGGGCGAGGGAGATGGAGGTTTCGGCTGCGGACTCGTGCTCGGTGATCATCGTGGCTTGCGAGATCCAGCGCTTGGTGATTTGGCGGAGGCGGTCGCTGCCGGCGCCTTGGGTGGTGTAGAGGGTGCAGATCTGGTCGAGCGATGGCAGGTGCAGGAGCGATGTCAGCCGCTGTAGCTCGGGGGCTTCCACGTCGATGTTGTAGGGACACTCGAACTCGAGTCCGTATCGCACGTGCATCAGCACGATCGACTTGCGCAAGAAGGCTAGGGCGTACTTGTCGACCACGACGCGCATGGCCTGTAGCTCTGCGTCTGACAGCGGCCTCGCGTATCGATCCCACTCCATCGCCATCCCGGACACCGCCAGCTTGAGAGCTTCGCTGACTGGTACTCCGCCAGTAGTATCATCCACCTTCATCCACTTGACCAGTTTCTTGAACACAAACACTGCCTTGACCACTTCCGCCCAATAGCACAGCTGCAGTATACTGCTCGCCTCTGCCACGTTCGGCGCCATGAATGCCAACCAATCCACGAAGAACAAGAACACATCATCCTGAAACAGCAGCTTCTCCCCACTATCCTTCAGCTTGATGAACGCGATATCACTCTCCATCCCAAAAAGCAAAGCACACATGATGTCCCTCCGCTTGACCGTGTCCTGCGCCACCATATTCACGCCTGGATTCCGTAGCACGTTGACCGCCAAAAACGACTCCACCGTCTCGGACAAGATCCGCAGGTGCGTAAGGTTCTGCTCGCTGAGATCCGCCAATAGCGATGTCGCAAGCGGCTCACTCGCAGCAGCAGCGCCGCGATGCGCGATCTCGAACGCCGAGACGGACATCCCCAGCGCACGCGACAGCGCCGCAACGGGATTCACCGCGCCTTCCGCCGTACTCCGATGCGGCGTCGCCGAGCCGAACAGCTTATTGACCCGGATCGTCTCGTCGATGCGGTGGTACGCCCTGACCAGCTCCGCCATGCGCGGCTGCTCGCTCGACGACGAAGACGACGACGAAGCGAGATACGGGCCCCGCACCTCCGCCGCAGCGCCTGCGCCCTCTCCACGCCCAATGCGGAACAGCGACGACAGACTGTACCCCCTCCGCAGCGAGAACCGCGGCTGCTGCGACGCACTCCCAACCCCCGTCCCAGACGACGAAGGATCCAGCGACAACTCCTGGAAACTCGAAATCAAACTCGGCGCGAAGGTCGCGGCCACATACCGCGAGCTGCGCGACGCATACAGCTCTTGCACCTGCTGCAACCGCTGCGTAGCCGTCGCCGCATCCTTCGTGAAAGACAGATCCGGAGCAGTCGCTGCGCTCTGCTCCGCCAGCCACTCCCCTAATTCTTTAGCAGCGTGCAACTCGTGCTCGCACGCGCAGTCCTTGCCTCTCCAGATAATCGGCAGGAAAGTATTGCCAAGCGCTTTGCACAACGGGCAAGTGAACTCCTTCAGCCCGATGCGCTCGGGGTGGTTCCGCGCGATTTGGTTCTGGTGCCGTTGCGCCGTGGCGTGCAGGTAACGCTCGAAACAATGGAAGTGCATGATGTGGCCGCAGCTCGTGGAGACGGGGCCGCGGATGGTGTTCTGTGGCTGGTGCGTGGGGAAGCCCTTTGACAGACCCTGTCGCTCGAAATTCACGACCTTGCCGTCGGCCATTGTTTTCTGTCCCATGCGCTTGTTGTCGCCTGAGACGCCGAAAGGTCGGATGGCATCTGAGGCGCGGTCGAGGCTGGTGGGCGTATCGAGGACCTCCTGCACGAAAGCTGGGAACTCGACGGGAGTGGCGCGCAGGACATTGCTCTCGCCCAGGTACGCAAAAGTACCGTAGAGCTTCTGATCGTCCGTGTCCTCTTGGCACAAGATACAGGTCCCGCTGGGGAACTTCCACGTCTTCCTCGTCTCTACGAAACCCTCCGGCTCCTCGGTGATGGACATATTGTCGAAGTCGTCAAAGTCGTCCCCGAACGCCGACATGCCCTGGTTCTGCATAAACCTATTTTGCTGCTCCTTCATCTTCGCCATGACCCGGGCTTGCCGCGCAAGAGCCTCCTGCTTCTTCTTGTCCTTGTCCTCGGTCGATGCCACCGACGCAGGGGAGCCCGTCTCCGTCCGGTCGAACAGCGCACCCAGGAGTCCCGAGAGAGTGCTCAAGCGGTCCGGACTGCGCCGCTGCATTTTACGCAGTACGTGCTTGATCGTCGGATGGCAAGAAGCATACTCATCGATACCAGAGAGCTGGACAAGCAACGAGACCACCGTGTCGCCTTGCCGTCCACCCAGTCTGCACACTGGCGTGGCAGCCAACGTCATGAAACCCTCCTCTCGTCCCTGCCCGCTATCCTCAACGATAGCGAGGATAACCAAATGCAGCACCATGTGCAGAAACGTCTCCACCCTCGTGACCTGCATCTTTGGCGCGAACGTCTTGATCCCGGCCGCATACGCCAGCGCCGCACATAAAGTCTGCACAAATAACGGCGTGCGTGTGAAAGCCGCCAGATCCGAGAACAGACCGCTGGGAATGGCTTCCAGATGCGGCTCATAGACGACATCCTCGGCTTTCTGCCCAGTCTTTTGCCCGATATGCTTCTTGTAGATCCCTTCGGCCTCCTCGCGATGATTCCGGCTGTAGTGCGCATAATATGGATCGACCAACTCGATAGCATCGGGCTTGAGCTGGAACGTCCCCGTATCGCTGAGTCCCTCCGGCGGGCGATAGACTGCTATGCTCTCGAGCACACCGGCGAATTCGTCGCTATCGGAGACTTTATCCGTTACGCGTGCCTTGATATCCGAGTACGAGAGCGGCTTGAAGCAGAGCGCGTGCGCGATATCATTCCGCACTGTCTTGGCATGCTGCTCTTTCTCAGTCGCAGCCGGCGTGAGATTGCTGCGCTCGCACAGCACAATGACGAGGAGGTGGAAGAAGTCCTCAATGATATCCAGCTGCTGTATCTCTTCGTACCCGCTCATGACTGCATAGTCGCCGGTGAACCACCGTGTCAATTCGAAGCGATCAATCATCTGCGCTAGAAAGCGCTCGCCGGGTCTCTCCGTGTCGGACCCGCACAGCACAAGCCCAGCCTGCACCATCAGGATATCGCGCTGGTATCCCACGTCTCGATAGTTGACGCTCCGGTACGTGTGCGCTTGATGCCGGAGCGTAATGCCATTGCGGACCCACATCCCAGACTTCATTTGCGCAAGCCAGACGTACGTCCGTAACGGATGGTCGAAGATAGAGCTCAGCAACTCGTCCGGCGTCAGAGAGCTGGGCGGAGCCGGCACCGCACGCGTGACGTTCCAAGGATCCTTCAGATCGTCGGGCGTGAAGGCCAAGAGCGCCCTCACTTCGCTCCGCTTCATCGCCTTGGCATCCTCGATAAGCCAAGAGAGCAGGTAGTGCAGCGGGTGATGGAAACTCATTGGCTCTGTCTGCACCACACACTTCGGCACGCTGTATTGCTTCCCATCGGCCTCGAAAGGTCCCACAGCATGCCACGGTAAATCCTCCTTCAGCTCCGCGGCCGTAAATCGTCGCCGCTCGTAGCCAAACGAGTTGATCATAGTCACCTGCGCCGCTGTCCGCAAGGCGCGCATCAAGAGCCTATTCCAACCGATCGTTTCCGGCTGCGAAGCAAAGGACTCGGCGACCTGCTTGCAAAGCCTGTTCAGCTCCTTGACGATCATGCTCGCGCTGATCCACGCGTCGCTCTCGTACTCCACGTGCTCTCCAGTGGCGCGGGTGTTCGGGCAAACGCCTTGGTGGAGCTTGACCAGGTCCAGGAATTGAAGGAGGTATTGCGGCTCAATGCGAATCCTGTGTCGGATGAATTCGCTTTGACAGAGCCAGCGCAGGTCGATGAAGAAGTGGAAGATGCGTCGGTTGGTCACTGCACCCGCATCAAATGCTAGCGTTGCACGCGGGTTGACGTCCTCCGGGTAGCCGACTTGCCGTGTTGTCAGGAAGGTGTAGAGCAAGGCCATAAGGTTGGTGAAGAAGTTTCCTCGCTCGACCACCTCTTCCGTGATGGACGGAGTAGTAAGCATCTGCAGGCTGAGATTGATGATGCTGTGGTCCGGCTCCCGATCGGCTATGAGATACAGCTGTGCAAGATTGGTGTAAAGCCCAGCAAAGCGAAGGCCTAGTATGCGCTTGAAGTTCGGTGTCGTCACCACTGTCGTGATGTAGAGGTGCCGCAAACGGATCCGCAAAATCTTCCAAAGTCGCAAATCATACAAGATGAGGTAGTCGAGCCGCACTCGCCGCCACAGATCCTCGTATGGCTCGCTCACTGGTGTCTGGAACCCGCGTGGCTTCTCTAGCCAATGCTTGCTCGGTCGTAAGAGTCGTCTGCTCGGCCCCCCTTGCGCTTTCGGAGTCTTCGGCATGACATTATAAGGAGCTCTGACATTGGGTCGCGGTTCCGACACAGCCTCACCATCATCGCTATCGGCGGGTGTGAAGATTCGTCTGCGTCCTGGCCTATTTTGCGGGGGCGGTGGTGGAGGAGGATAGCCCGCTAATGTCGCCTCCAGCGCCTCCGTGTCGTCCATGAAGTCGATGTCCATGTCCGTCGTGTCTGCCCGGCCATCTATGGCGGTATTGTACGGATGCCGCCTCTCTTCAGTCTCGACCTCCATGCTGTCTTCCTCGACTACTACCTCGTCGTACTCGTCGCCATCATCTTCATCGTCATCAATGCCATCATCTTCAGCGTCAACCGCTGTATTGCCGTCCAGCAGCTCCATCCTGACCACACGAACGCCTGCAGCAACCAGTGGTGCCGGCACTGCGCCTGCAGCAACATCAGTCTGCGCCGCTGCGAAGGTTTGCATGAACTCCCGATACTGCCGTCGCGAGCTGTTGTTCTCCTCCGACTCATGATCGTCCATTCCCTGTTGTCCAATATCGGCATTCGTCGCCCGACTACCCGTTCGCCACCGTTTCAACAGCTCCTCGCAAACCAGGTTCCGCAAGACATACGAATCGCCTCCCACAGTACAGCCTGAGATGTCTGAGATCCAGTCAATGATTGTCGAGCACATCTGCTCTCGGAACGTGTCCCTCGAGCTGCGAATGGTGACTGTGACTTTGATCTGCTCGAGTATACCAGCCATTCGCAGCAACTCTTGGACGTCGCGCGAATAGTGAACGACAGAACGACCATACTCATCCACTTCATTTGCGGTAGATTTGCCGAATCTTTTCGACTTGCTGCATGCCCGCGCGACCTGGTTCTGCACATCGTCCACAGTATGCTTCTCGTCGTTCCAAAGCACAAGGGCGAACTCGGGATTCGGATCGGTTGGTTCGTGCTCGTAAGGAGGTCCTAACCGAGACTGTTCCTCGTCTTGACGGATAGAGGCTTCACTCTTAGCTAGCCGCAGCTGCTCTGGCGAGCATGAGAAGATATCGCAGAGGTAGTCGATGGCCCGACCCAACGTCATACGCATGGCTTGAACCAGATCCGGCGGCAGCTGAGAGACCGGGAAGTTCATGGACGCCCTCTGCTTGCCCTTCTGCCTCGCCGGCCGCTCTACCGTGCCTTCCGTATGTATGGAGCAGGGTACTTCTCCCCTCCAAGCCTCCCGGTCGTTGCAGTCGCAGCAGCCGGCGTTGCCCGGCGAGACAGAGATAAAGACATTGTGGCCTTCGTGATCGCTGCTTTCGAAACACCTCACGCAGAGAACACACGTATCGTCCGTGGCGCACGTCTTGCAGTGGTAGGTGCTCTCGCCGGTCTTGAAGATGTGCCCGCAGGCCGTTCCCTTGGCCGCGGCCGTGTATTCGGCGCCTTCCTCGGCTCCTTGCGCCTCTTTCAGCGACCAGGGCCTTGATCGATCGTTTGGCTCACCGTGTGGGAAGAAGAGGCAGAGGTAGTCGTTGCGATTTCGCGCCAGGGAGCGGAATAGGATCTCGCGAAGGTGTCGATCGGCGGCGGAGGTGTAGCGAAAGCCGAAGTTGATGGGGTGATTCAGAAGCTCTTCGCTGAGAGCGCGGTCGTCAGGTGTGAGCATCGTGGAAGGAGTCGATGGTGTTGCGCCGGACTCTAAGACTTCGGGGTTTCAGAGGTGTGGAAGACGAGTCATGGCAGGCCTTGGTAGGATGGGCTAGCTGGGTGATGATTCGATCGTTCAACCGGAGACGATGCTTGGAGGTGTGTGTGTGTGTGCGTGTAGGTTGGTGATGCGGTGGAAGTGGCTGTTTTATGGAAGCGTAAGCGGCAGGCACACTGAGGCAACGCGACTGGCAGCGCGCTGATGACGTCGAAATCAATCAAGTCCTTGAGCAGCACGATCTCATGATGCGATCTGGAGAATATCATAAAGTCACTAGAGGGCAGTAGACTGCAGTGTAAGGCTACTCTCATGCAGGTGGCAGGTTGCCTTACAGAGGGTTGAGGCTCCGCTTGCTGGTGACTATGTACATATCTTCGCCGCTACTCAGACATCACGCAAAGCAAGCCATCCTGACAACTCCGCGAGCTGCTTATCGTTGCGTAATCCTAAGTCACCCGCAACCGCACCCTCCCTCCCCGCGCTCCCAGTACCATATGGTGTTCGCCCCTTCTCGTATGCGACCACAGCTTCCGGCTACTCATCGTGCTCCATGTACCGTTGTTTAATGTCCTTCCATTGCCGCTGTCATTCACGTTAGTATGCGTGTGTTGTAGTGCAAGCCAGTATACACATACGCCTCGGTTTATGCTGTTCCAGATGCCATTGGCTGTGGTCTCGAAGGCACTGCATACCACACATCAGCTCTTCGTGCTCCCTCCTACTCCACTAGACCTCGAGTCACACGTACATCTCAGTCGCGAATGCTCCTAGGAAGATGACGCCCAAGAAGCCAAAGTTCCGCCGGATCACCAGCCTGTTCCCTTGTCTGTCAGTGTTCGATCCGAAGCGTACAGGCAGATGCGTAGTGGAGAACGCACGCATAGAATGATCCGAGGAAACCGCTGGGTGCAGGCATCGTGACTGTGTGACGCTGAGCTTGGTGGCGAGTGAGTATCGGGTGTGGTCGTCGTTGGCAGTCGAAGGCTTGAAGGCAATGGGTGGAAGTCGAAAGTCAAGATCGGCAAAAGAAAGCTGGGTTCCGATTGGCTGCGCAAGAAGTCCAGGGCAGTAAGCACAACTCGCAATGTCGCGGCTCCAAGAACGCTACATCCACGCACTCTCAGTTAGAAAGTCTCGACCAAGTCCCTTTACAATGAGTTGGGCCTATCTTTCAGCGAGGTGATGCACGCCGAAAATCTGAAGGTTAGCTCGGAGTGACTGGCACCTACCACAACCACCATCACAACCGCAAGGCAGCAACACCGCAGCCATCCTGAACCATGGCAACTTCTTCCGCCACTGCCACCACCTCGAAAACTACCAAATCCGGCATCCACAAACTCCCCAACGGCTCCACCGTCATCCCCGCCTCCACCCGCCCCGACGGCACCACGCGCAAAGAGATCCGCGTGAAACCCGGCTATAAACCCCCCGAAGACGTCGAAGTGTATAAGAACAAGACAGCAGATGGCTGGAAAAACAGGGGTAAAGGAGGTGTGCCGGGTGCGGAGGTGGAGGAGGAGAAGCTGCCCCCGCATAAGGCGGCTGCGGCTAAGAATGCTAGGAGGAGGGAGGCGAGGAGACGGGCTACGGAGGATGAAAAGGGTGGAGAGGCGGAGGATACTGGTGATGCGAAGGATAATGTGGCAGCGGTTGGGAAGTCGCAAGATGTGAAGGCGGAGGAAGCAGATCCTGAAGCGGAAGCCGCGAAGGAAGCTCGGAAATTGGCTAAGAAGCTGCGGCAGGCGCGAGAGCTGAAGGAGAAGAAGGAGAGCGGGGACGCGCTGTTGCCGGAGCAGTTTGCGAAGGTCATCAAGATCCAGGAGCTGATACGGCAATTGGATGGTCTGGGATTCGATGCTGAGGGCGAGAAGAAGGGAGTCGCTGGGCTTGAGAAAGATGGCAAGTGAGCGGTGTGAAGCTGCTTGGCAAGACTCATACCCAAGCCAGTGATGCCTGCGGATCCACTGGACAGGTGATTCGGCTTGGATCCGTACTACGGATTGTAGGACGATCGAAGGCCGACCAGGACCACCCAGACTCTGATGTGTCAGCAGGATCACCGCACCACTTCCGAATGATGGATTGCGTGCTCAGCATTGCGTGTCGCCACGACTTTACCTTGTCAGATGACTGCTCATAATATCCATCATGGATTGCACGGAGCAGCTCGCAAATAATAGTGCCACCGGCCGCAACATCTCAACGACAGCAGCTCGTTACCGGACTCGTGCATGCAGCGGTGCCGATGCACGGGGCATGCGAGCCACGCCGGGATCGCGCAATCCCGTCAAGCGAGAGGATGACGGGGAGTAAGGAGAGCATGCAAGCTCGGACTAGAAACATGAAGGCATGGAGCCCTCCTACCGCGAAATCACATGTATTCCGCGTGCTTTATTATTCAGCACCCGCGGTCCTTCACGGGAAGAGGAAGACTTGGTAGCCGTAGCAAGCCGCCACGAAATTGCATGGCGGGAGTAAACGGTATTCACTACCAGTCCATACCGCATCTTTCCAACGAACGTCACACAACCGTGGGCTCATCACCTAACCTCCCACATCTTCATCTTTCCCCCCTCGCTCGCCACAACCAACACGGCATACACGCCCGCTCCGGCTCCAGAGGCTCCCTCTACACTATCTACAATTTCTCCCCCGGCAACGGCCACCCCAGTGATTCTTCCCAAAGGAGTCGAACTCGTCGGCCAATTCCGGAAGACCGTGCAGCTCGGCAGATGTACCAAGCGAAGGGCATCGCGCTTCCATTTCGACGCCATGACCAGTAGTTGGCCGTCGGGAGAGAAAACGAGGTGCGAGGTCGGTGTGGTGAGGTGGGCGAGCGTTTTGGTGGGTTTGGGGTGCGAGGGAATACCTAGTCCTGCACTCGTCGTCGCCATAATTGACGACGGCGCAGTAGGTGTCGCTGTCGGTGGAGGTCCAGTAAGCCAAACCCTCCGATCGTAGATATTGACGATGCCCGAGCTACTGCCAACCACCACCCACCGATCTGTGCCAAAAGCCGACTTCACAAACTCGTGCTGCCCACCTAACGCAATCGTCGTGGTGCCTACAGCTCCTTCATCCTGCCACCTCGCCACCACAGTCTGCGTGCCTACATTCCACTCCGTGACCTCCCCGCTTTTGCCCGCGATACACAAGCCTTTCCCGTCCCGCCACCAACAGAAATCCGCCACGCCGCCTCGACTTTCGACGCGCACTTGACTGACCCATTGGAGTGTGGAAGCAGAAAGCACGTTGACCACCCCTCCGCCTTTCCGCGCGGACCCGAGAAGAGCCATGTACTTCCCGTCTGGACTTAGCTTGAAGCGCTCCATACTCCTCTGCTCATGCTGCTGTCCATACACTCGAGCGATCTTCTCCACGCGTCCGGTCTGCAGGTCCCAGACGTGGAAGTAGCGTCTCCGCGCCGATAGGAAGATCCGGGAGTCTTTCGGGTGGAAAGCCGTGGTGGTGAGTGTTGAGCCGCGAATGTGGAGGCTGGTTAGTAGGGGGTTAGGATTGGGTGCAGAAGGCGAAGAGGCGATGTGGTGTAGCGAGAGGGTCGAGGATGGGCCTGAGGAGAGAAGGAGCGGGAGAGTGGGGTGGAATGAGAGAGAAGTGATGGCTGAGGGCTGCACGCCGGGTATGTCTTTAGCGCGTTGGATGTCGATGACCTCCGGACGGAGTTTGCGCTTTTTGCCAGTTGATGGACCGGAGGAGCGGACGAGAGATTCGGCGTCTCTCAGGAGTTTGGACAATGGTGCACTTGATGGGATGTCATCTGAGTCCATGTCTTCATCCGAGGCAGCTTCGTCGTCGTCTGAGCCGGAGAGTCTGCGTTTCTTGTACGCCGGCTTTTGTGTGGCATGTTGGGCCCATTGGGGTCGCGGGTGGAGTAGTTCGAATTGCTGCCGTAGTCGCCGGGAGTAGTCTTTGCCGTTGACGACATCCTCCGCCTCTGTACGTCGCAGCTTCCGCAACCGGGGGACGGAGGCGAGCGAGACCAAGGTCCTCTCATCGTCGCTGTCTTCCCACGCTGCCGGGAGCTTGGATCTGAACGTGTCATCGTCGTCCGAGTCCGTGTGTGTAGTAGGCTGTATCGCATCCGCGTCTCCAGTGTCGGTGAAAAAGAGCTGCTCAAGTCAGCCACTCACTCTGGTATTGCGTGTACGGAACAG
>JAABUP010008029.1_pt1 | contig 13702 bp, 15 predicted proteins | sample 5559201 | NCBI WGS metagenome assembly JAABUP01 (sample SAMN10711887, study PRJNA513373) | rock metagenome | isolation source: Antarctica rocks | place: Antarctica | reverse complement strand
GATCACGCAAGATCTTGTCATTGACGACGATAAGTACAATGCATTGAAGATGCACATTAAACAAATGCTGAGAGACACGAAATTACTAGAAACTTCGCTTGATAATAAAACTGAAAAGAAGACAGTCAGAAAGATTGTCACAATCATAAATGCTGAACTTTCACATTTGCTGATAGAAGAAAGTTAAGCAAAATGAAAAGATGCTTGTCTTGTAGAATGAGTAAGATGAATCAACAGTAAAAAGAGAGGTAAATCAACAAGCATAAAGACAGAGAAGTTCGCTCATCTGATCAAGTAAGAAAAACTCAGCTCAGTCTTATTATTCATCAAGTCAGTTCTGAAAGCGAGATTTAAGCTGTACTGACATTGATGAGAAGAAGATTAAGAAAGATATAAAAGCAGATTGAAATGTAAGAGTGAAGAGCATGATGCAAACTCTACTATCTGTACAAGCTTTAAAGATATAACCACGAGCACATGAGAGGCGCTGGCGTGTTTCCGAGTCGTGTCATCCCATATCAGCACACGATGACGGAATCAGGATTCAGGACACTACTTCAGGAACACCGAAAGAGGTTTGCCTCTTAGTTTCGGTCATGGTAATATATCAACACTGAGACAATTCTCGTGAGCATGAATGTCGACTTACTGAATGCTAGCGCTGAAATTCCTTCTATCAATTTGCTACCTTTGTCAATTTTATATGTCAACCAAAAGCTTCCAGAAAACTTGTTTGACAAAAACAACCGGAAAATGCTTCAAAGCGCATACGACTCTTAACGAGCTGCGGACCACAACATGCGTGTGGAAGACAGCCAAAAGTATAAGGCCCTCTTAAGTGTCTGAATTTGCAAATACTTTCAAAAGCGTTCCGAGTGACGAGATTACTCGGTTTCAAACATTGGTCGCGACAGTCTATCAACATAACAGCTATACAAGCACTAGACTCACCCTTTCTGTCGTCATGGGCCAAGGTTTCAACCTACATCCTCTGCAGTACGGTGGTCCGAAGTACCGGAGAATGAGTTCCTACACCACAAGTTTGTCACAGACGTCGTGAGCAGGTTAGAAAAGAAAAGCGAAGCTATAGAGCAATGGAAAAAGGACCGGTCGTATCCATACCCTGATCAACAATATACATCGCAAAGAAGAACTTTCGCGTACGAGATGAGAATCAACAAGCCAGAGCTCATGATCCGATTTCGAATGAATGCAAGTAGGAATACTCTAGCGCATAGCGGAAATCTCAACATGAAGATCGAAAGATGCCATTCCGCAGCAGTCGCAACAATACTCGCCGCTGGCTATGATCGGCTCGAAGAAGATATTTTGGAAGCAGATTGTGAAAGCTTCGATTTAAAGCATTTTGCATACAATAGATCTCGTCATCTACTTCAGGAAGCGAAAAATGCCAACTCGAACGCTTAAGCCGAATTCTTGGAGAGGTGTTAAGCTCAGCACGTCGTTGCTACCTATTGCTATAGACGATACCCCGAGCAGGAAAATATTGAACAAGTCTCATTCAAAAACGAAAGTTGTTCCCATATATCAGAGGTATATTATATGGCTGAACTTCATAATCTAAGGTTTCTTGAATTCGGCTTGAGAAACGCTGTGGAACGAAACATCAAGTCATATTCTTTCATTCTGATAACTAATTCCAATCTTTTACTTTTAGTTTTTCACTTCTTTTCTTTCAATGTTCAAACGCTTTCTATTCTTCGAAAAGCAAAAAGAAGACATGAATCTTTCAAGAATATGGGATTCTCCCTTCTGATTCACAGATAATGTTCAAAAGAAACGACTGTTCAGAGCGATTCCCTCAGCTACAGTATTTAAGAGCATTGCCTGAAGAATGACTTGACCCACCCCACAACAGCGATCTCCTTCAGCGACTTATAACGCTGCTGACGCTGCACCAACCCACGAGACCTGCCCTCAGCCTTCATTCTTCTTTCGGACCTTTTCCTTGACATCATCCAGCACCTATTTCTCGCTGCAGCAACAAAACTTCTTGAGAGGCTCCGGAAACCACCTCGAACAACCACAGAAGAGGGTTTCAAGACTTACGGCTAAGAATAGCTGGATGAACTGGGATTTCAGCGTAGAAAGCTATCAAGGAGGAAGTGAAAGAAGTTTAGAAAGACCAAGGAAGCGCGAGAAAAAGATGGCCTGTTCTGGTATCGGAGAGTCTGAGACTGGCATGAGCGAACGGGACAGGTTGTGGATTATTCAATAAAAGGGTTGAAGGATAAAAAGCATGAAGATCTTTGAGGTATCGCCAGCTATAAGAGTGTATATCAGCAATATAGGTGGCCGAATCATGCGCTTTCTAAAACATTTCCCGCAGCTATCTTGAGACCGTGATCCGGCATCAAGACCATGGGAGGTCAAGAACACAATGGCTGAAAACCCTCGTTATCATTTCCGTGAAGAAAACTGCAGCTACAAGAGATAATGATATGTCGATGGAAGGTGACATTCGGTGCATCCCACAACTTCCCTGAACTCCCCAAGTAATTGGTTTCATTAAAACAACATGACAGCTCGCCTATTAATAACCTGAACCCATGCAGAAGCCATCAACACGGAAGTCATTCTCTCACAATGACACTGACTAAAGTGAGTTCTATGATCTCTCTATATCATCTGAGACATTTCATTAATGATCAGCAAAAGTTAGTAATAGAGAACCTCTTCCAAGCCAATTGGAGGAAAGCACAACCGCAGCCGTGCTCAAGCATCGAGGATAGTTGAGCACAAGTTCAATGTTCCATTCTCAACTGATCTCATACCAAAACACAAAAGTCTGAAACGACATCGACCGTCAGGAAAGGCATATAATGTCAATAAAACAAGAGGATAATAAGCGGGCAATGCTCAATCACCGCTCAACCATAGCCATTCCCCAAAAAAAATCCCAGAAGAGAAAAAATTCCCTCTGCCGTTCAAGACGGAAACAACGAGTGTTGGCTAAAATAGAAATGCAATTGTCGAAAAGTAACCCAAAAAGACATGTGAGAAAGAATCAAGGGTGAGGCATCAATATGATGTGCGAAGAGAAAACACTATCTCTTAAGATGGCAAAAACCACCGACGCTGATGATCGCGTTTGAGAGGCTTCAAGTACACAATCATGAGCGGACAGACGATAACAGACCAAGCCCTCTAGACTGCAGTCCGCAACCGATGAATCCAGTGATTGTAACCCCTTAACGACTGAAATGTGGCCTTCGAGAACACCAAACCAGCAAAATCCTCACCAAATCTCAACCCTACCATTTCTCAAAATCTGCTCCCTTAAAAAAAGGATTTGACCAAGGTCTACATAGAATGCTCTTGCTCTTCCCTCACGACCGGAGTCTCTTACAGGCTCCGTAAATGTAATCATTCATCGTCATCGACTTTCTGGGTCCCTCAAAGTCACCAACGCACCATATGCTCAAACGACGGGATCGATCTGGAAACTGCCGAGTGCGGAACAAAAGACAAAGTGGCCACCGCCCGTCGTTCGGGATCTACTACCCACAGAGATAACCCCATCAGGCCTAGAGAATGACAGGCAAGAAGGCGTATCCCTTTCGTCACCCCGCTGCCGTCGAGATCCGAGGACGAAACGGAACGGAACATCAGACGCACTGGTGTCGCTCATACCATCCTATCTTTCAGCCCTCACCACTTCTGACTGCCGAATAATTCATCTCGCGTGCGCCAATGCAAAGGGCATAACGACAACGGCGACATATCTCTTCTTTCTAACCTTCTTTATATCTCCAAAAACATCCTCATACCAGAAGCAAGCCGTCGAACCTTGGCGCTCGTTAAAAGCAGACGAACATACAATGGCATCCCTGCCCACCTCTGCGCTCGTGCCTGTGGATTTCCCGAGTGGGTCATATTGGAGAGCAAAAGGGATTAGAGCGGTAAGGTTCGCAAAGGAGCCTAAAGAGCCGGCCTTCTCACTTTTCGATGAAACCATCCGGGTTCTAGCTAGGTTATCCAGAGTGTTTGCAGTGCCAGTAGGGAGGTTTCAAGACGGGGAAGGTGTCGATCCATATAAAGAACATAGAGGATTCTACGACCAGCTTACATCGGAACTTTAATCACAATTAATATTTGCGAGGGTAGGGGAAATAGGCGTGGAGGCTGTGCACAGAGGAAGATGATGGAGATGGAATTGCAGCATGGGGCTTGTGGGTTTGTTTGTGCTGATGATGGTGAAGGGGGGAGGCGCGGTAGCGTGGTATAAAAGGAGTACAGCAAAGACAGGAAAGGCACAAATGCGTCAAGACAGCACGCGCACGTACGAGAAGGATGGAAGAAGTCATTAACCGTACTAGAAGCATAGGTGGTTTAGTCTCGCGATTTCTTGAAGCTAGCGGATGGTATGAGAGCAGTGCTGGAAAATCTGTGCAAAACAATCTTGCAACGCAGCAAAGTTGGATACAGGCGACTTATAAAGAGATTGCTTCTGGTATTGTTGAAGTAGTAGAACCATTCTGTGGCTTTGACTAACATGCCTCCTTCTGAGCGGATTTCTTTCAAACACCTTTTTCTCTTTTCGAAGACTATCAATTAAGACAGACTTTAAGCAAGGACGTCTCAATACGCGTATCCGCTGTATTAGGTTCATTTGACTGAATATCGGCAAGTTGATCTAGATAATTGGAGCTGAAGTTCTTATTAACATACTTCAGTATTCGTCTATCCTTTAGTCGAGTTTCCTAGGTCTCCACGTGGTACCAGCAAAGCGGAACTCTATGGACGAGCTTTATCGAGCTGTTTTGTATCGTCGATGCCTATGCATTCCTCAAGGACTCCATGCGAGGCTCCTATTTCGAGATCAAAATTCTGAGACGGGCTTTGTGCCGCGATGGAACCCTAGCTTTGGGGCTGCACCAACCTTGATGTCATTGCTTGACCCTTATGCTATAGATGTTTCTGGGCGTGAAACCCAAATAGACGAAGCCGTGAACCAACATGACTCGCCCCGCTTTTTAGCATTATTCGTACATTCTGGGTAGAAGATTTCTCTGAAGGCTTCAAAGAGCACGATAATGCTGTAGAGTAGAGAGACGGCGTAGTAAGGAAACAAGTGGCGAGTAATGTAAGATATGAACGAGGTTAATTGGCCTAAGAGTATAGTCAGTGTCCAGCAGCAGATCCTCTTTACCTCCATCTCAACCCAGCAACATCTTCGCATCCAGAATATCCCTTCCCAACCAAATACCAGAACTTCTTTACAGCCCTGAACACATTCTTACCTGTTATCAGCACCCCCAATAGATCGAAATGCAGCGTGTCTTTACCTCTCTAGTCTCGATAACCATGAGTGTCCTTGCTATTACACAAGATCCATGCATCGGAATCGAAGGGTGCTGTCGTGATAAGAAGCTACCATATAATCTCAATGCTTTTTCGGACGTTGACCACTTGTAGACGGTCAATGCTGTAGCCAGCGTTGCAATTCACCATGCGGTAACATTAAAGTATGCGAGTAGAAAAGGAACATCCAAGATTCTCATGTGAGAGTAGCTTTCATGATCGACATGCTGAAACTGAACGAATTGAGCAATGTAGGGTCTGGTAGTTCAGAAGAGCAAGTAGGCATGATTTGCTGTGGTTATTTCTGAGGATCTTCGTACCCGAACTCTTTCTGCGTACTTCTTCTTTTCTATCCAGACTTTGATGATAGGTCACCACTCGAACCCAGCTAGTCCATCAGTCCTGCGGCAACTTGTACAGAAACCCCTCGTAGTATCCCGGCGGAGGTGCATTATGAAGAAACACAATGCTCGTACAAAGATATTGATGCACCGGCAATGTTAGTGTTCCGGCGATATGTTAAAGAGTGCTGCATGTAGCTTCGAGCTTTCATTCTGCACCCCCACCGCTTATCATGTCAATCATATCAAACAATACTCTCTATACTATTAAGCGAGACCGAGAATCCCCGTAATCTGACCGAGTAAAGAGTAGCAATCGGATCACATCTAACCATGCGAAATTACCAGCTGTCGGGATGGGAATACTACTACTCGGTCTTTGGTTTGCGAAACTTGTGTTGCAGCGGAGAGATGTAGGTAGTCGGAGGCAAAGAGGCTGCATTCAACTTAACATACATGAGTGCAATTAATGTCTATTCGTGCTAGCTGATAGATCTGTATGAGATGGCGGGATGATGATGTGTTGGCTCGTTTGAAGAACGTTGGTTGGAAGCCGCGGTGTTGAAACTGCAGAACTACAGTAGGTATCCCTTCGCTTGACAATCGCGCAATCGCTACACACAAAGTTCTTGAACGGTCACCCAGAAAGCACAGCCTTTTGATTCATATGTTAAGTCTGTTACTCGCTATGGGGTATTGCCAATTCCGAAAAAGAATCCTATGCAATTCGTTAAAGGAAGCAGTTGCAATTGCTACTGCCGAGAAAGCTCCGTAACACCTCGCTTTCGTCAAGATCCTGCCATACCTCCAGATAGCTCGCCGTGTCAAAGTGTAAATGCGACCCGACAATCATTTTCGTTGCTTCAAAAGCCTAAAAGCTTTCCTGCAACCGCCAATACCTCAAGCTAACCTTCCACCTCACCGCCCTCCAAACACCGAATCATCGCTCGATCCTTCACTCCCCTCTCCTCCTCCTCCAACCTTCGCAATGCTTGCCTAACGTCGTCTTTCTCAAACGCCACCTCCTGCTGCTGCAACTTGTACCAGTTCCGATGCCTCTCGCAGCGCTTCTTCTGGCAGACTCCACGTCCCAGCTCATCATCTTGGGCCGTCTCGCCAGCCTCTTCGCTAGGCAGTGGCGCACCCAGTACGTCGTCGTCGAAAGCCTTCTGGCCTTCAGGCCCACAGCGCCAGGCCTTGAACTCCTCGTCCGACCAGCTGAGGCGGGCATCGTAGCCGCAGATGTCCTTTAATGACTTTTCTTTCTTGCGGAGTTCATCGAGAACAATTTTGCCACGGGCTTTGACAAGTCCCAGGAAGGTATCTCGATCTTCGAGCGTGGATTTTCGCATTCGTAAGCTCTCTTTGGAGGACGTGATGCCTGCTATTGTTTCGGTTTCTTCGGACGTGTAGGCAACCTTCTGTTTCTGAGTCCCATCCTCCATCTTGATTTCATTTCCGTCAGGGCTGACTGTCCGAGGCGGACTGAGTACACCTTCTCCAATCTTTCGAAATTCGTCAATGTCTTTCACGCCAGCGACCACAGCTTTCAATTCGGGTGCCCTGAGTACGCCCCCATGGAGGTAGCTTGGTTCGTCATCAGCCTCTATATCACCATCCCCGTTACCAACATTGGTATTGTAGTTGCTCTTCCTCTTTCTTTTGTTGTTGCCTGTCGGCTTCTTCTCGTCTGTTTCACCTTTCAGCGCGTGTCGCGCCATGTACTCTCTTCCATGCTCGTCACTGCAGTATTTCGATGGGTTTGCGCCAGTGACTCGAGCTGGTTCACGACAGCCTTCGAGGCGACACATTGCTTTCCAAGTTGTTGGACCCTCGCCTTTCGCTTGGCAATTTGGACCTGTGGCAATAAAAGTCGTTAGCAGTTGTCGCAAGACGTAGAGACATTGCGCCTACAGATCCATTTATCAATGATTTTGCCATCTTCCTCGGTCATTTTCACACATCTGCCATGAAACCAATCTTCGCAAGACCCGTCACATCCTATCATCCAGGTGTGGTCGTCTGGTTTACGGCAAATACAGAAGAGCTGTGAGTCATCATCCATATCCTCGTCGTCTTCTTGCTGGGCCACTGAAGAGCTACGTGTAGGAGTTGCGGAGTCTTGTTTGCGGTTCTTGGGTGCCGGTGTCTTACTTGCACGACTTGAGGCTGGGGTCGCCGAGCGCTTTACAGAGGGTGTACCGTCAACGCTCTCGGTGTCTATTTTGCGTTTCTTTGCCGCAGGCTTGACCGCACTTGCTGTTCCTTTTTTGGGCGCCGCTCGCTTCTTAGTTGGAGCTGGTTTTGGAGTTGCCGATGTGCTACGATTGAGTTCTTCTGTAGTATTGGGAGAAGGTCGGTAGCTCCCATCGTTTTTCAAGTCTCCAACATCTTTGGAGACTGCTTGTACTTCCTTCCTATGCAGATGCTCAGCTGAGGTTACACCTTGCATACTTACTGATTGTGAGTCGCTCAATCGTATCTTGTGTGGAAGCTGAGGTGTATCTTCTGTTATTTCAGCCTTTACTTTCACCTGATCATGCTGGGTTTCTGGTAAGGCAGTGACTACTGAAGGTAGCGCGGGACCGGGTAAGGGTTGTCGAATCTGAGTGAGCACTGGCGCATTATTGAGGTATCCTGGCTCAGTTTCTTTACTTGTTGACGTTTGGTGATCTGGCTGTGCTGATGTTCCTCTGACCGCCCCATCTGAAACTTCACTGTGCGATCGCAGAGCAGGTAGAGGAACAGGCGATTGACGGCTCTCTTTCGGTAGAGAGCCTCGTAAAGGAGCAAGTATTGCGGGCGCGTTGTCTGTGATTCCTGACATCCTCCTGGCTCTCACCTCACTGCTCGTTGAGTGGTGATATTGTTCTAGGCCTGGGGAGAATCTCGGCGCCGGAGGGTCCGCGGTGCGCGCAAAGTCAAAATGTGGTGGAGGTGAGGTGTGGCTACTGGTTGGTCGTGACAGTGGGTGGTGGAAAGTCTGTTGGTGAGCTCCTGGTGTTATGGAGGGGGCACCGTTCGGATTACTCGGTGACAGCATTGGTGCGCTACTCGTTGCTGCCGCGGCGAGAGCTTCAAGTGGAGATGCGGCGATAGAAAGACGATGAGGACTTCCACTTCCAGTATGAGCTAGACCTTCAGCTACCTCGTTAGAATGGCCGTCGTGCTGTCCGTCAATAGCCAACTGCTGAGTCTGAGGAGCTGGCGCGTGTGTGTCTGGGTTCGGGGCTGGATTGAGCAGTGAAGATAACTTGGACATGATTTCTGCAAGTAACTAAGTCTCAATTGAGAGGACAACCTTCGAGAAGGACGACGCTTGAAGTTACGCGACTCCAGATAAAGTTGGTTATGAGCGACATCGAGGGTTGGGTGATCTTGGAGCTCTACCTTAGTGAATGGTTCTAGTCTGGACGGGGTGGAGTCGCGAAGTCAATTGAGGCGATCCGGCAACTCCCTTAGCGGGGTTGCGTCAATGATCGGAGTAGAACTACTAGGGATACAACACCAACCCTTTCCGAGATTAGCCGACATGGCCGAGGTCGCCGAGACTCACTCAGTGATATATTTACTCTTACTTTTTCTTGTCCACTTGAACATCTTCCACCATATAGTAGCGATTAGTCTATAGTCCTCTAGGCTTTTCTTGCAAGTGCTGCCATCTTGGCGCACGAAGATGGTAGCTGCTAAGTACGCTCAAAGTCTTGACAGCGAGTACACCAAAACCCTTAGGGGTTGCCGCCGCAGTTAATAGAAGTACAGTAAATCGAAGCAGGTATAGACAGAAATCGAAGCAGAGAGTTAGAAGCTATTGGACATCCCATTGCATGGCTGGCTGAGCCTACATCCGAATAAGGGAATATATGACCTTAATAGGAGATATATCTGAGCCACAGCAGCGCCTCTCATATCATACGTCATTGGGACTGATACAACCAGGCATCGAAAACAAAAAGCAGATTTATTCGTGTTGGGCCAGTCAATTCCGGTACCTCCCCAGGCCATTGATCTTCAATCTTGTCCATATTGCCTTCAATAAGATGTGGGATGTTGAGTTTCGTACTGTACTGTGTACAATGTTGAAAGCCGTGCCCTTGCTCCGGAGCCGATCTCCAACCCCAGCAATGTCGCCGTCTTTAGACGAGCTACCCGCTGCTCTATATGTATCCACTATCTACGGAGAGACGCTCATGCACTTGAAGTCTTGGTCTTCGTGGTCGCACATTTCGTGGAGGCCCCAGTCGATAAGCTTTGCGTATGGCTTCATTGACAGGTAGAACAGGACTTTCTGGGCACCGCGATACGAAAGAGCATAAGCGTATGTGTATGTTTCACCAGACTTGCGTAGATTATCATGGTTGTGTTGTTATAGTGAGTCATGTCCGGAACCACGGCGAAGTTTGTGCGGTGTATAAGAGGCGTGGCTGCTGGATCGTTCTGGACAAGGACTCTTCTTTCATCTCCTGGCACGGGTTGATTCCCACAATGGCCTCTCTAGGGGTATTGGCGAGTAGCTGGCTCCCCAAGGTAAAATTCTTGAGGTGTGACCTAAAATCGACGTCCCAGTCAGAATCATATTCCATTACAGAGGCAGTGGTTAACCGATTATCGATGATGCTAAAGGATGGAGGTAGTTAACATTAATGACGCATATTTTCTATAAGTGTCCAGAACATATCTTACGCGTTGGCGAAATCCACATGTGAGCGCCAGCAGCCAATTACGCCAATTGTTTCTGGCAAATCCCCGAAGAACTTGACCAGTAGTCAGTCCTGCTTCAGAGGTAGATGTGGTGAAGCTTACACCAGGCAAAGCTTTAGTTGGGTTATCGGCACCGCTAACGCCTTCTATGATGTCGAATGAAAGTCCGTCAAAGATGCCGACAACCTCATAGCATCAATTTTATCGGTTTTGCGTGGCGTATTGATCTCATAAACCTCTCTCGAAATGTGCCGATCATGGTCAGTCTTTCAATTAGTTGGTGGTGTCAGAGACAAACGCTCCGAGTGTTGCGTTCCCAAGGTCCTTCAAGCTGTTCGACGGAAGCGCATTTCGCCTATCAAGAGAGACATGTCCAAGCTTGGCGCAAGATTTTTGTCAAACACAGCTCTTTAATGGTCCTGGCGCCGGAAGGTCTTTTTTGTGAGTAAGAAAAGGCGGTTAAGCCAATCACTAAGACAAGTTTCACTTTGACTCCATCGTGGTGGTGATTAACATCGCATTATAAGCACTGAGGGCACCCGTTGTCTCCTAGGTACTACAGAGGAAGCCCTGACGGACTTGAGAAGAGAAGGTATTCTTCAAGGGAACGCAATCCTCCGGACGATGAAGGCCGGGTTTCGAATGAGATTGAGGCGCGCCATCGAGTGTGGAATGCGCAGAATGGCGAGACAAAAGATGTGTCAACGTTTCAAGAAAAGAGAAAGATCGATTCTGGTATAATGCAGGAAACGTCAAAGCGGGAAGGTAATGTTGTCACAAGGCACTGGGTGAAATTGTAAAGCTGATAGGTACGAGCCAAGTCATCACGATCCAACTGTGGCAGGTGTGACACGAAGGAGCGAGTGAACGCCGAATCAATACGAATCGAAAGAGAAACATAATTACTTGTAAGATACAGCAAACGGTTTCAACATCATCGATCCGGATGGTTGAGCAGTTTCCCAGATCGTACATTCCCCTACTCCATGTGAAAGTATGAGCTTCACTATTAGCACTCGTCTCTGCGCGTCTCCATGGATTCCCCTAAACAGTCGCATCAGCTTCGTAGTACACTGGGCCATCCGTTAATAACAACCGTGCCATATCGGAAGCTTCCTTGCCTACTTGCGATGACACGAAACTGAGATCGAGAGTATCCCAGGTCATTGCCATCATAGTGAATTGGCGGTGCAAGTGCTCTATCTCAGGGCATGGTGGGTTTTGCCGAGCTCTTGATACGAGATGAGTAGAAAGTAATAAGCCACTCATAAGGCGATATAATCAAAGCTCGTGTCTGCTCTACTCCTAGATCTACACTCGAATCCGACGGGGTCGCTGTACTGTAGAATGCAATAGAAGAAGCGATATTTTTAAAAAGCTTGAGCAAAACTAAGAGCCTGCAAAAGGTACGGCGGATGCTTTCTCGCTTTAGATAAATAGAGCTAGGTACCTCTTGATGCATGAATTGACACCAGGAGCTCCTTTGCAGGCCCGATCATGTAACCATCCCGGGAGAACCGGAATGGGGATTTTCGGTACCACAAAAACCAGATCTGTCAAGACAATCTCTAAAAGTAAATCAAGCAGAGACAGCTCTTGAGGCCGTTGGTTGCTCAAACACCGTAGAAGGTCTGCGTTGATTTTCAGGAGCGTGTTCCATGCTTGTTCTCAACGGGACAGGCCCCGATCAATGCCACTCAGTCCACCGGCATGCGGTAAGTATCTTTCATTCCATGATGTGAAAGCTTAAGGAAACGGGCCATCCACAGACACTCACTGGCCATGCAGAGGACTTAATAGGGTTACATAAACAAGTCATGCTGGGTAAACAATGAAGCTTAAACAACGACGGGGGTCGAACTAAAGCTTCTGTTGATTTGTATCGAGACATGAGGTTGTGATCAGGTAGAGGGTACGTTCAAAGCCACGATGACCGTTGGCTTTCATAACTTCCCTGCAGAAAAAGGATCTGCTGCAGGTTGACGTCTATGTTTCGTAGGGCTGATGAAAGGCCGTGACACGTGACGTGTGACGCGAGTTATCTCATGTTTCATATCACCAACCAGAACACGTACTACGTTGTTATAAACAGCTGCATAACATTGTTCCTTGCGGATGTTCATTTGCTCCGAAGGTGCCCTGCGTTTGCAGATACAAACTACACCACTACAGGAACTCACTTTTTCCACCAAGCAAACCTCACCTCACTCAGCACAGCTCCTTTGCGCCTGAAGCCCCCAACAGCTGTCTGTGCTCTTAATCACATTCTGCACCTCACCATGGAAGACGACGAGGTGGGCCCCCCCCTCCCTGAGCTACAGCTGCTACTGACATCCTCGTCCTGCTTCCGTGACTTGCCAAGACCTTACACTCACACAAAACTAGGGCGCCTCTCCACGAGAGCTCCTCCTAGAAGCATGCCGCCGCAACAACACCAACCTCCTCGCTGAACTCCTCGCCCGTTTTCCTACGCCGGACAAGATTGCGCACCTACTCAACACATCCACCGATGGCGTAGGGAATTACTGCCTACATGTCGCGGCAGCTCACGGAGCGTGTAGGTCATTCCCTCATGCTCACAACGAGCTCAGAACCCTTTGTTCTCAATAAAGAAGCAATTGGTTGCCAGAGTCTCTGGCTGACACGATCGAGGAAATGCAGACGAAGTCCTCGACACCCTCCTGGACCAAGAAGGCCTCGAAGTCGATCCAATCAACCGCCTCGAGCAAGACACGCCTCTCCACAAAGCCGTCCGCTTCATCAACGAGCTGCAAGAAGAGCAATTGGATTCCGCATCGTCAATAGTAGAGCTCCTGCTAGACGCCGGGGCTGATCCGAGGTCAGCTGCTCTCCATACCCTTCGTGCTAAACTGGCGAGGTTATAGACGAGGTGTAGCTAACAGGGGCGATGCGATGTCTACAGAATACGCAACAAAGCCAAGCTGAAACCCATGGAGCTGGTCGACCCGAGAAACACGGAGCTGCGCCATATCCTCCAAAAGGGGGAGTTCGCCCTCATGCACGGCGCTGATGTGGTCGACGACGACGACGACCACGGCGGTCCTGCGAGTGATAGCGATTGATCTTCTAGTGCCATGCGTGACTAGATTTTTAGATGCATAGCCTGGTGTTGGTTAGGAGCGAGCGGGTGTTGCATAGCGGGTCGGCTAGGGAAGGATGTACGATAGACGTGATGGGTTTGGGGATGATGGTAATGCAGACTTGATGAGATGAGCAATCTCTTCGGCTGAAATGTGAAGGGCTTCTCTGGAGATCGGTCATCCAGCCCAACGTCAAGAAGAAAGAAATGCATGATTGCGGCGCCAGCACTATCC
>JAABUP010008026.1_pt1 | contig 13705 bp, 15 predicted proteins | sample 5559201 | NCBI WGS metagenome assembly JAABUP01 (sample SAMN10711887, study PRJNA513373) | rock metagenome | isolation source: Antarctica rocks | place: Antarctica | reverse complement strand
GCGGTCGGCTGACCCGATGACCTGTCGGTAGCCAAATTGTTTGTCGTACTTTCGCCAAATTATTTGTCGTGTATCTGCGAAGAAGCCACGCGGCATGGAACCGCCTGACGTGCACAGACGAGTCCGTGGGCGCCTCTCAAGGTCGTCGAGGCGTCCCGAACCGCGTCCTGAACCGCGCCATTTAGCGTGGCGACAAGCCGCCAGATAATTTGGCGATTCACACCATTACCTGCAGCATGATCGGGCGATCACCGATTGAAGGTCCAATGTGGGTGCCCGACTGCCACCTACAGACTGGGACACGGCTGCGCGTGGCGACTCATCTGTACCTGCACACTGGTCCAATGACGACGGCGCTGCTCCGGGTTGATCGCCCCTTCAACTGGGGGATCGTGATTTTGACCGACGAGTCCAGCAACGACCCGATCAACCAAATTCCGACCGGGAGCACACCCGTCGTCATCGACTCAACGGGCGCGACCATCGCCGTCCGGCACGCACAGGACGTGGACGATCTTGACGACGAACCGGTAGCGGTGACCGTGGAGGTGATCCTCGGTGCCGCAACCCAGCCGCCGACTCTTGGCGGCACGATCACCATTCCGACCGGCGCTCTACTTGTCGGGGACGCAGAGCACTTCGATGTTGCATCCCTCGTCCCCGGTGACTACCGAATCGCAGTCTTGGCTGTTCCCGCCGAATCTGCTCAACACATCACCATCTGGCTCAGCCCGCGAACCTGACGTCCCCCCGGGCATGCCCGGTCGTGGATCGACGGCCGGCGAAGGGCTCTTGAGCCGGTGGCTTGACCCTCACGCTGCAAGAAGGCTGAACTCGTTGCCGTCCGGGTCAGCCAGTTCGACGTGGTCGGACAAGCGGGCAAGGTGGGTCGCGCCGAGAGAGACCAGTCGTTCCGTCTCGCTGGTGGGATCGACGCTGACAAGGTCGAAACGCTGCCGGTTCCTTCTGTTCTTGGGTTCGGCGGGCGATTGGCCCCATGAGTCCCATGAGATCTTGGTGCCGCCGAGCGGCGACTGGATCGCGGTCTGCTCTTTGTGGTCCCACACCAGCGGCCAGCCCAGTGCGGCGCGCCAGAACAGGCCGGCGGCCCGGGTTCCGCCACAGGTGACCTCGCCGAGGTAGCCGGTGCCGGCCAGGTAGTTGTTGCCCGGCTCGATCACACATAGCTCGTTGCTGCCCGGGTCGGCCAGCACGACAAAGCCGTCGTCGGCCCCTTGGCCCACGTCAAGGTGGCGGCCGCCAAGGCGCAGCGCCGTCTCGACGGTTTGCTGCTGGTCCTGGAGACTGTTGCTGGTCAGGTGCAAATGCAGCCGTGGCCGCCCTACCTGCTCGATCTTCGACGTGACGAAGCGAAGCCCGACCCGCGTCTTGTCACCCAGTACCAGAGCGGCGCCGGACTCTCCATGACGACCTCGCGGTCAAGCAGCCCGGCCCAGAAGGCAGCCGCCGCGGACGCGTCGGCCACGTCGAAAGTCACCGCTTCCAGCCGCAGGGCCACCGCTACCATCTCCAGATCTCCGCTCGTCATGACGACAGCCTTGCGTCCGGTCATCCGTTGTCGCAACCCAATTCGGCCGCGCCCCGAGTTCCAGGCCGCTCCGTTAACACCGACGGCGCGCCGCAAGCCGAAGCCTCACCGGGACGCTCTGCCCGTCATCGGACCGCCGACGAAACCCTCGTGATGACATTGTGCTCGGCGTCCCGTAAGACCCGTTATGCAGAAAACGGCATAACGGGTCCTACGGGAATGGCCTGTTCACAGAGGTGAACTAACCGAAGGCGGGGCCACTGGCACCGTTCGACGTTCGCTTCCGGTGCACCGCCACGGCGCTTGGCGGCCCGACTCCGCGATGGCTTACGCCAGATGCGGGCGTGTCATAGCCGATAGAGCGCGAACCGCGCGTCCGGGTGGATTCCGAGTTGGCCCTCGACGAGTCCTTCGCGCCGGATCTCGCCGACCGGCTGCATTGCGAGACGCCGCATGAGTGCCTACGACGGGTGGTTGTGCACCTCGGTGAACGCGACGATCGGTAGGTCGGGACGGTGTCCAGCTGCCCAGGCGAACGCTGCCCGTCCGACCTCCGTGGCATAGCCGCGGCCCGTCAGCGCGTCTCGCACAGCCCAGCCGAGCTCCAGAACTTCCTCCCCGTCAAGGTCGAACAGGCTGAACCCGCCGCGGCCCACGAGTGACCCGTCTTTCCGGGTGCGGGCCATCCACTTGCCGACTCCGTCTTTCGCCCAGCGCTCGGCCATGTCCGACGCCCAGGCCTTGATGGTCGCCCGGCTCCACGGGCCCGTCCAGAACGCCACGCTCGGGTCGCCGTTCAGCACAACGAGGTCGTCGACGTCCTTCGCCCCTATCGGCGCCAGGATCAGCCGTGAGGTCTCCACGGAATCTGTCGGCGATCGGGCCACTGCCCCATCCTTCCAGTGAAGACCCGCGCGCGGCAGCCGGTCGAAATACGTTCCACGCAAGCCGATGGCTGTTCGGGCAGGGACGGGCCAAAACTTGAGTCAGTTCTGCGTTCCTAGGAGTTTGGTTAATTCGCCGGTGACTTCGGCGGAGGGAAACCTGCTGGCGACGATGCCGTTGGTGACGAATTGGCAGCCGCTGAGGTTAACCTCGGGCTTTCGTGCGGGAATGATCTCGAGTGGTGTTGATCATGGAGAAAGGCGCTCTCACCTGCGAAAATTAGGGTGTCGAAGTCCTGATGTTCGGCGAAGCAGGAGCACCTTTCTCGTGCAGAAGTCTACCGGCTGGTACCCGTCGTTACGCGTTGCCGGCTCCGCCGAGCGCATCGTGTCAATAGCAGGGTCGGTGTTGCTGGTGAAAACAGCGACCGCGGTGGGTCTGGACCGTGGGTTGGCGACGGCGTTGGCGCCGTGGCGCAAATCGCACGCAGTGCACGATCCGGGCAAGATCCTGCTGGACCTGGCGCTCGCGGTCGCCATCGGGGGCGACTGCTTGGCCGACATCGGGCAGGCCCGATCGGTCCCGGCGGTGTTCGGGCAGGTGGCGTCGCATCCGGCTCCGCGGGCCCCACAATTGCTCGCGGCATTTCCTGCAGACAGTTTCGGTGCGAATTGCAGCGAACGACGGTGGAGACGCACACGGGTGTGGCGCACCTTGGAGAAGTTGGCCGGCACCATCAACCACCTATCTGACCAAGGATGTAGCCGGTTTGCGGGGGCAGGTTCTGGCGTTCGACCTGGGTTTCCGGTTTGTGCGCCCGCTCCGGCAGAATCGCCGCCGGTGTGAACCTCGGATCGCAGCAGCCGCGAACTTCTCGGTGATCTGCCGGCCGCCATGCCCGACGGTGCCAGGACCGCCGTCGACCGGCGAGTTCGGTCCAAGGTGAGGTAGGCGAGGTCGGATAGGAGATACAGTCCCTTCGCGATGTATCCGCGGCGACTCCAGCGAAGGGAGTGGTTGTGCCTGCCCACGTGAACTTCGATACCTGGGTGGTTGTACCGACTTACAACGAAGGACCGGTCGTGGGGGGCGTCCTCAAGGAATTGCTGACGTCGTTCCCGAACGTGGTGGCGGTCGATGACGGCAGCAGCGACAACTCTTCGACCGAGATCGTCGGTTCCGGGGCGCGGCTGGTGCGACACCCGATCAACTTGGGAGCCGGCGCCGCCATGGAGTCGGGTCTTCAGTTCGCCCTGCTCGACCCGAGGGCCCGCTACTTCGTGACATTCGATGCCGATGGTCAGCACCGCGTCGAGGATGCAGTGGCGATGGTGGCCAAGCTGCGCAGCGGCGAGCACGACATCCTGCTCGGGTCCCGCTTCATGGGCGCTTCGCAGGGCATGCCACGGTCTCGGCGCCTCATGCTGCACGCCGCGCGCATCTTCGAGACCCTGTCTTCCGGAGTGTCGCTCACCGACGCGCACAACGGACTGCGCGCATTCAATCGGACCTTCGCGGAGAAGGTTCGGTTCCGCATGCGCGACATGGCGCACGCCAGCGAAATGCTCCGCTTGATCCATTCCTCCGGAGTCCGCTGGGCCGAGCAGCCAGTGACCATTCTGTATACCGACTATTCCAGGGGCAAGGGCCAAAGATCCATCAACTCGGTCAACATCGCAGTCGACGTCTGGCTCAACCATCTGCTCGAGGAGCGCAAACGCTGATGGAGCCCATCAAGATCATCCTGGTCGTAGCCTTCATCGTCATCTTGTTCTGGGCGTTCAGACACCGTCGCCGGGTGGGCCTTCGCGCCGGGACCCGACTCGCCTTGTTGGTGTTGACTGCATTCGCCGCCGCCTCTGTCATCGACACGTCGATACCTCAGTGGGCCGCCAATCTCCTGGGCGTGACACGAGGTACGGATCTGGTGCTGTACCTGCTGGTCGTGGTATTCGCCTTGAGCAGCGCCGGGCTCTATTTCCGCTGCCGGGACATCCAAGCCCAGGTGGCCGACCTGGCACGTTCGATGGCGCTCCGTGAAGCGATCATCACGGGCGGCCCGCCAGGCCGCAGCGAATGAGCTTCCCGCCACCGACTCCAGGGCTGCTGGCCCAAATCCGTTCTCACCCGGCCCCGCGGTTCACCGTGGTCGGGGGTATCAGCCTGGTCGCGGACCTCGGAACGCTGGCTGTGCTGCACGTCGCGCTGTTGCCCGCGACGGCCATCGCCTTCACGGTGTCTTCGTTCATCAACTTCGGGTTCAACCGGCAGTGGGTGTTCACCGGCGGCCGCACCGGACGCGCCAGAAGACAGATCGCCCGCTTCTACGCGTTGGTCGTGTTGAACCTGTTGAGCACCCTGTTGATCACGGGTGGACTGACTGCCATCGGGCTGATGTACCTGATTGCCAAGCTGGTGGCCGCGATCGCCAATGTGGTGGCCAACTTCTACGTATACCGTGGATGGGTATTCAAGTGATCGAACCGTTGCGCCCGTCGAACGAGATCCACTCTCCCGACGACGGCCCGCTGCCGGTTGTTCCGACCGGCGCAGCGGCCCAGGCAACCGCCTTGCCCGACCGCGAACACGCTGGTTCGGGCGTCGACGGTCCGGGCGAGTTCGCCGCGCCCGATGACTCCTCGGCTCCCCGGCCGGCCGTCAAACCGCGGCCGGGAGTAGCGATGATGATCCGCCGCATCGTGCTGCTGCTGTTCATCACAACAGCTGCGACTGCCGGCATCGTGAGCTACCAGGTCGTCCACAGCCGGTCGCTGAGCCCGGTGGACGAGTTCACCTATGTCGACTCCCTGGCGAAGGTGCACACCGGACATTTTGTCATCGGCCGCGGTGAGCAGTTGGGCCTCTACGTCTCGAATGCGATCGCGTGTCGGGGGATCCTGCCGTTCGTTGCGCCACGTCCGACGGTCTGCGACAGCCATTCGGGGTATCTGTACCCGGCGCGGAACACCGCCGACATCGATCCGCCGACCTACTACGCGATGACCGACGTCGGTGCGCGAGCACTGATGGCCGTAGGGGTGACCCGGGATCTGGTCAATGCTGGGCGGCTCGTCGGGATCTTCTGGGGAGGTGCCGGTCTGGCTGCGGTCTTCTGGCTCTGTCTGCTGCTGGGCGCCTCGCGAACCAGCAGCGCGCTCGTGTGCGCGGTCGCACTGGCAACTGCTGGCTTCTGGAACCCGTGGAGCCAGGTGACCCCCCACGCGAGCGACGTGCTTATCGGCGCGCTGGTCAGCATCGCCGTGCTGCTCTGGGCCCGGCGCCGGGCGCCCGGGTGGCTGTTGTTGATGGTCGGCGCAGTACCGGTCATGTTCAAGGCGTCCAATGTGACCGTCATCGCGGCCGTCCTGGTTTTCCTGCTCGCGCTCGCCCTGTGGCCTGGATTCGGAACCGCCGCGGATCAACGCCGCCTGCGATCAAGACGCGAGCTTCTTCTCGGGGCGGCGATGATCGTCGCCGGTCTGGCGGTGGCGACCGTCGGGTGGCTGTTGGTGCGTGATCACTACTCGCTGTCGACCGTCAACGACTTCCCCGAGTTCAACACCCCCGCCTTCCGGGTCCAGTGGCTCCTGGACAGTCTGGGCGCTTTCGCCCAGTCCTTCCAGAGTCTGTCCACCACTGGCCTGGCACCCATCCTGGTGATCTGGATGTTCGGCAGCGTCGTCCATCAGCTCTCGGACCGCTCCGACAGCCTCGAGATTCGCAGTCTGTCGTTCGCCGGGCTGACGGTTGCGATCTTCGGCGCCTGGCTGTACGTCGTCAGCAACTACGTCCTGTTGCATCAGAGCGTCGTCATCCCCGCCAGGTACGGAACAACCCTGATGCCCGTCCTACTAGCCCTGACCGCCCGCAACATCCGGAGCCGGGTCGCCCAGCTGGCAGCCCTTGTCTACGTCATCCTGATGATGGTCAACGCCTTTCACCCCTTCTGAACGTTCCCCTGGTGCCACAGTCAAGCCGAGAAAGGCTCATCGGAGCCGGAAGACGCCCGCCACGGCCATCCCGACCTAGTGGTGTGTCTAGGCGCCGGGTCGGTCACAGCCGAGCACTCCGCAGGTTGCCCTCAACGCTGCGTGGAGGAATGTTCAAGATGGGCGGTTTTTGGCGGCGGGGCCGGGTGATCAACCGACGTGCCAGCTTGAAACCTTCATGTGGGGTGATGTGCGGTAGGTAGGCGCGGCTAATTGCGTTGGCAATCGTCGGTAGGTCGGCGGCGCCGGGGTAGGTCAGGTAGAGCGGGTGGTAGGTCGGTTGAAATTTCGCTTTGAAGGCCAGGAGGGACCGGAATCCGTAGGCTGGTTCCAGAGAGGCGGCGAGAATGTCCAAGACTTTATGCAACGCCGGCGATCGGCGGTCGGGGGTCATGCGGGCAAGCGGCGCTCCGGAAAGACTCAGCAGGGCGGCGCCCTGGGCCTGAAATTCCTGCGTCGCGGTGGCGATCAGAAATTCCATCACACCAGGGGATGCGTCGGGTGTTCGCCGCATGAAATCCATAGTCCAGCCGGTGATGCGGCCGTCGTCGTGGATCGGCAGCCAGCTGGTGACAGCGACGACCCGGTCATGGCTGTCGACGGCGAGCAGACACCGGACCTGAGGATCGTCGAGCTCGCGGACTCCCCCGAGGGTGAATCCCATTTCCGGCATCTGCTTGTCGGTGATCCACTGTGCGGAAATGGCGTCGATCTGGGAGGTAATGCCTCGGCCGGCGGTGGGATAGGTGATCCAGAGAGCGGTCATGCCGGACTTCGCGGCGCGGTTGAGCGCGGTGCGGATGTCCTGCCATTTGCGGCCGGTGAACCGCAGATCGCCCAATGGCAGCACGGCGTCCTCAGCGATGTGCAGCGATTTCCAACCGAATTCCCTGGCCAGGCCGGCGGTCGGTTCGGTGACGCTGTACAGGCAGGGAGTCCAACCGTTGGCCTGGCAGTAGTGGGCAAACCCGTGGACGGCCGCCTGTCGCTGGTCTACTGGCCCGATCGGATCTCCGATGGTCAACGCGACGGTGGCGACCACGCGGTAGGCAACGAGACTGCGCTGGTCGGGAGTGAACCAGTAGTGATTGCCGGGCCAGGTCGCCATATACGACAAGCTGTTCGTGCCGTGTGCAACCACCAACGCCCTGGCCTGCCAAGCGGCGACGCTGTCAGTTTCGATTCTGCTTCGCCAGAAGCTGCTGACCATCGTGCCCAGTACGACGGCCCAGAAGATGACCCCGATCCATTCGTACAAGGCGACAGCGACACCGCCGACGGGCAGGATCGACGGTTGGGCGACGCCGAGGTAGCCGGGCGGGATGAACTGGCTGGGCAGATCTGCCACCAGTTGAGTGATCGTGGCTCGATGGTCGAACTGACCGCGGACGATCCAGCCGGCCAGGACGAAGACTGCACAAACCGCACCGCCGGTGCGGGCCGCCCGGCGAAACATCCGATGGTAGGTGCCCGCCGGGGCGGTGACCCGGAACCGATCGCGGGTGCGAAAGACCAGCAGGGCGATCAGCAGCGGCAGCACGATGGGAACGGCTCGCTCCACCCACACTTGGGCGCTGACCGGCGCCGCCGCGTTTCGGCCCTCGGCGAGTTCCCGAGCGTTCAAATAGGACAGCAGGCCACCAAGCGCCGCCAGTACGAGATTGACCGTTATCGTTGCGTGGCCGGCGAATCGGCGACCGCGGCGCAACCCCTCGGCCAGGGCCAGCACCAGCAGAACGGGCAGGATCGACATCACCGCCGGGCCCAGTCCGATCAGGCGCGTCTGGGCTTGCAAGAGCCGGCAGTAGGTCGGATCCGTCAAATCCAGACATGCCGCCTGCACTTGAGCCGGCTCCGGCGGTGCCGACAGCAGCAGGGACTGCAGCACCGAGAACGGACCGGTGGTGCTCTCACCGATGACGGCCAGAAGCGGGCCGACGGCCGAGGCCGCGACCAGCAGCGCAACCAGCGTGCGTTGCTCCCGAGGCGTCGCCGGCGTGGACGTGATGCGCCTGCCCCCCAGGGTGACCCGGCCCACCACCAAGCCGACCAAACCACCGCACAGCCTGACCACATCTGACAGCTGCCCCGAATACAGGGCCAGCATGGTCAATGCGATCAGAAACAGCAGTTGGATCCGACGGCGGCGCCGCGCAGACAGTGCGAAACCCGCACCCAGCGCCACCCCCGCAAGTCCGGCTGTCGGGCCGACCATCAGGTGCTGGGCCAACTCGACGGACCACTTCTCGCCCACCGCAGAACCCACTGTGATGGCAGCCACCCCGATCGCGGCTCCGGCGATCTGAGAAGTCAGAAACAGCTCAACGGCGCGACGAGTCCCGATCCGACGCTCCATCGGCAAGCAGATTCCCAACAGCAGAGCGGTAGCCGCCAGATAAGAACCCCAATTGGCGCCCCACAGTGCCGCCGTGACCGGCGACCACCAATGAAGCTGCCGGAAAGCAGCCACTCCCACGCCGGCTCGGCCCATCAGAGTCGGTCCTGGGCCGGAGTTGATGCTGCCGGTCGCCCAGCCGATGGCCCACAACATCACTGCGAACCCGACCGAGAACGGCGCTGCCGCTGCACCACGGAACACGGCGCCGACTGGTCGGACGGTCATCGGGTCAAGCCCATCCTGCGGCCCAACCACGGCAGCGCCTGCTTCAACGCGGCGGCGGCGACGTGCCAATTATGGCCGCCCGGCATCTCAAGCCACCGAATCGACATTCCGGCGCCGACCGCGGCGACCTGGACTTGACGTTGCTGTGAATCAAACACCCGATCCAAGGACCCGACGACGAGAGTTCCCGCTACGCCGGTGAACGGCGCCCGGCACCCACAGAGCAACCTCCCATAACCCCGGTGCGCCGCCGCGAGGATGTCCAAAGGATTGATCTTGGCGAAGGCGCGGGCGTCACCGCGGAATGCTCGATCCACCGTAAGCTGCGGACTCCCCAACGTCGGTGCATTCTGCCCCGAGATATCAAGGAAGGTCGGAAACAGCCGGGGATGATTCACCGCCAGCTGCAGCGAACATGTCCCGCCGAAGGAGAACCCTCCGACGGCCCAATGCGCAGTGTTGGGATCCACCTGCAGGTGGGCGGCGATCCAGGCGGGCACATCCTTGGCCAGATACGTGTCGGCCTTCCCCAGTGAGGTATCGGCGCACAGCGGATTGGCCAGGGTCGACCCCAGCGGGTCGGGCATCACCACCATCGGGGCGAGCCCGGCGTGGTCGGCGGCGAAGGCGTCCATGATGGTGATGACACGGCCGGCGTCGATCCAGCCCCGGGTTGTCCCGGGCTGCGCAGTGATAAGCACCAGGACGGGCAGGGCCGGTCGGTTCGCGGTCAAGTAGGCCGGCGGCAGGTAAACCCAGCCGGGTCGGGCCGGGAAGCCGGACCGCACCCCAGGGATATTCACTTCCGAGACAGCACCAGCCGAGGGCATATTGGGCGGAGCCGTCCACACCTTCGTCGGCGCAGACGCAGGCGACCCGCTTCCGGCCCGTCCCCCGCCATGCTGGATCGGCGGCAACGGCAGTTGGTGCGGTAGGGGAAGTTCCAGTAGGGCAGCCGCCGATGGGTAATAGCCGTAGAAGCGGTTGATCTGATTCGCCCCCGCGGCCAGAATCGAGACAGCCGCAACCACAGCGATCGCCTTCTTCCACCAACGCGCCGAGACCACGTGGGCCACCGCCAATGCGGCCGCTGCCACGATCACACCGATCCAGGCCCAGATCGACAAGGGCAGCGCGTCGGGGAACGGCCGCCACACACTGTTGACCACCCACGCCAACCCTAAAGTCACCAGCACCGACCCGACCGCGACCGCGGGCAGCACCCGGGTGCGCCAGTGCCGGTCCGATCGGAACAGCAAAAACCCGCCGGCCGCCGCTGCGCCGATCAACAGCACAACGGGCAGCGGGCCCGAGAACAGAGACCACTGCAGCGGACCAGACACGTCGAGCCTCCCTTCAGTGCGGCAGTGGCTATCTGTGAGTAAACGCCGGGCAGAACCTAGCGACAGCAGCAAACCGACGCCGGCGACGGCAGATGGTCTGCTTCGGGTGGACGAACAGACCCGCCGCGCGTATCTCGGTGATATCGAAGTGGTGCTGCGCGTCAGGGAGTTCGATCTGCTGTCCCGGTTTCTGGTCTCGCCGGGAGCTGCGTTGTCCAAGACGACCCTGATGGCCGACGTCTGGGACCCGCAGCGGTTCGGATCGACGGAGACTCTTGACGTGCACGTGTCCAGTCTGCAGTCCAAACTACAGGCCGCCGCGGCGCTGGCCGAGGTGGCCGCACCGGCGATTGTGGCCGTGAGGGCGTTCGGCTACCGCTTCGAGAGCGGCAGTGAGGTATGACAACCGCAACGTCGGGACACTGACGGCGACCCCGGCACCCAAGATCGACCTGGTCAAGTCGGCGAACCCGATCACCATCGCCAAGGCCGGTGAGAAGGTGACGTACTCGTTTCTGGTCACCAACACCGGGAATGTCGCCCTCGCCAAGGCAGTGGTCACCGAAACGGCGTTCTCCCGAACCGGTACGCCGCTGGTCATCACCTGCCCGCAGGGTGCGTTCGCGCCGGGCGCGTCGGTGACCTGCACCGCCCCTTATCTGCCGACCCAGGCCGATGTGGACGCGGGCATCATCACCAACACGGCAACCGCCACCGCTACCCCCGTCGGCCGGCACCCCGCCGGTGTCGCCGGAGTCCAACGCCATCGTCACGGCCCCGCCGACCCCGCCGACCCCGGCGATCGCCATCGTGAAGTCGGCGGATGCGGCTGCGCAGTTGGCGATCAAGGTCGGTCAGACGGTGACCTACAGCTTCCTGGTCACCAACACCGGCAACACCACGCTGACCGACGTCAAGGTAGTCGAAGGGGCGTTCACCGGAACCGGCACCATGTCGGCCCCGACGTGCCCCGCCGGTGCTGCCTCGCTGGCACCGGGAGCGAAGATCACCTGCACCGCGACGTATGTGGTAACGCAGGCCGACGCCGATGCCGGCAAGGTGACCAACACGGCCCACCTCCACCGGGACCCGCCGGGTGAGTTGCCGCCGCCGGTGTCGCCGCCGTCGCAGGTCACGGTTCCGGAGCCGGCGGCCCCGTCAAGGTGAGGTGTCCGACGTTGCGAAATGAATTGCTACTCGGAGCGCTACCAGCGGTGGCCTCCGCTTCGGGTCACAGCTCGCGCAGGATGGCGATCGGCGGTTTCCGGGCGATGCGGATGGCGCTCGTTCCGACGGCGGCCAGTGCGAGGAGGGTGACCAGTGCGACGACGGCCAGGTAGAGCCATGGGATGGCGATGATCGATGGGGGTGGGTCGAAGACGCCGGTGAGGACTTTGACGAGCATGTGCGAGAGGATCCAGCCGATGATCCCGCCGGCGGCGAGGCCTCCGATGGCCAGCACAACCACTTCACTGAAGATCATGCCGCGCAGGTGCCTTCGCCGGGCTCCGAGGGCGGAGGCGATGGCGAAGGTGCGGCGTCGTTCGGTCAAGCCCAGGCCCAGGACCAGACCGCCGGCGGCGGCGGCCAGCAGGAGCGCGAAGGTGAGTTCGACGCGGGTGAGCCCGGTGAGGTCGACGGCGGTGAGGCTGGAGCCGACGGTCTTGCGGGTGGTGCTGATGTCGGTCACGGTGGCGTTGTGCCCCAGGATGCTCTGGATGCCTGACGCGACGGCGGCGGTGTTCTTGCCGCCGGTGTTGACCAGGAAGGAGCCGATGGCGTCGCTGCCGGTGTGCTGGGCGATGTAGGCGGCGTTGGCGACGAAGAAGCTGTCCTTGGGGGCGGTGGGGAATTCGCTGACCACCCCGACGTAGTGGAAGGTGACGGCGGTGAGTTGGTGGGTGCGGCCGTCCATCAGTCGTAGGTTCAGCGGGTCGCCGGGTTGGAGTTGGTAGTCCTTGACCGTCTCGGCGGAGACCAGGATCGAGTCTGGTTTGGCGGCCAGGGTGGCCATCAGGGCGGAGGCGGTGCCGCCGCTGAAATAGGCGTCCTGCAAAGCGGTTGCGGAGGTGATGCTCGCCGGTCGGACCCCGTAGAGGTCCTGCAGGTCGGTGCCGATGTAGGCGAAACGGTGCTGCACCGGTTCCACCGCGGTGACACCCGGTACGCCCGCCAGCGTGGCTGCCGCGGCCGGGTGGACGATGGTGCCCGGGGGTTGGGTGACGGTGACGTCGGCGCCGTTGGTCAGCTGCGCGTCGGCTTCGGCCTGCTGGGCGTAGGTGGCGTTGAAGGTCGAGGTGGAGGCGGCGAAGGACAAGGCCAGCGCCAGCAGCACGATGGCGCGGGCCATCGGTCGTCGTTGCCGGGACAGTCCGGCGGCCACCGGCGCGGCCAGCCGCCCGGTCAACGGCCTCAGTAGTCTCTGCAGCAATGGGCGGCCGCGGCCCAGGAGGAAGTCGGCTGCTCGCCAGGCGAGGAGTCCGGCGCCGATCCACAGCAGCGCAGGTCCGGCCAGCGCCCAGTAGGACACCGAGATCGTCGGTACCCCTTCGGGTGCGATGACCAGTTGGTAGCCGTTGCGACTGGTGGCGTTGAAGACCAGGCCGGCGACGATGAGCAGGGCGCCGTCGAGTCCGTAGCGGGCCCAGGTCGGGTACCGCAAACCGCGGATGGTGGCGCGACCGGCGGCGACGGTGGCGTTCTTGAGGTCGCGGCGGGCGGGTACCAGGATGGTCAGGACCGCGATGAGGAGCCCGACAGCGGCGGCGGCGATGCCCCAGATGATCGCATCCGCGGTGGTGTTGCCGAAACTGGAGGTGCCGAAGGCGATCTGCCCGACGAGCGCGGCGCCGAGGAGTCCTACTACTGATCCGACGACGCCGGTGAGCAGGGCCTCCACGCCGGCCAGTCGGATCAACTGGGCGGCGGTGGCGCCCCGGGCACGCAGCAGAGACTGCTCACCCCGGCGTCGTCCCGCACCGGCAGAGGCGATGGTGGCCGTGAGAAATCCGGCCAGGATCGCACCGGGTAGCCCGAGGAACAGGAACAACACCTGCGAGTAGGCGGCGTCGCCGCGTGCACCGCCAAGGGCGGCGCCGAGGTTGTCGCCGACAACGGCGCCGCCGGCGGTGACCGCTTCAAGGTTGTGCGCCGCTGCGGTGACGGCGACGTAGGCGACAGCAGGGTCCCTGGGTAGCGCATGTGCTCGCAGCACATGGATCTGGATGGATAGAAGATCTGGTCGGCTGGTGGCCAACGGGTCGAAGACCTTGTGCCACAGGGTCTGTGGCAGCAGCATGACGTTGTCCGGTGGCGC
>JAABUP010008025.1_pt1 | contig 13706 bp, 14 predicted proteins | sample 5559201 | NCBI WGS metagenome assembly JAABUP01 (sample SAMN10711887, study PRJNA513373) | rock metagenome | isolation source: Antarctica rocks | place: Antarctica | reverse complement strand
AGGTTCGCAATGAGATCAATGCTCAATTGATAATTTCTAAATACAAGAAGAATACTATGAAGAAAAAAAGAAGAGCTTCATACAAAAGTGAGAAGATAATGTGCTTTAGTCTTAGAGTCTTAGTAAGCAACTAGATCATAAGACCTTAGTATGAGTTCAACTCATGACATAAAGTGATGTCTCTTTGATTCACTCATGTTTAAAGAAAAAAGAGTGAAATTCAGATCTTGACTACAACAAATTGTTGTTAAATTGAATGTGAACATGTCAGACAACAATGTCAATGTACAGTTCTGATACTTACACAGTCAGCTGAATAGAGTTGACTTTAAGTCAAGTCACACCTTAAATTGTGATCTGTATCAAGTTAAATGAAGCTTTAAATCACACAATCATTAAAGAGCTGATCAATCAACTTCAACATGCATATAACAACTCAGAATTAAGAAAAAGAGCAACTCATATCTTAAAAGCATTAAAACAGAAAGAAAAGTCATTTGCAAAACATCTGACCACCTTTAAATGAACATTGCTGAAAGCAAAAGACTTAAAATAAGATGATGCTGTTAAAAAGACATTTCTCAGTAACAATCTAGATGTAATGCTCATGTGAGCTCTGATTGCAACATCAATCTCTGTGTTGTATAATGAGTACATTATTCTACTGCAGCAAGTCAGTTACAATTTAAAGTCAATTCAAAAGGCTGTTACTCAAGAGTGTCATATGATGATTACTATCATCACTCAACAGTTTTACACAGACTTCATGAACTGAGAATCTACTGAGCATGTCAGTATAACAGCAACAAAGACTGAGAAGAAATGCAAAGCACAATGAGTGTCAGAGAAGAAAGTGACAGAGTGTCATACAAAACAGCTGTGCATGCAATGTGAAGAAAGTGAACATTTTGTTAAAGAGTGCAAACTTCTATCAACTGTACAATCTTAAATCATCAATGTTGTTGCAGCTGAGACTGCAAAGAAGACAACAGAGACAAATGAGAACTCAGAAAAAGAGTAGCTTTTAGTGAAAGTTACAGCTGAAAGTGTACAAAATGTGATAAGAGCTGAAAGAAGTTTGAAAAACAGATGAACAGTGCTCCCTTCACTATGTCAATGTTAGTTAATAAAAAGTTATATGCACATATCTTGTACAACACAAAGTGTCTGTTTTATGAAATAATCACTTCTCACTTTGCTAGAAATCACAATCTACAGTGCATGAAGATAAAACCTCATACAATTACAGAGTTTGATGAACCTTCAAATTCATCAGTAAATGAAGTAGCTGTTGTACAAATTGATATTGATGAACATCAGAAGTCAAGAACATTCTTTTATATTGTTTTTAAGTTAGCATCCTACAACCTTATATTGAGTTTATCATGAATAAAGTAGAATGAGATTATATTAAATGCAGACAAAGCCTTTCTTACAATTGAATTCACAGAAACTGTCATACAGAACAGAAAAGCACCTGCTGAAGATGAGTTTAATTATATTATGATGTTGACTACATTCTTTTTGAACCTCATACAAAAGAAAGAAGAGAAACAGAAAAAGATTGAGGTGTTCTCAGCTAACATGATCAATATTGAAAGACTCTTAACCTCACAGAAGAAAACAGACTCAAGAACTATACTCTCTGATCATTATCATGAGTTTTTAGATGTGTTTAATCATACAATGACTGAGAAGTTACCTCTTTTAAAAGAAGAAGACATAGATCATTAAATTGAACTAAAAGAGATAGATGAAAAAGAATCAAAAGTATTCTGAGGTTCTTTATACAACATGATGAGAGAGAAGCTACTAATGTTGCAAAAAACACTAACAGAACTTTTGAACAAGCAGTTCATACAAATCAGTAACTTATTTGCTGCAGCATCTGTTTTGTTTATATGAAAGTCAGAAGATGAACTTCAGTTCTGTGTGAATTACTGTGACTTAAACTGAATCACTCAAAAGAATTGTTATTCTCTTTCATTAACATATGAAACTCTGTGAAACATCAGACAAACTCAATGATACATCAAGTTGAATGTCATAGCAGCATTTCACAAGATTCAGATTGCTGCAGAAGACAAATAAAAGATGATGTTTCATATGAGATACAGGTTGTATGAATGAATGATGACTTCTTTTGAGTTAGTTAATGTTTCAAGCATCTTTTAAAGATATATTAACTGAGTCTTGCAGAACTTTCTGAATAAGTTCTGTTTAGTCTATGTGAATGATATTCTCATTTTCACTGATGAATTGCTGCATCAACATCAAAATTATGTATGAAAGATATTACTACAGCTTTAAGATGTCAGTTTACAAATTAACATTGATAGATGTGAGTTTGAAGTCAAGTCAATCAAGTATTTAGAGTTCATTCTGAAAGTGAAAAAAGATGTACAAATGAATCCTCAAAAGATGAAGACAATTATGAACTGACAAGTCTTTAAATCAGTGAAGAGTATAGAGTTTCATAGACTTTACAAACTTTTATCAAAAGTTCATTAAGAACTTTTCTAATCTGATCATGTCTATGATGACTCTTGTACAAAAGAATGCATTCTTTAAGTGAACAGAGAAAGCTGATCAAAGTTTTAAGAAGTTAAAGGTCATGTTCATTTCAGTGTCAAGTCTAGTTTTATTTAATCACACATGTAAGACAATGATGAAAACAAATTTCTCAAATTGATGCATAGATGAAATTCTGTTGCAGTTAGTGAATAATGTGTGAAAATTCTGTGTCTACTATTCAAAGAAGAATGCATCTGCAGAGTACAATTATGAGATTTATGATAAAAAGATGCTGATCATCATACAATGTTTAAAAGAGTGAGATGCAGAGTTGAGAAGTGTGTCAAGTTTTCAGATTTGTACAAATCACAAAAATCTGAAATACTTTATGACAGTTAAAAAGCTTACAGAGCAACAAATGAGATGATCTTTAATACTGTTGTGATATAACTTCTTCATACTATACTTGTTGAGCAAGCAAAATGAAAGGGCAGATGCTTTATCAAGATAAAAGCAGAATGTGTCAATAAATCTCTCAGACAACAGAGTACAACATTGTACAATGCAGATAATATATTTTAAAATGATGAGCAAGTCTATACAGACTGCCTTAATGACAGTAGCAGACATATCAGTCTCTGTACTTGTACAAGATCAGAACTTGTTCAGTGAGACTATAGATCTTAAATAGATGTGAGTAAATGCTGAAGCAGAAGATGAGTTGTACAATGAGCTTTGTCAGTCAATTCATGAGAAACAGAGATTGTTTTCTACTGTACTGAGAGTGAGAATGTTCATAACAGAATGCTCTCTGAGCAGTGAAGAAAAGTTGCTCTTTTGAGAAAGACACTGAGTATCAAACTTAGAATCTCTTTGTACAGAACTTATTCAGTATACACATGACTCAACAATGATCAGACACTTAAAAAGAGATGTAACTGATGTTTTCTTATCATAACAATTCTTTTGATCAGAAATGTTGCAGAACATCTGTACATTCTGTCAGAATTGTGACAAGTGCTGTACAAACAATAGCTGAAAAGATTGTTGACAGAACTTCTTGAAACCTTTATCTGTATTAAAGAGAATTTGATGAAAGATATTCATTGACTTTATGATAGATCTGTCATCAAGTAAAGATTGTATAAATCTACTGATGATTACAGATCATCTCAGCAAAAGAGTGATACTGAAACTGTGTAAAGAGATGACTGCAGAATGAGTGACTCAGACATTTGTACAACAATTCTATCAGACTCATGAGCTTTTTATTGCAATAGTCTTGAATTGAGACACTCAGTTTATAAGCAGCCTATGAAAGAGAGTCTGTTAAGTTTTAAAGATTGTACAAAGAGTGTTCACAGCATATCATCTGAAAACTGATGAGACAACTGAGCAGATGAATCAGAATGTTGAACTGTACATTTGTACATTCTTTAATTATAGTCAAAACAATTGAGCAAACCTGCTCTTTATGACTGAGCTAATTATAAACAATCATAACTTTATCTCAACAGAGGTGAGCCTCTTCTTCTTGTCTCACAGATATCACATGAAGCTTTTATAACTATTTGAGAAGTTAAAGCCTGTATGATCTTCAAGAAGTTCAGTACAGAAAGCTGATCAAATTGTACAGAAGATGAAAGAAGTCACAGAGTGAGCACAAATAGCTATGACTGTCACTCAGCAGATACAGAAAAAGACAGTGAATCAGAAGAGACAGTGGTCATATGACTTTAAGAAAGAAGACAAAATCTGACAAAATTTAAAGAACATACATACAGACTGTTCATGCAAGAAGTTTGATGCAAAGAATGTTAAGTACATCATTGTTAAGAAGATTAGCTTGCATTTCTTTTGTCTGAACACACTGTTAAGTATTCATAATGTGTTTCACTCAGTCATGCTTCAGTCAGCAGTCATGAATGCTCTTTCTTCTCAGTGTATGACAGACTCACAATTCTTGTCACAAATAGTGAGTGATGAAGAAGAATTTGAGATAGACAAGATTTTGAGAAAGAAGCTCATACAACAAAGAAAAGGATTTAAGAAGAAGTACTTGATAAAATGAGTTGATTATACTCAATCTACATGAGAATCAACCTCAGGTCTGCAAAACACAGTGACAATGAACTGATGAGAGTTAATGCAACTTGAGATTGCTAGATCTTAACTGTACAAGTTAACATCATCAGCTGTTGCACATTGATCAAAAGAACAGAATTTGCATCATTTGCTGCAGCAACAAGAGCATGTTAATACAGAACAAGAGCTCTATGTGCTGTCAGATTTGAGAAACAAATCTGTACAACACTTACATGATTGTTGTTGCTGCTGTTGTTGCTGCTGAATGTGTTATACAAGAGTCAGTGCTGAAAAGTGTCAATCAAAGAGGATTTCACATACAAGAGATTGTAATGAAGAGATTGAAGAAGAAAACAAAACAGAAAACCACATGTTGACAAGCAATAAGAACCTTCTCTATAAATCTTACTTGAATGACATAAAAACCACATGTCAACAAGCAATTCATTGTACAATGTTCTTTCTTGCTAATTAAGGCTCAATCTTGAAGAAAAAAGAAGAAATGATGTCATAAGTTGAACTCATACTAGGGTCTTATGATCTAGTTGCTGACTAAGACTTTAAGACTAAAGCACTTTATCTTCTCATCTCTGTACAAGGCTTTTCTTTTTCTCTTCATAGTATTCTTCTTGTATTTAAACATTATTAATTGAGCGTCAGTCTCATTGCAAATCTGTGACAAGAATATTCAGTGATATTCATACTTAAAAAGAATAAAATAAAACAATTATGCATTGACTATCAACAGCTTAACAACATCATCTATCAAGATAGCTATTTATTATCACTGATAGAGAAGCTACAAGATTGACTAGAAAAAGTGAAATGATTTACAGTCTTAAATTTGAAAGAAGCCTATTATAGAATAAGAAAGAAAAAAGAAGAAGAATGAAAGTTAATGTTCTTAACAAGATATAAACACTATAAATATATCATCATATTATTTAAATTGAAGAATGCATCAGCAACATTTTAGAGAATGATCAATGATACAATTTGTGAATACTTTAATGACTTCACAATAATGTATTTAAATGACATTCTTATATACTTAAAAACACTGAAAGAGCATAAAAGACACATAAAAGTAATAATAAAAGCTCTATAAAGTAAGCATTGTCTATTAATAAAAAGAAAAGTGTTTTTAAGTCTCAGAAGATTAAATATCTTGAGTTTGTAATTAATTTAAATCAAATTGAAAAGAATTCTGATAAGACAATGACAATTTAAGATTGACTGCAGTTAAAAACACTCAAACAGATACAGATGTATCTTAAATTAATGAACTATTATTAAAAGTTTGTCACAAATTACTTTAAAATAGTGAAATCACTTACTTAATTAATCAGAAAGAATGAACTCTTTAACTGAAAATTAAAGCAGAAAAGTGCATTTCAGACATTGAAGCACAAGCTTGTGAAAGAAACATAATTATAAATATTGCAATCAGAACTTGAGAAAGTACTCAAGACAGATGCATCAGATTATGCAGTAAAAGCTTGTCTATATTAAAAAGAAGATAAACAGCTCAAACTGATAGCATTTTGATTATGTAAGCTTAACAGACTCAAAAAATAATATAAGGTTCATGATAAGAAACTCTTAACTATAATAAAAGCACTTAAAGAGTGAAGATCTTATCTTGAGAGAATTAAATATTTAATTCAAATATACACTAATCATAAGAATCTGAAGAACTTTGTAATGATTAAATAACTCAATTAACAGCAGATGCAATGAGCTAAGCAGTTGACAGATTATGAATTTCAGATTCAGTATAAGAAAGATAAAGAAAATCTTAAACCAGACATACTTAATTAAAGATCAAATCATCAAACAGTTAAGAAACATCAATGAGAGATTCTGAGAAAGACATCAGAAGAGACATTAATTAAAGAATTGAATGCAATAATATAAACTCAATCAGTACACATGACTAATAAAGAAGTCATACAGAATTGTTATAACAGCAAATGCAGCAAACATCTCAAAGTATAAAGAATTGAGAAACTTATATAAAGAAGACAACATATACTTAAGCTATAACAGCAATTAGCAAAGTATGTTGTGCAATGTGAGATATGTAATAAGAATAAAGTTAGCTGAAAGAAAAGACATAATGAGCTTATAAGACTATCAGTGTTAGAGAAGCTGTGAACATCAATAATAATAAACTTTGTAATGAAGTTATCATCTTTAAAAGATTCTGTTACAGAAGTAGTGTATAATGTCATTCTCATGATTGTAAAATGACTTATAAAGTATGTCTTATTCATGTTGTTTTCAGAGAAAACAACAGCACAAGAGCTAACACACACAATTCTTAAAGAAGTAGTCAGTAGATTTGAATTATCAGAAGAAATAATATTTAATAAAGATAAATTATTTATAAGCAAGTTTTGACAGACACTTCCTGCAGAACTCAAGATAGCAATAAAACTATCAACAGTCTATCATCTGCAGACAGAAAGACAAACAGAGTAAATGAATCAGACAGAAGAAATGTATCTACAGTATTATGTTAATAAACAGCAGAACAACTGGGTTCAGCTACTGTTAATGACACAGTTTGTCTACAACAGCATTTTAAATAAAATCACAAAGAAAACATCATTCTTTATGAATCATAAATATCACTCAGAGATTGTGAAAGAAGCTAAAGAAAAACTGTAATGATTATAAAAGACATTGATTCAGATTGAATAACTACACAATTTAAAAGAACACTTACAGCAAAGAATCAATAAGCAGTAAGAATAAATTGCTATTACATCACAGTACAGAGAAAAAGATAAGATCTATCTTTATACAGATTATATCAGAATTAAACAGATAAATAAAAGGCTAGATTATAAGAAGATTAAATCATTTAAAATTAAGAGAAATGTAAAGAATACAAGCTACAAGCTGAAACTATTAAAAGTGATGAGAATTCATTCAGTATTTCATGTCACACTATTGAAATCATGTCACTTAAACATATTATTACAGAAGAAATCAACATCAGTATAATCTGATGAAAAGTATGAAATCAAATTAATACTGACAAAACAGATCATCAGCAGCAAATTAATGTACTTAATTAAGTGAGTAGAATATAATACTGAGAAAAACACATAAGAGTCACAAAAAAATCTCAATCACTGCATAAGAACACTTTAAGAGTTTAAGAGAAGAAGACAATAAATTGTTAAAAGTTGTTAAATAAATCAGTCATAAAGCAGAATAAGTCAGAAGAATTAACTTTATTCTTTATCTCATCATTATTGCTATTAAGTTCAACAGTTAAACAATCAATTTTTTAAGAAGCTCAGTAATCAGTTTGATTAAGAGTCTTCTGCATACAGAATATCTTAATTATAAAAGTAGTTAGCTCAGTGTGCTTTACAATCATCTCATTATTCATTTTGCTGATCTGACAGTGAAAAGAAAGTTGAGTACAATTTAGAGAATCTCAGAACACATCAACACATGAATGATTATGATAAGTGCATTTATTACACTTAAAATAATCTTTTATCATAAAACACTTCAAGCTGCAAAAGACACAATGCTCACAAAAGAATAAGATCAGAGAGTCTGAGAGTTGAATTTCTTTTGTGATGTGTAAGTGATTTAAGTTTTTTAAAAGCATGATGATGATCATGAATTCTCTTATATAATCTTCACTTAAACAAACACTAAAGAACTAAAACTGCAGAAAGAGAAGAATAATGTTATAATCATATTGATTTGAGACAGCAAAGCTGCATTAAAGATATGTGTGCAAAATATACACAAAGATATGAGCTCAACACACTCAACAGCAAACATGATGAGACAGCTTGATGAGCTCAATGATGAGATTGATGAGACAGCATCTATATAACAGAATGAATTTCTTTAAGAAACTCATTGTGTTCAACTTTTATTATCACTCAAGAATACTAGTTAAACAATAGTATTGAAACCTTCTTATCTACTTAGTCAAACCCTTGCTCTATATAAAGCTCTGCACTATTAGAACATAATAACAGAGATATTGTAAAGCAGTTTAAAAGACAGTTATTTGTCTTTTAATATAATCTTATGATCTTATGCTTCATGCAATGAAAGTTCATTTACTTTTAATTTAAAGAACATCTTTTTATATTTCTTATATAAAGAAGAGAGATGAGCTCTTTCAGTTTTTAAAAGAATATTAATGATGTTCAGCAAACTTTCTTCAGTTATAATGTACATTATATATGTCAGGGTAAATAACTGAGCACAGTCACATAGTCATATGTTACTAAGCATACTAAGTGAGAACTCATATAAAGAAAGCTTCTTCACATCTGAGGGCTTCTCAGAGATTAGTCTTGACATTTTAATAAAGATAGATGGTCTTGCTTCATCATCAAATAGCCTGCATAGGTATTGAACCTCACAATTCTAATCTCTCTTTCTCACAGTTGACAGTTTGTTGTGTGACAATATGCAGATGTGAAGTCAACGCCATCAAAGCAATGACCACACACCGAGTTCATCCGATCAGACTCAAAGTTGTGCAGTTTTTAATGATTCTCTTGAAGAAGATTCACCTTCAGCGGGCCTGTCACAAACAGTGTGATGTGAAACTGACGGCTTCACGTCTACAATACAAGGCCTAGACAATGAGCTGAAACAAGCAGAAAAGAAAAGGGACCTGCTTCTAAAGAAATGTCATCTCACATCTGTTCAGAGAAAGATTCAAGCGCTGCAACATCAAGGTGTCAATGAGTTGCTTGTTGACAACCCTCTTGACACAGAGGCCAGCAATAATTCTTTTATATTGAAGCATACTCAATTCACATCCTCTATCAAGTGTTCTGTGAAGGATTATCTCAGTGTCATGATGTTCAAGAGAAATATTCATTCAGAACACTTGAATACCTATACTGAAAAGTCTGTATGAGAGCACCTCAACTTCATACACAGTGTGAAGACAGTGTTTTGCTTGACGCTCAAAAACTTCACTAAAGATGAAGCAAAGATTCTATACATTATGCAGTTTCTAGTGAGTGAACCATGAGAGACATGATATCAACATCAAGAAACAGTCCCTCTTGAGAATATCTTGTGAGAGTACTTTATCAGCTACCTTCTCAATCTTGTCAAAGACTCAGTGAATTGCCAGTTGCATAATGCACAGACATACACTGAGGCTGTGCAGAAGTCAAGCCAAAGTGTGCATGCTTTTGCAGCATATCTCAGCACCTTGAAAGCACAGCTGTTATCTTATAATGAAAAACAGCTAATGATGCACTTCTTCACAAAACTATGATCAGAAATCAGAAAGACTTTATTGAACTATCAAGATCTTTCAGATAAACAAGATAGTCTAATAGCTTTGACAGCGCAATTAAAGAGTAACCTTTGCGCACCTAATGCTACAGTGATGAAGAAGACTTTTGATGATTCTTGCATGAAGAATACTTCTGACTGAACACCTCTCTTTAGTGATCAAAGGTTATCTGAGCAGATGTCATCAAGACAACAGAATAACATTGATGTGAAGCCTAGTTCATCTTCTTCTCACTCAAGAGCAAAGTTAGATGTGACATGTTATCGCTGTCAAGAAAAGAGCCACTATGCTAGTGATTGCACAAAGTCATTGAATAACTCTAACAATATTCATATATTCTCAGCAGCTCTGTCAAAAAAAGAGAATGCTCTGTCAAAATCTCAACACTGACACAACAAAGAGCAAAAGTAAAGATCAAGCTCAGTATTGTGACTGAAGAGACCATTGTTGTGAAGACTGATCAAGTCTCAGACACTTTACTTCTAGATACTGATGCTGAATTAAATGTGATTAGTCAGCGTTTCACTGTCGCAAATGAGATAATCAAATTGAACACAAAGATACCACACTTTCTTCTTTTGAATGATCACTTCATCTATTGCTATGGTGTATATTTGATGAAGTATCAGCTAAAAGATAGCTGAGGTCAAGAACGCAATTGTGAGCATGTTTTTTATGCCTTAGAAAAGGATAAACCTGACCTGATAATGAGTCTATCAGCCCTGAGAAAGAAACAAGTTCATATTGATTGTGGGTTGCGCAGCTGGCGCTTTGACATCAACTCTCAGACAATAAGCCTCAAAGATTCAGATAGATTTGAGAAGACAGCTGAAGGGCCAGTAACCTGTGCTCTTCTCTGATCTGTACTCAAGTCATTGACAGTGTGTCTGCAAGGCATTGCTGCAGTGTTATCTATACCTCAGACATATATTAACTATGCAGATGTTTTCTCAAAGTCTGAAGCAGAATGTCTTTCTGCACATGAGAAGCATGATCATGTCATTGACACTAAGAGGGAGGATTCCTCACACAGACCTTTATATAACTTGTCAGACAAGAAACTTCAAGTGTTGCAAAACTATTTAAATGACGCCCTAGTGAAGGGTTGAATTCAGCATTTTGTCAGTTCAGCTGAGGCATCAGTATTGTTCACCTCAAAGAAAGACGGTAGCTTGTGACTATGTGTTGACTATTGTGAGCTAAACTGTATTACTGTGAAGAATCGTCACTCATTGCCTTTAATCAGTGAAACCTTGAATTGACTGAGCGGTGCTAAAATCTTCATCAAACTAGATCTTAAAGATGTCTATCATTGTATTTGCATATGCAAGGGCGACAAGTGAAAGACAGCGTTTTGTACACACTATAGCCACTTTGAATACCTGATCATGTCATTTGAGCTAGCTAATGCGCCTGCAACCTTTCAAGCCTATATCAATTGAGCACTTGCAGAGCATATGAATTTTATTTGTGTTGTGTATTTGAATGACATCCTTATATACTCACAGTCAGAAGAGAAGCACAAACATCATGTATGTGAAATACTTGAGCGGTTACAGCGCTACAAGCTGTTTGTCAACTTAAAGAAATGTGCTTTCTCTATAGACACTGTAGAGTTCTTGAAATTTATAGTATTTACTACTGATGTGATGATGAATTCACAAAGAGTTGACACTATTAAGAACTGATTAACACCTATGACCTTTCAGAACATACAAATCTTTCTAGAGTTTGCCAACTTCTATAGGCGCTTTATTGAGGCCTATTTGCGGATTGCAAGCCCACTTACAGGCCTATTAAAAGGCAGTAAGAATGAGAAGAAGACAGAGCTCTTTAAGTGGCTAAAAGATGCTGAGAAGACGTTTAACTATCTTAAGAAAGCTTTTACAACCGCACCTGTTCTTGTTCACTTTGATTCAGAGCTCAAAAACTGAATGAAGACTAATGTCTCTGAACACGCAGTGGCAGGGATTTACACTCAGTTACAGGTGTCAGAGCAGTGACACCCCGTTGTCTACTGGTTGTGAAAGCTGTTGTCAGCAAAAGAAAGCTATGAGACACATGACCTCAAGCTTTTAGTCATTGTTGAGGTGTTTAAGCAGTGACGCCACTATCTTGAGAGAAGTACTCACTCAGTGAAAGTCTTAACAGACCACAATAATCTATGTGAATTCATGCATGTTAAGATGTTAAATGAGAGACAGGCACAATGAGCAGTCAGGCTCACTGTCTTTGATTTTGTTATTATGCACAGATTGAGCAAGACAAACCCCGCTGATGCACCATCAAGGTGTTTAGACTACGTCAAGGCCACTGGTGAAAGCATTAGTAGGCTCTTGCCGACATTACAAAGAAAGTTAGCAGCTATGCCTGCAACTATGCCTAAGTCTTTGATGATTATTAGTCATCTTGAGACAGTTTGTCAAGCTTATGAAGAGTAGATTGACATGAGGCTTAAAGAACCTCAACTCAGTTGACATGCACTGAGAGGGCTAGAAGACAAGCAACTGTTAGTTCATTGTGAACACAGTGTAGCAAGGCCGCTTAACCCTGCTGCTGAAGCTGTTGACTGCAGACAACTTGTTTCACATGCACTAGTTTCAGGATTGGCTAGTCACAAAACAGCATATAATGACAGTGGCGGATCCTTTCTATTCTTAGTACGTTCTTTACAAATGAATAATTCCTTTATTCAAGCACAGAAAACAGAGATGACAAAGAAGAAGCACAGTTGTGACACTGAAGGTCTGAGATGAGCATTTGATTCAACTAAATTGCTTCGCTATGAAGAGAGGTTATATATATCATCTGAAGCATCAGTTCAAGCAGAACTACTGAAGCGTCATCATGACAATGAATTGACAAGACACTTTGATATTGAACAGACATTAGAATTAGTGTCACGCAAATATTGCTGGCCAAAGTTAGTCAAAGATGTCAAGAAGTATGTCTTCTCATGTGACATATGTCAAAGGGTAAAGGCGCCTAGACATTGTTCATATGACGAAATGCAAGCGCTACCCCGTCCAAATGATTCTTGAAAAGAGGTAACCATGAACATGATTACTGGCTTGCCGTCAAGCAAGCATGATGACAGCGTTCATGATGCGATTCTGGTGGTAGTAGATCGCTACATCAAGATGGTCAGATATGTTTCTACAAATAAGACACTGACTGCTATACAATTAGCTGATATGTTCTTTGAGAAAATAGTATGTCACTATGAAACTCTCAAAGAAATAGTATTCAATAGGGGTTCAATCTTCATGAGCAGCTACTGGTCAGAAGTATGCTATTATACGAAGATTAAACGCCGGCTTAGCACTGCGTTTCATTCACAGACAGATGAACAAACTGAATGTCAAAACCAAACTTTAAAACACTACCTTCAGTGCTATTGCAATGAGAAGCAAAACAATTGGGTTAAACTCCTTTCTCTTGCAAAATTTGCATATATAAATGCAAAGCAGTTGACACTAAGGTGCAGCTCATTCTATATGATGACAGGGTATAACGCTTCAATCCACTATGACATTAAGAACAACGCCTGAGAAGAAGAAGTACCTGCAACAAAGAATAGAGTCAAGCAACTGCATGAAGCACACAAAAAGCTATCAAAGTGATGAGAAAGTGCTGTGGCATCATAAGTCAAAGCTTACAACCAAAAGCACAAGCCTAAGACATACAATAAAGACAATTTAGTTCTATTGTCAATGAAAAACCTGAGTCAGAAACGCTCAAACAAGAAACTCTCACATAAGTTTGCTGAATCATTTCACATACAAGATATTGTCAGAAAGCA